>Ga0209048_10003264_pt1 | contig 15807 bp, 18 predicted proteins | sample FrelakmetCRP12CR_FD_187146 | JGI IMG/M metagenome (GOLD analysis project Ga0209048, IMG submission 187146) | Freshwater lake sediment microbial communities from the University of Notre Dame, USA, for methane emissions studies - CRP12 CR (SPAdes)... | ecosystem: Environmental > Aquatic >... | reverse complement strand
AACCAAGATCGGCGTGATTCGCCAGGAGATCAGCAATGCGATTGTGTACGTTAAGACTGAATGGCGAGGAGACCGCCGCGGTGGTGACGCCCCAGGGCGTGATGCCAGTCAGGCGGATCAACGCTCACCTGGGGCGCAGCTGGCCTACCGATGTGCTCACCCTCTTGCAGCGGGGCTTCAGTCCACTGCTGCTGCGCGACGCGGAAAGGACGCCGGGCGCACTTCAGCCGCAGGAAGTGCAGTTCGGCCCTTTGTATCGTCATCCGCGCAAGATCTGGGGTATCGGCCTCAACTACAAGGACCACGCGGCGGACTTGTCCGCCCCTTTTCCGACGGAGCCGGCATCCTTCATGAAGGGTGATCACACGATCATCGGCCCGGGCGACACTATCGAGCTGCCGCCCGAATCCGAACGTGTTACCGCAGAAGCAGAACTGGGCGTGATCATAGGGCGCGAGTGCCGCTTCGTCGCGGAGGAAGATGCAGCTTCGGTCATCGCGGGCTATTGCCTCATTCTCGACATGACGGCCGAGGACATCCTGCAGCGCAATCCGCGTTTTCTCACGCGCTCCAAGAACTTCGATACATTTTTCTCGTTCGGCCCCGAGCTGGTGACGCCCGACGAGGTGCTGGATGTGATGCGTCTGCAGGTGGGCACGTATCGCAATGGCTCGGCGCATCGCGAGAACCTCGTGTCGAATATGGCGTTCCCGCCGTTCTATCTCGTTTCCTTCCACTCGCGGGTAATGACTTTGTATCCCGGGGATATCATCAGCACCGGCACACCGGGAGCGGTCGTGATCGAACATGGTGACGTGGCGGAGTGTCGCGTTGACGGCATGGGATCTCTTACCAATCCAGTGCGCCGTCGCTTGCAGGGTGCCTACTCCGTCCTGGCGTCGGTGGGCGTGTAAACTGCGAACCGTCTACGTATAGACCTGCTGCGGACTCAGCGCCAAACGCCGGGTCCGGCAGGGGAATCAAAAAACGCATTGCCTAATAGAGGAGCATCGCATGTCGTTCCGTAAACTCGTATTCGCCGCCCTGGCGCTTTTGTCGACGGCACTGCCAGCCATGGCTGCGGATCCTATCAAGATCGGCTTCATAGACCCGCTGTCGGGCAGCTTCGCCAACGTCGGCGAGCAGGGACAGCGTACCTTGCAGATGCTCATAGAGCGCATCAATGCGGACGGCGGCGCCTTAGGGCGACCGTTCGAACTCGTTGCGCTGGACAGCAAAGCCAATCCGCAAGAAGCCTTGCTGCAATTTCAGCAGCTTGCCGATGCCAAGGTGCCCTTCTTTTTCCAGGGAAACTCTTCCGCGGTCGCAGGGGCGCTGACCGACGCCCTAGCCAAACACAACGCGCGCAACCCTGAAAATCCCATGCTGTTTTTCAACTATGGGGCCGTCGATCCTGCGCTGACCAACGATCGCTGCAATTTCTGGCATTTCCGCTTCGACGCCGATGCCAACATGAAGATGGCCGCGCTGGTGAGCTACCTGGCGACGCAGAAAAAGGTCAAGAAGATCTATCTCATCAATCAAGACTACGCTTTTGGTCAAGCGGTCTCGAAGGCGGCCCGCGAGATGCTCACGGAGAAGCGTCCCGACATCCAGATTGTAGGCGACGATCTACACCCGTTGGGTAAAGTGAAGGACTTTGCACCCTATGTGGCGAAGATCAAGGCCTCGGGAGCCGACGCAGTACTGACCGGCAATTGGGGCGCGGACCTGTCATTGCTCATCAAAGCAGGCAAGGAGGCAGGCCTGAACGTGAACTACTACACCTACTACGCGAGCCTGGCAGGCAGCCCCGCAGCCATCGGCGAGGCCGGGGACGGGCACGTCATGCAGGTCAGTCACTGGTTCAACAACGTGGGCGATTCCAAGTCGGATGCGATGGTGAATGCGTTCCGCAAGCGCTTTCCGGAATCGAAGGATGACTTCTACTGGCTTAGCATTAAGAACGCCATGGACATGCTGCTGATCGCCATCAATCAGGCCAACTCGGCGGACCCGGTGAAGGTGGCGAAGGCACTGGAAGGCATGAAGATGCAGAGCTTTACCGGTGAGGTCACCATGCGCGCGGACAACCACCAAATTCTGCAGCCGATGTACGTTTCTACGCTTACCAAGGCGGGTACCTCGGGGGCGAAGTACGACGTCGAGCGGACCGGAATGGGATTCCGCTCCGAGGGGCGGGTCGAAGCGAAGAATACCGCGATGCCTACTACATGCAAGATGCAGCGGCCCTGATCGCGGGGCTCAACTAAAAGGCCGGCTTGATTGTCCGGCCGTGACTCAGAATGAGGGAGCTCCGAAGCGGCGCTCCCTCAACTTTTTTTCCTCGGCGGTACCGAATAGTGAACACGCGGTTTGGGCTTGCGGGAAACGGCCTTTGCCGCATCGATAGCCGGGTCTGAGGAGGCGCTCGCCTCGGGGCGATTGGCAAATGCGAACACATCGTGCCCTGCCGCTTCGGACGAGGATGCTGCTATGCCGGCTGAAGCCGCCAGGGTGAAAACAGCACCAGAGATAACACGAAGCATGAGAGCCTCCCGTCCAATGCGTTACCATCCAGCGACGAAAGATCGAGGCCTGGGTTCTAACCCATTGGGCAGGCAGGGAAAGTCTCGTCTGCGATTGGAGACGACAGCTTAAAGGTTACCGGTCACGATCAGCTTGAAGAAGAAAAACAGCCCAAGGGCGAGGAAGGCATAGACCAGCAGATTCGCGCGGGAAGTGCGTCGACCGCCGCGATCAAAGTAGTGTTTGAAACCTAGGGTAACGACGGCAATAGCGAAACCCGCAAGCCAGACCAGACCGGGGCTCTTTTCCCACAGTTGCCCGAGGGCCGTGGTAATCCAGCCTTCCGGTTTGAGCGCTTTGTACAAAAGTCCGCCGACCCCGAGAACCACCAGGCCGACTACTCCGATCGACACTGCGTCCTCGATCACGCCACCGAAAAAATTCCCCGGCGACCTCGAACTCTTCCCGGAAACCTGTCTGCTCATCACGTGGTGTGCGCACCAAGAGAAACGAATTCACTCGGCAACGCAACCCTCGTACCTGGCTTGAAACGTCCATCTGGATCAAGCAGATAGTCTTTGGATAGTCCGAAGCGCGTTAAAAATTCCTATGATTCCGTCATCACCGAGCGACGTGCTACTCGGCGCAGCGTAGGAAAGTGCACACGCGATCGCAATCGGGCGAGAAGCCACATTCAAACTGTGCAACCCTCGCGGTACCGTTGGCGTCCGTACCGCAGCGGTCGGCGGCGCCCATCTCGTGCAGATGCGGCCGCCACTCGCATTGGTGGCATGCCGTGAGGCCGGGTAACTCCAGGCTTTCCTGACGCACGACCGTGCTTGCCTCGGTCTTGCGCTTGGTAACTCCGGGCAGTACAGAGTCGTCACCATCCGGGGCGGCGAATGCGCCTGCGTGCACTAACAACAGACTCGTCAGCAGAATCAAAAATCGGCTCATCTTGGAACTCCCAAACCATCCACCATGTCGACTATAACGTCCTTCGCGCCTGCTTGCAGGCGGCTGCGGTATCAGCCATTACGTTCCGAGTCGCCTTTCGGTGGCTGGGGCGCGTCGAAAGTGGGGCCTCCGATCTCGCCCTTCTGAAGGAGGGGCGTGTTCGCCAGTTCTTGCCCGTCTGACCTGCCAAGCGCGGCGCCCCGCTTGTGTATCCAACCTGCCAACAGGACGCCGCCGACCACCGCGATGTAGACGATCCATTCCATCCAGGTAAGACCCAGGAAGCTCGCGCCCGCCAGAAAGTCCTGGGCCAATGGTTCGTCCACGATCATTCCCCCGGCGGTCCAGGCCAGCACTCCGGCGCCCAGATAGATGATCATGGGAAAGCGGTCGACGATCCGCAGGACCAGCGTGCTTCCCCAGACCATGATCGGGATGCTGATGAGTAGTCCCAACACCACTAGCAGGAAGCTGCCATGGGCTGCTCCCGCTACTCCTAGTACATTGTCCAGGCCCATCACCGCGTCCGCGATGATGATGGTGCGAAGAGCAGACCAGAAGGTTACGGTTTGCGCCCCATTGCCTTCGCTGCCGTGCGCCCCCTCGTCTCCTGCCAATAGTTTGTAGGCGATCCAGATCAACAGCAGCCCGCCGGCGAGCCTCAACCCCGGGATTTTCAACAGCGCGACCACCGCGAGGGTCGTGACTACGCGTACCACGATGGCTCCGACAGTCCCCCATAGAACGGCTTTGAGCTGCAGGTTCCGTGGGAGTCTGCGCGCGGCAAGCGCGATGACGATGGCGTTATCTCCGGCCAACACCAGATCGATGACGATGATCGCGAAAAGCGCGGAGAAGAACTGCGCTGAAAACAGCTCCATAGGGTTTCAGTGTTGGTTCGGGGTGGTCAGACAGGAATGCGCGAGGAAACTCGAAGCAGCAGGGGCTGCGAGCGGTCGGGCGAAAGCGGGTGAGTGTCGGTTATCCTCGGTGGGCGAATTCATCCTTTGAGTCGGTTGATACGGATGACTTCGGGCAGACGTCGCAGGCCGCGCATGATCTGGGCGAGGTGTAACCGATTGTAAACCTGCAGGGTGAAATGGATGACGCTGTATGCCGCGCTGTCGCCAGGCTCCAGGCTCACATTCTCGATATTCGAGTTGTTCTGCGCGATTTCGGACGCGACCTTGGCGAGTACCCCCGGCTGGTTCGAAACCACCAGTTTCGTGTTCACCGAGAATAGCTTCCGGGTGTCCGGTGCCCATTCGACATCGAGCCATTTCTCCGGTTCGCGCTTCATCTTTCCCACGACCGGACAGTCGTGCGTATGGATGATCATGCCGCGGCCTTTCTTGATGAAGCCGATGATCGGGTCGCCGGGGATGGGGTGGCAGCACTTGGCGAACTGCAGTGCCATTCCCTCCGAGCCGCGGATGATCACCGGTCCCGGCGCAAGCAGGGGTTGCGCACTGGCTGCAGCACTCGCGGGCATGAGTTTGCGGGCCATGACGATTGCCAGGACCTGGCCGAGCCCGATGTCGGCGAGTACCTCCTGCTTCGACTTTGCACTGGTCTCTTTGAGCAATCGGTCCCAGTCCGTCGTGCGGAGGCCCTTGAGGCTGCCGCCAAGCGCGGTGAGCGCCTGTGCCAACAAACGCTCACCGAGCTGGGCCGATTCCTCGTATTGCATCGTCTTGAGGAAATGGCGGATGTGATGCCGTGCTTTCGCCGTAACTACAAACGAAAGCCATGCAGGGTTGGGTTTGGCGTGCGAGGCGGTGATGACTTCCACCCGATCGCCGTTCTTCAACTCTGTCCGCAGCGGCACCAGCTCATGGTTGAGTTTGGCGGCTACGCAGCGGTTGCCGATATCCGTGTGCACCGAGTAGGCGAAATCAACACAGGTTGCCCCGTGCGGAAGGGCCATGATCTTGCCCTTGGGCGTAAAAACGTAAGTCTCGTCGGGGAACAGGTCGACCTTCAGGTGTTCCAGAAACTCGACCGAATCCGCACTTTCCGACTGCATCTCCAGCAAGCTCTGCAGCCATTGGTGAGTCTTGCGCTGCAGCTCGTTCAACGACGCATCGGTGGTTTTGTAGAGCCAGTGGGAAGCGACACCGGCCTCCGCGATCTTGTGCATCTCGAGGGTGCGGATCTGGATCTCGATCGGGCTGCCGAACGGGCCGAACAGCGTGGTGTGCAAAGACTGATAGCCGTTGGCCTTGGGGATGGCGATGTAGTCCTTGAACTTTCCCGGGATCGGCTTGTATAGGCCGTGCAGCGCGCCGATGCCTACGTAGCAGGAGGGCACGTCCTTGACGATTACGCGGAACGCATAGATGTCGAGTACTTTGGTGAAGGATAGATTCTTGTCCTGCATCTTGCGATAGATGCTGTACAGGTTCTTTTCGCGTCCGTGTACCTGGGCTTCGATACTCGCGTCCTCGAGCCGCTGCTTGATCGCATCCAGAATCTTCTCCAGCACCTCTTTGCGGTTGCCGCGCTGTGTTTCCAGCGCTTTCTTCAGCACCCGGTAGCGGTTGGGGTACAGATTCATGAACGACAGTTCCTGCAGCTCCATGTACAAGCCATTGAGACCGAGGCGATTGGCAATCGGCGCGTAGATCTCCAACGTCTCACGGGCGATGCGCGCGCGCTTCTTCGGCTGCATGACGTCCAGCGTGCGCATGTTGTGCAGGCGATCGGCGAGCTTGATCAGGATGACGCGCACATCGCGCGCCATGGCCAGGAACATCTTGCGGAAGTTCTCGGCTTGCGCCTGTTCCTGGCTTTCGAATTCGATCTTGTCGAGTTTGGAAACGCCGTCGACGAGTTCCGCCACCATCTTGCCGAACTTCTCGCTGATCTCGCTCTTGGTGACGGTGGTGTCCTCCATCACGTCGTGGAGCAACGCTGCGGTCAGCGCCTGCGAGTCCAGATGCCACTGTGCCAGGATGGTGGCGACGGCCACCGGATGGGAGATGTAGCGCTCGCCTGAGCGGCGATATTGCCCGTCGTGGGCAGCTTCGGAGAATTCGTAGGCCGATTGGAGTTGACGCAGGTCTTCCAGCTTCAGATAGCTGGATGCATCGCGCAGCAAAGGCTCAGCCTCGGACATGGTCGGGTCAACTCGGTCCACGATGAGCCTGTTGCGAGTATCAGTTCGGCACTGCAGGCCTGCGCGGGTAGAAGTAAAGCAAAGACAACTGCAAGGATAGCCTGCTCAAGCCTGGCCTTTGTTGAGTATTTCGCTGCCTACCTTGCCGGCGGCGATTTCTCGCAATGCCGTCACGGTCGGCTTATCCCTGGCGCCGTCTATCAGCGGCGAAGCACCTTGCGACAGTTGGCGCGCGCGATATGTTGCCGCCAGCGTCAGCACAAAGCGGTTTGGGATGAGCCTCAGGCAGTCGTCCACGGTAATACGGGCCATGGCAACCTCACTTCATTCCGTTGATCAAATCGCTGTAGCGATCGAGTTGGGTGATTAACTTAAGTCGCTGAGCTCGGACAATGCTCACGAGATCGACAACAGCGACATCAAAAGTCTGATTAATAATAACATAGTCGAACTCCTCCACATGGCCGATCTCCTCCCGGGCGTTGGCGAGACGCCGTTCTATCACTTCAGCGCTGTCCTGACCTCTGGCGGTCAGGCGTTTGCGAAGGATTTGCAGGGACGGGGGCACGATGAACACCCCGATTGCGCCAGGAACCAGGCGGCGCACCTGCTGGGCCCCCTGCCAATCTATTTCCAGAACGATGTCGCGTCCGGTCGCGCGGCGCTCATTGATCCAGCTTTGCGAAGTGCCATAGAGGTTCCCATGCACTTCCGCACTCTCCAGGAACTCTCCTCGACTGGCCATGGCGAGGAACACGTCCCGGGAAACGAAATGATACTCGCGTCCGTCCTCTTCTCCCGAGCGTGGTGCGCGCGTGGTGTACGAAACCGACAGTTCTATGTCCGGTTCGCGCTCCAGCAGCGCATTCACCAGGCTGGTCTTGCCGGCACCGGAGGGTGCACAAATGATGAACAGGGTGCCTGCAGGCATAGGCTAGAGGCGAATAACAAAAGGCGAGAGGCAAGAGGCAAGAGGCAAGAGGGCACGGCCCTCAGGCGCGAGGCCGCAGGCGCTCAGAGGTGAGGCGCAGAGGTGAATCCGTTGATTATGGTGTGACATGATTGATTTCAGTTATCGGCCGCTGCACTGACGGACTTAGGGCTGTATGGCTCTGGTGATAACCATACGTGCGAACTTTGTGAGCCCGCCGGCGAGCCTTTCCTGTTGTTCCCTCTCGCCTCTCGCCCCTAGCCTCTAGCCTGTCCTATTCAATATTCTGCACCTGCTCCCGCATCTGCTCGATCAGCACTTTGAGTTCGACCGAGGCTTGCGAGACGTCGATGTCCACGGACTTCGAGCCCAAAGTATTGGACTCGCGATTGAGTTCTTGCATGAGGAAGTCCAGGCGCTTCCCTACTGGACCTCCTTGCGTGAGGATGCGGCGCAGTTCGCTCAAATGGGCGACCAGGCGCGATAACTCTTCCTCGACGTCCACTTTGCTCGAAAACAGAACCAGCTCCTGCCGGATACGGTCTTCATCGATATCTGCTGACGCATCGCGCAACCGACTCGCGAGACGTTCCTGATAGGCGGTTACCAGCAGGGGAATCTTGGGCTTGACCAGTTGCACCAGTTCCTCCATGCGCGTGACGCGGTCGAGCAACAGGGCTTTGAGTTTTTCGCCCTCCCGCGCGCGCGACTGCGTGAAGTCCTGCACCGTGCGGCCGAGCAGTGCGTTGGTGTGCTCCCGGATCTCTTCCAGCGGCAGCGCGTCGGTCTCCAGCACACCGGGCCAGCGTAGAACCTCGTTGACCGAAAGCGTTGCGCCGCCGGGCAATTGCTCACGCACCCGCCGGTCCAACTCGGTGAGTTGACCCAGCAGCACGGTGTTGAGTTGCAGCGACGTCTGGCTTGCGGGGCTTCTCTGCAGGCCGACGCGGCACTCGACCTTGCCGCGAGTCAGTCGCGCAGCCACGATCTCGCGCATGCCCGGCTCGAACGAGCGATACTCGTCTGGCAAGCGAAACGTGAGATCCAGGTAGCGGTGGTTGACCGATCGGATCTCCACGCTGAGCGTGCCCAGTGCCAGCTCTTCCGACAGCGCGGCGTAGCCTGTCATGCTGTAGATCACACGGGACTCCTGCTTTGGATAGATGGCGCTTTGACTTTGCGCCATGCAGCCACCACAATGGCGGCGATCAAAGATAGCACACAATCCAACGGCATCGCCGCAGCCTCTCCGGGCGCGTTTTGGCGGCATCACCCCCACTAATACACGAGCTGTTATGCGCACAAGCGGACGCGCTCCCAACCAACTGCGACCTTTGCGAATCACCCGCAGCTACACGCGGCACGCCGAAGGTTCGGTGCTCATAGAGTGCGGCGACACGCGCGTTTTGTGCACTGCAAGCATCGAGGAGAAGGTGCCGCCGTTCCTGAAGGGGAAGGGCAAGGGCTGGCTTACCGCCGAATACGGGATGCTGCCGCGCTCCACGAATTCGCGCATGCAGCGTGAGTCGGCCGCCGGCAAACAGTCCGGTCGTACCCAGGAAATCCAGCGCCTGATCGGGCGCAGCCTCAGAGCGGTAGTCGACTTGTCGCTACTGGGGGAGCGCACGATTCAGATCGACTGCGACGTGATTCAGGCCGACGGCGGCACTCGCACGGCCAGCATTACGGGTGCATATGTGGCGTTGTACGATGCCGCGCAGTTGCTGATGGATCGCAAACTCATGGCCAAGTGGCCGCTGCAGGATTTCGTCGCCGCCGTGTCCGTGGGTGTATTCAAGGGCGTGCCGGTATTGGACCTGGACTACGAAGAAGACTCCAGCTGCGAGACCGACATGAACGTCGTGATGACGGGCAGCGGCGGCTTGGTGGAGGTGCAGGGGACTGCCGAGGGCACTCCCTTCAGTCGAAAGGAACTCGACGCGATGGTGGATCTGGCCTCGGCGGGCATTCGGCAACTGATCGCTGGTCAGAAGGCTGCGCTAGGACTGTAGATCGTTTCGACGCAAGGGCGCGAAGACGCAAAGGACAAACGATCTGGGACTTGGTAGGCGCGGATACCGATGATGGGTTCAGGGCATTCTGCCATTTCGATGGATCCCGAGGACGTCCAACCTTGTCCCGTGGCTGCGGGTCCAGTTCATGGAATTCCTTCGCGCCTTTGCGTCTTTGCGTCGAAGGTGTAGAAGTCGTTGCGGGTGTCGGCATTGAAACAACTAGTCCTCGCCAGTAACAACCCAGGCAAGATCCGCGAGATCAGTGCCATCCTCGCACCGCTCGCGATCGAGGTCATCCCCCAGGCGCAATTCAATATCCCCGAAGCCGACGAGCCGCACGGAACATTCATCGAGAACGCGTTGGCAAAGGCACGCCATGCGTCAGCCGCATCAGGCTTGCCGGCGTTGGCGGATGACTCCGGAATCTGTGTGGATGCGCTGGAAGGCGCGCCCGGCGTCTATTCGGCGCGGTTTGCGGGCGAGCCTAAATCGGACGAGCGCAACAACCAACGGCTGCTCGAGTTGCTTGCCCACACCGACAATCGGGCTGCGCGTTACTACTGCGTCATCGTCTTACTGCGCCACGCGGATGATCCGCAGCCACTGATCGCCGAAGGCGAGTGGCACGGAGAGGTGCTGCGCGCACGGCGTGGTACGGGAGGATTCGGCTACGATCCGCTTTTTCTCGACCCTGCGCTCGGCCTGACCGGCGCCGAGTTGCCAATGGAAAAAAAGAATCGCGTCAGCCATCGCGGCAAGGCGCTCGCGCTGCTCGTCGAGCGTCTCCGCTCTTAGAACAGGCTTCCCAGCGCGTATACGCCAAATAGCGCGACCAATATCCCCGAGATCTTGTTGACCCAGTGCAGCCCACCGTCGGTTATTCGAGAGCGCAGCAAGCCGACGCCAGAACTCAGGATCAGCCACCAGAACGTCGAACCCAGAAATACTCCGAGGACGAAAATGGATGCGCCCGTGTAGTTGGACGTCGCCTGCTGCAACCCCAACGCCGCAAAGATACCCAGGAAAGACAGAATGGTGGTCGGGTTGCTCAAGGTCAACAATGCGGTCGTTGCATAGGCGGAGAGCAGCCCGATAGCTCGTTGCTCCTGATTAGGCGGGGCCGGTGCTGCCCGGTAGGTGGCGATACCGAGGAGGATCAGAACGATTCCGCCGGCGCCGCGTAGCCATCCCTGCAGAGCGATAAGCAGGCCGGTGATGAATGTCAAGCCAAATGCGGCAACTGCCCCGTACGCGGCATCCGCGGTGGCTGCACCCAGACCGGTGACAAACCCCATCACACGCCCCTGCGCGAGCGTGCGCCGGATGGTCAGCGCGCCAATCGGTCCGACGGGTGCTGCGATGCAGAAGCCCACGACTGCGCCGGTGACGATGATCGGCAGGTTAACAGGCAGATTCACGTGGCGTATCGGAGGAATGCAGACCAGCCCGCCGCAGCGGGCGAGAACCGCAGCGGTATCACTTGGCCGGCACCTGTTCCCGCGATTCCGCGGTATGTACCACCCGTGTCCAGCCGTAGCGATCGGGGCGTCGACCGTACTGAATACCGGTCAACTCCTCGTACAAGGCTCGAGCCACGGGACCTGGTTCGAAGCCATGGACCACGACGTCCTTGCCGCGATATCCCAATCGGCCGACCGGTGCGATCACCGCAGCCGTGCCCATCGTGAACGCCTCGGTGACCTTCCCGCTCTCGATGTCTCGCAAAACTGCGTGAATGTCGATGCGATCCTCGGCGACGCTGTAGCCCAGGTCCGGCGCGAGCTGCAGGATCGAGTCGCGCGTGATGCCCGGAAGAATGCTGCCGGAAAGAGGCGGGGTAACGATGTGCTTGCCCTCGTAGACAAATGCGATGTTCATCGCACCCACTTCGTCCACGAACCGGCGCTCGACGGCGTCGAGCCATAGCACCTGCTGATAGCCCTGTGCCCTCGCGTCCTCGGTGGCATAGAGGCTGCCGGCATAATTGCCTGGCGTCTTTGCCTCGCCCGTTCCGCCGCGCACAGCGCGCACGTACGCATCCGAAACATGCACCGACACCGGTTGAAATCCAGTGGCGAAGTAGGGGCCGACCGGACTGAGGATGATGTAGTGCAGATACTCCCGGCTGGCACGCACTTCCAGCGTTCGCTCCATCGATACCATCACCGGGCGGATATACAGCGACGCGCCTGCCTGATCGGGTACCCAACGGTGTTCCAGCCGGACTAACTCGGCGATCGCCTGCAGATGGAGTCGCTCGTCCACTGCGGGCATTCCCATCCGCGTGGCGGAGCGATTGAAGCGCTCCGCGTTTTTCTCCACGCGGAATAGATTGAGACTGCCGTCCGGCCTGCGATACGCCTTGGTGCCCTCGAATACCATCTGTCCGCTGTGGAATACCTGGGCCGCCGGATCCAGTCGCAGCGGGCCATACGGGACGATGGCGGCATCATGCCAGCCCAGATCGGCCGAATAGCGCTGGGTGAACATCCGGTTGGTGAAATAGCGTCCGAAACCGAGATCTTTGGGCAGCGACTGCGGCACGGTGTCGCTTGCGGATTCGATTCGAATCGCCGATGTGATATTGGAAAGCTTCATTGCTAGATCAGAGTGAGAACATACGAAAGCCGCAGTGTACTACTACTGTCTTTCGTTGATTCGCACACTAGTGCCATACTCCCAGATAGGGACGAGCATTTGTAGTCGCGCCGGGCGACTCTCCCAGGATATCGATACGCCGGAGTACCGCGACAATCGAAGGATAGTTCGGCGAAAGCATCTGCTGCGTCCTGCGGGCACGCCGCACACCCGGCAACTGGGCAGCCACCGCGAGCAGCAGCGAGAAAAAGACCAGGAAGGGGAGCACTGCTTCCAGCCACAGCGAGAAAAGAAAGAAGCTCAGAATCGTGAGCACGGCAGAGGCCGCCACCGGTACGACGAACCAGCCGAGGTTGCGAAGCACCCAAGCGTAAGCTGAGCCAACATGCTCCGCCAGGCGGGCTGTGCGCAAATCATCGTCGAATGCCGTCCGGTACAAGGTGACCGCGTACATGCCCGGCGGAATCTCTATCGTAGGCCCTGGAGCGGGTGGCCGGCTGAGTCGCGTCGCCACGTCGGGTGACAACTCCTCCGCACCTGCCACCACAACCCGGCCGCTCGGTGCTGGAAATGCCGCGAGCATCGAGCGTTCGACGGCTCGCTCGGCGAGATCTACTGGCATAGGCTCGTCCACGTATACGTGCAGGAGAAAACGACCTTCCCCACCGGTCGCGACCAGATGAAGCGCGCCCCGCCGCGACAGCGCCTGCAGGTAGTCGAGATTGGATGCATAGGCGTTTGCGCGAATGTCGTCCGGAAGCGCTGCCGGGTCGAACAGGCAAAGTGTCCCGGCTTCCGTAGTGGCAATGGCTAACTGCTTCATGAGTGCTCGCATCGATTGGCGAGCAGCATGCTACGCGAGGATCAGACTCAGCACAAAATTCTGCTGCACAAATCCGGCAGGGCAGAATCCGCGTTCAGGATTGCGTGGCAGTCAGTCTAATGTGTCCGGTGTGCGCCAAACGTGGATGTTGGCGATAAAATCCGCGACCCGACCATTTTCGAGATAAGCTCCGAGCCAACGGCCGGGTGCCCAGCGCGGCTCCATGGCCAACTCTACCGCGCCCGCTTCTCCATAGGCACCCGCGCACACGGCATCGAGCCTGAAATGATTGCGCAGTATCGTGCCTTCCTCCACGGCAGCGGCTGTCCGGATGTTGCTGGCGCGATCCTTCTCCTGTGTTCCGCGCTCGGACCGGTAGTACGCCCATAGGTGAGGGTCGAGCTGGCGTGTAAGGCGGGACAGGCGACGCTCGATCTCGAGCACTGCCTCGCGTGCCTTGGGAGAGGGCCCCGAGACGTCGCCGGGTAATCGGATCCGCACACCGACGAATCCGAGATAGTCGGCGACGGCGTACCACCAGCCGTGCAAATAGAAGATCTGACCAAGACGCGCGTCGGTCTTGGTCGCTTTGCTGGTGAGTTCGTGTGGACGACTGGCTTGCCGCCCGGCAATTCGCGACGCGGGACCTGCGCGCATCAGTATTGGTTCGAGTAGGTAGTGCTGGGACGCGGCTCAGCGGCGATACACATGCTGGACGCGGTGATGGTTCGAGAGACGGGGTTCACGTCGAGGGTCAAAGCAAAAAGCGCGCACACGCTGCGATATTTGACAATCGGTTCGGGGTCTTGTGGGCGATTCGCCGAGTCCGGGATGGTCACCGAAATCCGCAGCGCAGCGTCAGACTGTAGCGGTGAAACTCGTTGTCCCGTACCCACCCCAGTGCTTCATAGAGTGCCTGTGCTGCGTCGTTGGTGATGGCCGTGGCTAATTCCACCCGAACGGCGCCAGTGTGACGCGCGTGCTCCACGGATGCTTTCATCAATGCGCGGCCGATTCCCTCGCGGCGCGCAGACGCATCCACGTACAAGTCATACAAGACGAAGATCGGCGCTGCGGAGACGGAGCAGAAGGTTGGGTAAAGCTGGGCAAAGCCGGCGAAATCTTGGGTTTCGCGAGACGCAAGCAGGATGATCGATTCATTTCGCTCGATGCGGGCTGAGAGGAACGTCCGCGCCAGATCGAGGTTGGCCGGTTGCCCGTAGAACTGGCGATAAAGGTCGAACAGCACCGCGACCCGATCCAGATCGGTCGGGCCGGCCTGGCGGATCGTGATGTCAGATGGTTGGCCCGGCGGCACGGCTGTCTTCCGAAGTACGAGAATCGAGGCGGAGCACTACGCTAGAATATGCCGCGCGGAAACCAACCCACGTGGAAACCAACCCTAAAGGGCAGGCGATGAACAATCTCGAAACACTGGATCACATCAAGAGCACCGCCATCGACGCCGGTATGCAGTTCGGCCCGAAAGTCTTCGTCGCGATCGTCATCCTGATCGTTGGATTCTCCGTCGGCAGATGGGTGGGTCGGATGCTCGACCGCGTGCTTCGACGTCTGGATCTCGAGCCGCCAGTGCGCCATCTGCTGGTACGAGTGGTGCGGATCATCGTGCTTGGTTTGTTCGCCATCATGGCGCTGCAGAATCTCGGCGTCCAGCTGCTGCCATTGATTGCTGGCATCGGTGTGGCGGGTGCGGGCATCGCGCTGGCAATGCAGGGCGTGTTAAGCAACATGGTGGCTGGATTGACGATCATCTTCACGCGTCCGTTCAGGGTCGGCGAGTATATCCACATCGCCGGGGTGGAAGGCCAGGTGGAAGCCATCAGTCTGTTCAGCACCACGCTCAACCATACGGACCGCTCTCGGGTCGTCGTTCCGAACCGCAAGATCGTCGGAGAGATTCTGCATAACTACGGCAAGGTACGGCAGCTCAACATCGTGGTCGGTGTGGCGTACGACACCGATCTGAACCAGGCCCTGGCCGTGATCAACGAGGTCTTGCAGGCCAACCCGCGCGTGCTGAAAGAACCCGCGCCAGTCATCCAGACCATCATGCTTGCCGACTCGTCGGTAAACATCGGGATCAAACCCTGGGTTACGGTGCCCGACTTCGTCGACGCGGGTGGTGAGATCAACAAAGCTGTCGTGGAGATTTTCCGCGGGCGCAATATCGTCATCCCGTTCCCACAGCGCGAAGTTCGCTTGCTGGGTGCTGCCTAGTGTTTTAATCGGCTCGCGTCCGCTTGGATGCGAGCCGAGCCATCACCGAAGATACCTGGCTAGGCGTCGCACGCAGTACCACCAGCGACAAAGCACCTGCGAGCAGACCCCAGAAGGCCGAGCCGATCCCGAATAAGGCAACACCAGAGGCCGTCACCAGAAAAGTGATGAGCGCAGCTTCGCGCTCGCGCTCCTGGCTGAGTGCAGTCGCGAGTCCATTGCCTATCGTTCCCAACAGTGCGAGACCGGCGATTCCGAGCACGAGTTCTCTGGGGAAGGCGGCGAACACCGCACCGACGGTGGCGCCGAACAGTCCAATCACGATGTAGAAGATACCCGCGGCGATTGCCGCGACGTAACGTTTGGCTGGATCCTCGTGTGCCTCTCGACCCATGCAAATGGCTGCCGTAATGGCAGCCAGATTCAGAGCGAACGCCCCGAACGGCGCCAGAATCAGCGTGGCAACTCCGGTCCAGCCGATCAGCGGAGAGATCGGCGTCGTGTAGCCCGACGCTCTCATGACGGCCACGCCGGGCACGTTCTGCGAGGCCATCGTGACCACGAATAGAGGTAAGGCGATGCCGATCAATGCGCTGAG
>Ga0209048_10003263_pt1 | contig 15808 bp, 13 predicted proteins | sample FrelakmetCRP12CR_FD_187146 | JGI IMG/M metagenome (GOLD analysis project Ga0209048, IMG submission 187146) | Freshwater lake sediment microbial communities from the University of Notre Dame, USA, for methane emissions studies - CRP12 CR (SPAdes)... | ecosystem: Environmental > Aquatic >... | reverse complement strand
AGATGCAATGTCCAGGATGAGCTCTTTTTGGACGTATTGACCGGTGATTTGTTTGTTAATTGGGTCATTGTTTTGTTCTCTCACTTCGTAAAAGCTGCCCTCCACATGTGGAGGGCAGCTTTTATTTTCAAAATATGAAATTAGTTGGTTTGTTCTTGCCAATCTTTTCCAGTGAAAAAAGTTTTTTCTACCTAAGTTACACAACTTGGTCGCATTGAAGCATCCTGTAGACTTGTCAACCACAAGTTGAAACTCTCCAAAGATTCCAAAGTAGAATGTATCCTTAATTTGTTGATAACAAATATTATTCAACGACGCCATTTTTTTAAATTGCCAATGTTTCTTTAAGTCAATTAATTGACGGCGAATGGCTGAGATTCATCTGGTATATCTGAGTTTCAAAACCAAATAAACTTGGAGCCGACATCCAAAAGCAGCGTGACGACATCCATATAGAGATCAGAGCTGCTGAAGAATTAAATGATATGGTCCTTAGAAAGCTCGACGCGACAAGGGAACTAAAGAGACAGTTGGGGATCCAGAATTGAGTTAAATTTATGATCGTTTTGATCATAAATTGGAGAACAGACTAATAAATTATTTTGTAGGTGCATTCGCCGTGATTAATAGGGTCTTTTGAATTAACCCATCCGGTCATTTCTTTAATTCTGTACCATAAGTCTTTTTTTGAAGTGTTCGTAACTTTAGAAATTCGAGACACCAGATCTTTGCGATCTAACATTAACTCATCCCCCGATATTCTTTTCTGTAAGTCCGAGAGCATATTTTCTAACTCTCCACGTATGATATCAATGTCCTCACTTTGTAGATCTATCGTTTCTGTATGTTCTCCGATCTGATAGGTAATTTTTTTACAGTCTAACCGTGGAGGTTCCTCGTCTTCTTCATCTAGAGATTTATCCAGTCTATATCTTATGAAATTACTTATGTAGTCTACACTTCTATCATAGTTCTCGACAATGTATGATATGATATCTTTTAGATCTCTAAAGTTAATGCCACAATAAAGCTCGGCTCCGTCTCGATGTTTGAACTCTGAAAGTAACTTCTGAATATGATAATCGACGTCTTTAGAATTGTAACATTTAACAACCCAACAATAATAATACACATCTTCTTGTGGACGACCAGTGTTGTACGAACTTATGCGACTGCTTAAACGCGTCGTAGAACCGATTTTAAAAACTCTTTCTGACGCGTACACGGATGTCGTGGCAATGTACACCCATTCCATTTTCCTCTCTTTGACAGTGATACGTCTCATGAATTTATTAATACGCACTGCTTTTCTCTCGGCCTTTGTAAGTCTCTCTTGCAAGTCTTTTTCTGCTGTCTCCTTAACCGATAACTGTTCCATTAATTGTTTCTCTACCTGATAAGACCCGTATTTCCGTATTGACGGAAGAATGCTTTTGCAAACTAAGTTCCTAAACTCTTTTGCAAAAGGAGCCTGGGATGAGAAGATTAGTGAGTAAATCCCCGCCTCAGAAATGTAGGTCATCTGGCCATCTCTAAACGAATGCTCAGACACCCCTAAATGACTAACAATCTGGGGGGGGCGCTGTGCCCCCCCCAGATTTTCACCAATACGTGTTTCACGAGATAATATTAGCTCATGTAGCCGTGATTTGTCTTCTTTTTCGACAAATTTTTTAATCGCGTCTTTATAGTCTTTATAACCCAACACAGTGCAGACATCCTTTCCACAAAAATACGGGTCACCCAACGTTCCAGAGAGTCTAACTTTGAAATTTTCATTGTTTACCAAAACTGTCATATATTCACGACAGTTTTTTAAATTTATAAGAGCGTCCATTTGTTTCCTAAATCTACATCATAAATGACTAACAACAGCGATATTTTCAAGCGTCCAGAACGGTGTGCCAACGCTGTACCATGCGCTGTTAAACTTTATTTTTTTGATGTCTCCAAAAAAAATGTAAAATTTTGAATAATATTTATCCAAAGTTAGAAGAAAGTAAAATGGAATTTAAAAATAAATGTGACCAGTTGTACGATAACGGGTCTCCTTTAATCGACGACGATGTGTACGATTCATTATTCGGCTCAAACGTTGTAACAACCTCCAGAATTGAGCGTGATACTTTTTTACCTGTATGGATGGGTTCATTAGATAAAGTGAGGTCAGAGAAATCGTTAGAAACGTGGTGTAAAAAATTCAAGACAACATCTCGATTTGTGATCACGGAAAAACTGGATGGTATCAGCGCACTGATATTTCGTTCTCAGCGAGAAGGTCACGACGTTTCAGAAGGTCACGACGTTCCAAGCTGCTGCCAAAAAATGTACACACGTGGAAACGGGGTCTTGTGTTGTGACATTTCTAGTTTTTTAAAATTCCTAAAAGTTCCAAAGATCCCAGATTTGAATATTGCTATCAGAGGAGAATTGATAATGAAGACTTGTGTCTTTAAAGATAAATTTTCCTCTGATTGCCAATCTTCGCTCGACGGGCAACGAAGCTGCTATAAGAATCCTCGAAATCTTGTAGCTGGTCAATTTAACTCCAAAAATATTCTCGAGCACATTGTAAAAGAGATTGATTTTATTGCGCATGAACTTATTGAGTTTGGGTCCGTCATTCAAAAATCTCCAAGTGAACAATTGAAAATTTTGCAAACATATGGTTTCAGTGTTCCTTTATCACAAAGCGTTACTTGGTCTTTTTTACGACAAGGGTCTTTAAACACGCTTCTGGAACACAATCAAAAGAAATCATTATACGCTTCAGACGGTCTTGTGGTAGCGTTTGACTCACCATATGAGAGAAATACATCTGGAAATCCAAAACATGCAACTTCTTTCAAAAAAGAAGTTGACATTGTGTCCACAGTTGCAACCGTACGTGAAGTTATTTGGTCGCCCAGTTCTAAGAATGTATGGATACCAGTTGTCCACATTTATCCGGTAAACTTGTCAGGTGTCACAATCTCAAAGATCACTGGACACAATGCAAGATTCATTGTTGATAATGGGATAAGTCCTGGTGCAAAACTTATATGTGTGAGATCTGGAGATGTAATTCCTCATATAGTTGAAGTAATTGAGCGTGGGATAGAACAAGTGAGACTTCCAAGTGAAGAATGGAGGGGTGTGAATGTAGTTGAAGGTCAAAACAGTGTATCAGATGTGAAAGCAATCGTGAATATTTTATGTAAACTTGGTGTAAAAAATATCAATGTAAAAACAGTTGAAAGACTTTACGAAAAATGTGATGTCAAAAGTTTTTTCGACGTGTTAAAGGTGACTCCCGAAATCGTATCAAAAAATTTCCAAGAAAAAACTAAAAATAAAATAATTTCTGAAATTACAAATCTCAAAACAAAACAACATAAGTTCTCAACTCTTGTTGCAGCTTCAGGTGTTCTTGGGTATGGGATTGGTGAGAAAAGATTAGAAATTTTGGTTAAAGACATTAATTTAAGAACTGTCAAACCAACTTTAGAAAAACTGTTAGAAGTCGAAGGTGTTTCAAATGTAACAGCTAATCTGATACTTAATAACTATGACAAGATGATAGAATTTGTAGATAAATGTACACGATTTGGAATTCAATTGGAGTCCCCAGCGAGAAGGTCACACCAAACGCCTTGTGACTCGTTACCGCCTTGTGACTCGTTACCGCGTTCGGCGCCGGACGCACTTTGTGCGTTTAGAAAGAAAACCGTTTGTTTGTCTGGGTTTAGAGATTCAACGATTTCAGAAATGTTTATTGTGTCTCCATCAGTCACAAAAAAATGTGATGGGTTGATTGTGTTGGATCATACAGTTACAGGAAAATACAAGCAAGCTAGAAAATTAAATATTCCAATTTTTTTAAAAGACTCTATTGCTTTCGATAATTTTAAAAATTAGTAAATATCCCACACTTCGCGGGTCGATAAATAAATAAATAATTTTTATGACTGGTTTAGGTCATAAAAAAATTGAAATGTCAGTTAACTGACATTAAAATTTAATAAAATGTCGCAGAACGAAATAGTAAGAAGTGGGTTGAATGAATTTTTAAACGACCTAAAATCGCCAAACGACCCTACACATACACATGTTTCAATGGGTACACCTCGAGGTATTTTCGGCGTGGCATCAAAGATGAAGGAGTTCTGGGAACGATACTGTACCGCAAAACATCTTGAACACCCAACATATCTTGCAGAAAATCCAGGCCGTGAAATACCAATCTTAGTAGACATCGATTTGAAAGTAAAAAAAGCTCTTTTAACCGATACATCTTCAAAATTATATAGCATCGATCAAGTGAAACAGGTTGTTGAAGCATATCAGCATGCCATTCGAGAAGTTGTAGACGTTCCTAGAGATGAAGCATATACGTGTGTTTTACTTGAAAAAGATCCATATGAAGTCGAGATTGCGGGTGAGAAATACATCAAGAATGGATTTCACCTGCATTTTCCAAAAATATTTTTAGATAAGAAAGTCCAGGAAGTTTACATTTTCCCTATTGTGAAGAAGCGTATTCCAGCGTTGTTTGAGAATATCGGTGTGAAAGATTTTTTGGATACGAACTCCCTCAATGTGCATTGGCTCTTATATGGGTCAAAGAAACAAAATGCCAGCAAACCATACATTGCCACAAAATGTTTCACAAAAAATGTAATCGAAGCTGATTTTGAAGAAGCTTTAGGTGATTACAAAGTCAACAAATATGTTGGTGAAACTGATGTGTCGTGTCAGAATAGAGTGATTGGTTTTTTACCACGTATTTTGTCTATTTTCTTATATAATCGTTCTGATCATTATTACTATAATGCAAAACCAAGTGTAAGAACTCCATTGTTTGACGAGTTTCAAAAGATCAAAACAAAGCGAAAGGAGTATGATCAGCTTTCGGTTGATAAAGCTCTTGAAGAAGCTCACGTGTTATTGAATATGATGCGCGATGACAGAGCGGATGATAGATCTACATGGTTCAGAGTTGGGTGTTGTTTGTGGAACATTACACAAGGAGACGCAGATGGTTTGACGTCTTGGCTTGAGTTTTCTGAGCGAAGTGATAAGTTCAACGAAAGCGAATGTCTTGCAATGTGGCATAAACAAATGCGGCCGAGCAATTTCACAATAGGAACGTTGAAATTTTACGCACGGCAAGACAGCCCGCAGGAATATGAACAGATGATAAACGAAAAGACAAACAACCTTGTAATTGAAGCTGTAAACGGCTGTCACAACGATGTTGCTAAGATTTTATTGAACGAATACGGCAACGAATTCAAATGTGTGTCAATCGCTGATAAAAAATGGTATCAGTTCAAGAACCATATCTGGAAACCTATTGATCGTGGAACAGCTCTCAGAGAACGTATTTCATCGAATGATGGAATTATCGTTAGACAACTACATGCAAAACGACGAGAATTACAGTCTTTGTTGTTGGACGCTGACAGTGACGACCATAAGGACATTGAAAAGAGAGTAAAGAAGATCAATGATCTAATCAAACAATGCAAATCAACGCCTTTCAAAAACCACGTGATGATAGAATGTCAAGAAGTGTTTTATGACCCAGAGTTTCATCATCTACTGAATAAAGATCCGTATTTGATCGCTTTCAAAAACGGGGTATATGATTTTTCAAACGATGTTTTTCGCGACGGTAATCCAGAGGACTATCTTTCTGTTGCCCTACCAATCGAATATCTTGATTATGGGTCAGTCGATCATCCAAAAGTCATGATCGTTGACGACTTTTTTCAGAAAATCTTCCCAAATCCTGAAATCCGAGAGTATTTCTTGAACCAAGTATGTCACGTGTTCGTCGGAGGCAATCACAATAAAGTTATGCTGTTTTGGACCGGAAGCGGTAACAATGGAAAGACCGTGACTCAAACACTGTTTGAGAAAATGATTGGGAAACTTGCTATCAAATTTAATACAACCCTTATCACAGGTAAAAAGACTCAGACAGGAAATGCCTCTCCTGAACTTGCAAGAGCGGGAGATGGAGTAAGATGGGCTGTGATGGAAGAACCAAATCCTGATGAGAGTATTAATACAGGAATATTGAAGGCATTAACTGGAAATGACTCATATTGGGCGCGTGATCTGTTTGAGAAAGGAAAGGAAACGTCAGAGATTCAGCCGCTCTTTGAACTTAATATGATTTGTAATAATCTCCCTGCAATTCGGGATGCGGACAGAGCAACATGGAATCGTATTCGTGTTATTGAATTTGAAAGTACATTTTTACCAGAAAACGAATGTCCAAGTGATATTGATGACCAAATTCGTCAAAAAAAATTTCCTATGGATCGTAATTTCTCAGACAAGATACCCGACTTAACACAACCATTAGCGTGGTACCTCATTCAACGCTGGAAGGCAACAAGTAAGCTTGAACAAGTCGTGCCGGATAAAGTTAAAGTGGCAACAGACGTGTATCGTCAGGACAATGACATTCACAAACAATTTGAGAACCAATGTGTGTTTGAGAAGAGTGGTGCCAAACTTACACCAGCCGTTCTTTATGCTCATTTCAAAGAATGGTTCAAAGAAGAATGTCCTAATCAAACTATTCCTACAAGAGTTATTGTTGTTCGGCAGTTTGTTAATATGTGGGGTGAATTAATAAATAACAAACATTGGTTAAACAAAACATGTCGTGAACCTGTTGAAACGAATGATAATGACCAAAATTTACCATCAAATTATCAAAAACGAATTGTCGTTCGTAAAGCAAATCCGTTATTGGAATAATTATCATTGCTCATATTTGAAATTATCGATAGTGTTTTGAATATGCTAGTTTATGAGCGTCGATATCATCTGAAGATCGTTTTCTTTTTTTCGTGAATCGAATGTCGGTGTTTAATGGGGGAATAATTATTTCATCACCTTTGTTATTTGTCACAATAGATGGAGACCGACTGTTGAGATATTGTCTGAAAGAGTCTGATGATGAGTCTGAAGTGTTTAAATTTCTCAATAAATGTATAACACCTGTTTGTTCCATTTTATATTAAGTTTTTAAAAATTGATTTTATACTTTGTTGAATTAAGTAAAATAAATATTATCAAAAAATGAATTACGCAAATCAAAGAACTCAAGATTTCGATCACGAAAATTCAGTCGTTCTCGAGTACTCAAAACTCGTGGATGGTGTTGAAATGAAAGGAGTTGTATATCACAATGGAGTGTGTTTTTTTAAAGGATTACCAACGCCCATTGAGATGACTATGTCAGAAGCAGAACGTCAGTGTTTCACAATTGAACCAGCTGATAAAATCTACGAGTCTCACGAAGGAACATTAATTAGAGTGTTCAACATTAACAAGAAATGGTATATTTCTACAAACAGAAAACTTGATGCATTGAATAGCAAGTGGGCATCAAGACACGAGACGTTTGGACAATATTTTGTAAAAGCAATTCAAACATTCGGAAAGGACGAACATAACCACTTCGTTGCAAGCTCGGCAGGCGCTGCTCACGGAGAAAAAAAAGAGCATGATCGGAGATTCCTAGCATCTGTGTTTGAAAGGAATCTTTCTCCAGAAAATAAATATATGTTCATTCTGAAACCGTCTCAAGAAGAACGTATAGTTTGCCACGCTGAACCACGACCAACAATTTATCATGTTGGGACGTTCGACAAAGATGATAATATATGCAACGATGATGTAGTCATAGACGGTATTGTTGTTGAACGACCCATTCAGCGGAAGTTTGAAACATTTGATGAATTGAAGAGTGGGATGGAACAGTTGAATATTCATTACCATCAAGGATTCTTGATAGTACAGCAAAATAAGACATATAAAATAATACACGATAAGTATAAGATGTTGTTTGATGTCAGAGGTAACATTCCAAGTCTTCGCTTTCGTTATCTTCAATTGAGACGATACGATTGTGATAATAAGATAACTCTTCATGATTTTGATGAATTTGTTCAATTGTATGATTTCAATAAAGACGAGACAGATATTGAGAATGAGATATACGCTTTGTGTGAGGATCTCCATCAAAAGTATTTGACAATATATGTTGATAAAAATCAAACAGTTCTATCAGATACAGAACAACTCGTCCTAAAGAACATTGTACACAGAGGATATATCGACAGACGAATCAAAACAACACCTTCTCGCATCAACGATTTATTAACGCGTGCAGACCCTCCAATCCTAAACAAATTGTTAAACGAACGTAAAAGACTAAAACATCTGACCTCTCAAGCCAATTAATTCGTGTGTGGCGCCGACGTTTTAATATTTAATCAAATATGACCTAGAGGTCATATTTGAAAAACAAAATTTGACTTACAATGTTTTAAGATTGTGATAAAGATAATTGAAATGATAAAAATAGTTTTTATAGGAGATATTCATATAAAATTTACGAATCTAATAGAAATTGATAAACTCGAACACGAGGTTGTGAAGTATTGTAATGTTTCACCCCCAACGTATTTTATTCTAGGCGGAGATATACTTGATACACATGAACGTGTAAACACGCAGTTGTTGAACCGGGCATACGATCTGATTCGATCTTTTAGAAGGATTGCCCCTGTATATGTTATTGTAGGAAACCACGATTACATTAACAATCAACAATTTCTTACAAGTGAACATTGGATGAATGGGATGAAAGAGTGGAATGATGTGTTCGTTGTCGATAAACCAATGGTAATTGAACTCAACAACGACCTAAAATTTCTTCTTGTTCCATACGTTCCGAATGGACGATTTGTGGAAGCAGTCGAAACCGTAGTCACAGATTGGAAAACCATGACATGCGTTTTTGCACATCAAGAAATTAGAGGATGTAAGATGGGTGCGATTACATCAACCGATGGTGACGTCTGGGATGATGAATGGCCGATGATTATATCAGGACATATACATGAACGCCAGAGTATTGGATTAAACGTCTTATATCCAGGGTCTGCTGTCAATCACTCGTATTCAAGTGATAATCAGGGTGTGTCTGAGTTTAAATTTGATAAGAAAGTTCGTGGGTACTCAGAATTCAAAATCGATATAAAACTTGAAAAGAAGAAAACGTTTTACAGAACAATAAGTGACGTTGATGAAGAAGATTTAAAAAAAATGACAGCAACTTTCACAAAGAATCACAGGCTTGCGTTAGATGGTGAAATGAAAGACATTGCTTTTTTTAAAAAGACCCAGACATATAAAGATTTAACAAAAAAAGGTGTCAAGATCGTTTTTCAAAAAAGAAAAATAAATGAAGATAAATCTCCAAACACTCACGATCCTTCTCGTGTTGCCAGATGTTGCGTATTTAATACGATTTTATCCGATTTAGTTAAAAAAGAGGAAGATGCCCACCTAGAAAAAGATTTCTATGAAATAAAAAATTAAGTTGATTAAGAAAAAATTAAGAATTAACAAATACATAAATAGATATGGAAAATCAAGTAGAAGAACCTAAAAGAAAAATACCTCACTGGTTAAAAAAATATTTGGGTAACTTGCACAGAAAAGTGTTGTGAAAATATTCTAGTAACAAAAGTGCCTACATTAAAAGCGTTTGCAGCTGCTAAAATTTTAGACGATGATTTGTGGAAGAATTTCAACAAAATTGAAGATTACGTTTTTGAGACATTTGCGCCAAACGAGTTTATAAATATAATCGCTCACGATTATTCAAGTGTACATCCGACATATAATTTGCGAAAAGAAGAGAGAGCATTAAAAGACATTTTACATTGTCCACTACTACTAAGAAATATTGTACACACGTACGCATTTCAAGGCGTTTATACAGTACCCAGAGCAGAAGCAAAATATATACCAGAACAGTTTGAACGACCGAATGCAGAACTCAGAGACATCTTCGAATATATTAAGTCTGCATATAGCTACAGGGGGAAGAGGGGGTGCGAATGATGGTTCACCACTAAAAAAAATGAACTTTGAGGTTATAGAATTATATTCAAATAAAAATGACTCAGCGACGCCCTAAAAATATTACTGAACTTTCGAATAAAAGTATTTGGACTGCGAAGGATGAGACTAAACGTATGATTAAATATTTATCAGTGGAATCAAACATTGTTAATGGTAAGACTTATAATTGTTGGTGGTGCACCCTTCCAATCGTTGATCAAGACCCTCTAGGTTGTCCTATTTCACAACAGGACGGTATATACGACACGGAGGGGATCTTCTGTACTGTCAACTGTATCAAAGCATATTTATTAGAACATTGTCAAAATGATTCAAAGTATCAAAACAGTATTGCATTGTTATCGTTTATGTACCACACACTTTCGGGCGCTACATCACTTACGGAAGCAATTTCTATAGTACCTTCACCGCCATGGAAATTCTTAACACAGTATGGGGGATTTTTGACACAAGAACAATATAAAGAAAAAATAGGTAAGTTCATATTTAAAAAGAAAGGTATTATCAAACAACATCCTATTACCTTTCTTTACACTGAGAAAACAGGTTAATTTGCGTATTTTACATTTTACGTCCTAAGGACGTAAAATTAAAAGTATATTAAAATGTCTGACCGTATTGATCAACTACCACGTACTAAAGAGCAACCGTCGGTTCTTGATTCCAAGATCATGAACGATTTATTTAAACAACCGTCACCGTCTCAAAAAATGAACTGGAATTATATATTGGTTCTTTCATTGTTATTCGTTGTGTTGAGTCTACCAATTGTGAATAACCTTTTGAAACAAATAGTTTCAGAATCTGAAACGGTGATCCTTTTGATAAAAACCGTTGTGTTTGTCGTGATATTATCTATTCTCCGCTTTATGAATTAAGAATTAAGAAAGATCAATTAAAAATGTTCCTAACATATCATGATTTTGATGTTCAACAGAATGAACTTGTTCTAAAAAATCTTCCTGGATATTATTTTGTGTTCTTTACACAAGATGGGTGTACATATTGCCGCGATCTTAAACCCATCTTTGATAGATTGGAATCAATGACAACTGGATGTAATTTCGTATATGTTGACGTAGACCAAGGAAACCAACAAGTTGTTTCGATGTCACACGCAACTAACAATCCTATTGAATATGTCCCATTGTTGTTGCTATATATTAATGGAAGATGTGTTGATAGATTTATACCGGATGAGAAGGCGCCATCCAATAATCTCACACATATGAGTAATTTTCTACTATCACATTCTAAACAACCACAGAAAACCGCATCAACAAACCAGGCAAGTACTTCCTCTCGTATTCCTCCATACTCTATTGGGATCCCGGGTAACCATGCTAGTGATAGAGTGTGTTATATTCAACCAAATAAAAAAGTATAAAAATATTTTGAAATTTCATGACGCAATGAAGCGTCGTGAAATTAGTAGCGCGCTCCGCGCATTCTAACAATACTTCACATCCTTTTTCTTCGTAATCTCTGTCTGCGTTGCCGGCAGCTTGTCCAACAGATTTATCAGTGCCGCTCTCAACGTTTCAACAGCATCTGAAGGTTGTTCTTCAATCTGCTCTTCGATCTGTTTTCCTACCTCTCTTGACGTAATTGAATATAAACTGTGACAGTTTTGCATTGACTTCTTCAACCTCGTCGGCTAGATAGCCGCCCTGGGGATCCCCAGGGCGGCTTTTATTCTCATAAAAGCTTATCAATTCTTGAACACGTTCAAGCCGTTTCCACTGTGAAAAATCTTTTTTGCCGTTCTTGCACAGCTTGGTTGCATTGAAACAACCTGTATTTTTATCAATCACCAACGTGAACTCTCCAAATTTTCCGTAATAAAACGAGTCTCTAATTTGTTCATACCGAGCTCCGCTCGGCGGGCAGCTTCGCTGCTAACATATGTCGTTCAGCATTTTTAAATATTCGAAAAAGGGTCCAAAAAAATCAAAAATGTTAAAAAATATTGTCGCCTTTGACTTCATAAAAATTGACCTAATCTTGAATTAAATTTGATTTTTAACTTATTCAATTTACACCACAATAAACAAAATGCAAATCCAATTAAATTTGAAGAATTTTAGAAAATTTTTAAACAATGAATTCACATTTGATAAAAACTTATCTCTCATCTCTGGAAACTCTGGAAAAGGGAAAACCACGATTTTCATGGCTATCGTTTTTGCTATTTCGGGAGAAGGGAAAAAAATAGTAAGCCACGGTAAGACATCGTGTTCTGTTACATTGAAAATCGAACTATATGATGACATAATTAAAATTACTCGGACACGCCGACCTAACCGTCTTGTTGTCACATATAATGACCAAAAGCACGAAGATAAAATAGCTCAGAATGTCATCGACAAACTATTTCCAAATTATGACATTGGATATATGTCTCAACGTGTAGACGATAAACTGTTCATTCTCATGAGTCCTATGGACAAAATGCGTTTTATCCAGAAAATGGCGCTTGGAGACGCAGATGTAGAGACATTACATACACGGTGCAAAACCTTGATCAGAACACGCAAAGAGTCGTTAATGTTAACGACAAGTCAGCGCGAAACGACTGAAAAAACACTGAATGAATTAAAGATTGAGAAGACTCACCACGTTGAACCGCGTGAGTTTGAATGTGGGATGAAAGAACTCGAGCAGCAATTACAACAACTTTTGAAGAATAAAACATTATCACAAAATGTGATAGAAGCACGTGCAAACATCATGACACAAGTAGAATTGTTGAAGACGCAATGCACACATCTGTCTGAACAGTTTAATGAAGAGGATTTACAGGGACTTGAATCGAAAATAGATCAATTACAAAGAGAAGAGATAAAATGGTCGCAATATCAAAAAGAGAAGAAAAAACTTAATGGACTTGAACAACCTAGTGGACTGTCAAAAGAGGAACTTGGGAGCATGATTGACGATATGAAGAAGTTAATGCAAATGGAGAGAGAATTAAAACCTCTCGATAAACTGAAAGAAGATTTAGAAAAAGTTAAAGTGAAAATATCACAAATGACTATATTTCTTCCATGTCCCAGTTGTAAAAACCAGCTATCTCTCATCTTCGAAAAAGACGTGTTAAGTGTTAAACTATCTGATAATTGTAGCGGACGCGCCATGTCAAGAACAACATCTCTATCTTATGAAGAGATCAAAGTTCTGGAAAAACAGAGATGCAAGTTGGAACTTGAAATCTTGAGGTTAGAGAAAGAATTAGAAGAATTCATTGATTTGAAGAATCAATATGAAGACCTAAATAACGTCCAAGAACAATTGTCCACGCTCTATTCTATCAGGAGCAATGATGAGATCTTTGACAAACAAATGACTCTTTGTACACAGCTAAAAACTCGTAAGCCGTCTCATTCAAAAGATGCAATAGATGTCTTGAAACAAATCCAAAAATGTCAGATCATGCTTGCAGAAAAACACAGACAATTATCAAAACTATCAGAAACCGAAGTTGTAAACGTTGATGACAAAATTCAAGAAATCACAGATTTGATAAATGAGATTCGAGTATATACAAAACAGGTGGAGTCTCTCAAACAATGGTCAAAAGTTGATACTTTAAAAGCTGCAGAGATTGAACTAAATAAAAGCTATCCTCGGTCTGTTAAGCTCCAGGGTCTTATAAAACGCGCTGAAAGAATGGCAATCGAGGAAATTATTGAGCAAATTAACGCACATGCACAACTTTATATAGACAATTTTCTAGAAAACATGTCAGTAACATTGGTGTTTGATAAAAGTGGTGGTAAAAACGTTGAGAATAACAAGCTTAATGTAGAAGTGCTTCACGATGGACATCAAAGTGATTTGTCAAGCTTGTCAGGAGGAGAGTTGGCTCGTGTAGTTCTGGCATTCACTATAGCACTTGCAGAAATAAATCATGTAAAACTTTTACTGTTGGACGAATGTGTCGCATCTCTTGATCAAGAAACCACAACAACAGTTATAGATACGATTCGTCAAAATTTCAATGGAACTGTAATATGTATTGCACATCAAACAACAACTGGGATATTCGATCACGTTTTGGAACTATAAATTTATAGACGCTACAGAGGAGCACCTGTTGTCTTTGACTGATGCAGAGATTGACGAAGATGGACTTGTCAAGATGATGAAGGGAATTGATGCAGAGAAGAGAGATGTTTAAAAAATACCATGATTTTATGAGGACAATCTCATAAAATAATTCATTCATATAACTCAAGCGGTCTCAAGGTAGAATTTTAAATTGTTTTCATTTAATTCTCTATTAAACCCGCTTTCAATTGCTTTTAAGCAAGATGCTTTACCTTCTTCGAGTTTTCCAACATAATACGCAGAAATGCTCATTTCTTGCCATCTATCATGATCATAACATTTTTTATTTACGAGAAACATCCTCTTTGTTGGATACTCAAGGTCGCACGCAGTTTTTGCCATATTGAATGAAAGATTTAACTCTTTTTTTTCTCTAAACAGTTTAGACAGTTCAACCAATGGTTCTGCTCTGTGATCATGGAGATACGCTTTGAAATACCATTTAATCTTATCTCCATAATCTGAAGAGAGCTCTGCGATTTTCATCATTGCTATAAATCTTTCTTCTTGGAAACCTAAACAATTTTCTGCTCTAATAGAATACATATCTGTTGCTTGCGGTTTCATATTCAAGCAGTCGTACGTTTGAGCAAGATAGTATTGAGTTCGACTATTTGTTACATCTCGTGCAAGTTCTTTTTCTAAAAGTATCAAATCATTTTCCCACCGTTTGCACGATTTTTTGTCATCAATGGTCCTGTTTTGATAGATAGTCATTACATCCTTGTCAGCCGTGGCGGTTTTTCGTCCATTGGTATTTAAATATTCATGCACAACTCCTTCATATAGAAACCCTTTATTAGGTCTGATTAACCGATTATTAAAGTATTGGAGAGTCTCTGATCCAATAAACCATTGTTGTTGAACAAGAAACGCATCAATACCCGGATCAAGTGATTTTAGATATGTTTTAAGAGATTGGGTCACACGAAGTTCGTCATTACAGTCTAATAAAAGAAGAAAGTCATAGTTTAAAGTGTCTGCAAACTTAAGTAATCTATTCCTAGATTTAGCAAAATCCTCAAAATCGCCTTCAAGTAAATGAAATGATAGTTTAGCGCCTTGTGCAAGATCTCGAACAACTGAAACGGTGTTGTCTTTCGACCCTGTGTCAAAAAGAATTATACCGTCAACTTCATTTTTTACACTTTCAATTGTCACATGTATGTATCTTGCTTCATCCTTTGCCATGATGACCGCTGCAATTAATTTATTTTCAGTCATTTTTTTTTAAAACTCGACTACATAACTTAAATTTCTTTTCTAAATAACTTAAAAACTATGTCACAATTTGGCGATAATGTAAATGAGTATGTTCAACCCTCGCATTCAAGAGATTACAAAGACGGGTATGATATTGGTAAAAAAATGAGTAAAAATCTTCATACATCTCCAAAAACAATGTTTTTGTCTTTGGTAGTAATTTTTGTGGTTTATGGATTATTATACATGATGAATACATATTGGTTTTGGGCTTTGTTGTTATCGTTATTTGCAGGTTGGTTGTTTTGGTATCTGTGTGAAAAGTGTGAGGAAATTCCTTTCGTTTAATTGTTCTGTTTTGCCGTGTCTGAAATAAATTCAGAAATACAAAGAGATTATGAATTTGATTTTTATGAGATTGATCTCATAAAAAGTAGTACGATTAATCTTAACACCTCATACTACACTTTTGACAAGTCGCCCGAGATGACTGCTGCGTTAACCTCACGTTTTCACTACTAAGTCTACCTACTTCCGATTTGTACGTTGTAAGATC
>Ga0209048_10003262_pt1 | contig 15810 bp, 10 predicted proteins | sample FrelakmetCRP12CR_FD_187146 | JGI IMG/M metagenome (GOLD analysis project Ga0209048, IMG submission 187146) | Freshwater lake sediment microbial communities from the University of Notre Dame, USA, for methane emissions studies - CRP12 CR (SPAdes)... | ecosystem: Environmental > Aquatic >... | reverse complement strand
GTCCGCAGTACCAGTTTCTGGAACACGCGTGTAGGGCCGTACCACGCCAGCCAGGCCAGGAAGCTATGAGAGTTGTGCCCCACCTTAAACCCCCAGCTCTCCTTTGCGACATCATCTCCAACCAGCTCGATCCCGCGGGGGTCGCCTACTCCCAGGCCCTGCTCTTGAGCGAGGCGGATATATTTAATGCTGAGTGGATCGAAGCCCATCAGCCTGGCAGCCACGGAATCGATAGCTACCTGGTCCGCCGAAGCCAGGATGATGTTCTTGACCACCGGATGGACCATGCGCGGGCCGGCGCCATCTCCGGCGGTGGTGCCATCCATCACGGCAAACACCCCCGGATGGATTTCTTTCTGGATAGCCAGCAAGTCCACCAGGGTTTCGTGGATCCAGGTGTGCGTATAATGCCGGTACTTGCTGAGCAATCCCCCAAACGCATTCTTCATCGCGCCGGTGGTCGTGGTATACATGTGGGTCTTGACGGTCGGCAAATGGACGATATTCTTACCGATGAAATAATCCGGGATGCGGATGCCTTCCGGATAGATGTGATCCAAAGCCAGCATCCTGGCTTCAGGTCGATACGGCACCCATGCCATATCCTCCTTGCGGAAGTTGTACCGTACAGGCAAATCGTAACGCCGGAAGATAGGCACGTAACCGTTCAGGTCTTCACCTTTGAAGGCGTTGGTGACCACGGTCTGGTTTTGAACACACACCAGGTCAGTAAACCCGGCCTGCCGCAGAGCCAGGATCGTCCCTTCGAACTGCCAGGGAGTGGTATTGGCTCCCGGCATGGGAAAGTGCCAGGTGATGTTATCTTTTAAAATTGTGGGGGTATTGGATTGCAGGGCGCCTGCCCCGCCCGCCAGCTCGAACAACCGCTGGTAGTCTTGAATAACGGTATCTGGCCGGGTAAATAATACCGCAACTTTGGGTTTAGTTGCCATGCGGCGCTCCTTGGCTGGCTCACCGGCGAAAAAACCTGATCGCCAAGAGCTTAATTGCTGTATATGGTTAGGACAACAGCTTCATTATAGCCCAAAGCGAACTGCAGAAGAGCCGATTCTTACCTGAGAACTGGTTGTTCGTTCACCCATTCTACAATCCCAAAGGATTAATGCTGGGTAATTGAGAGAAGTTTTCCGTCTTTGGAGAAAGCCAGCATAGATACCCCTTTTTATTGGGTTGCAAGATAATCTATCACCCCGACCTGCTCATCGATGATCAGAAAAACCTTAGAACTCAAGTGAAGAAAATGAAGTCAAGGTCACCGGGCGATTGGCCGTATTTTGTCAACAGGACTGCGGTCTCGGTGCGGTGCTGCATGCTGTGCAGAATCAAGTGCATCAACATGTGCCACAACACCATTGAAGACTCCTTTCCATTCCTGTCTTTCACCTGAACAGCGGCGGAAAGCTCTTGATCGCTAAGGCTGGATAAAAAAGCTCGCATAAGCTGCTCTTCTACCAGCCAGCGCTCTTTAATCGTTTCGACGCTGGGGAAGTCTTCGATCCGGGGTAAAGTCGAAACCTGTATCTGGTGATCCTGGCCGAGGCTGCGCCATACCCATTCGGTGCGCAACATGTGGTAGAGCAAAACCAAGAGACTGCGACCCCCGATCTCAGTGGAGGCGACTAGCTGCGCCTGGCTGACCCGCGCAGTACAGTCCAGGATGCGGGTGTTGGCCGTGACGTTGTAGTCGTACAACTTTTCGAGCATATCTTTACCGAGCATGGGCATCTCCTATCATTAATTGGACAGAGATTTACAAGATATTCAGGATAGGAGACAAAAGATAACTCTGCCGCCTCTTGGTATCCGTTGCCACAAAAGCCTTACCCAAATTCAGGGCAGTATGGGGCTTCGGTATCGATGTCACCCACGAACTCCGGTAAATCGGCCTGCCCCAGCATCTGCCGGATCGCCATGTTCTCGCCGGTGTGATACCAGTAATGGTAGATCATGCGCTGAAGCAACGACCCAATGATGTATGTGGATGGTGAACCTTTTATGATGACGTGCTGCTGCAATTTCTCACTGGTGAGGGCTTCCAGCCAGGGATCGGCAGCCTGTGTGATGGTATGCCAGGCGCCCCATACCTCGTCGAGCGGCGGTGTGCTGGCCGGGGCGCCATAGGAATATTGCTCATCCACCTGCCGCAAAAGGGTCAGTCCCTGGGCCCGGTGCAGCCAGTAGCGTTGCTCCTGCGCCGCCAGGTGGCCGATGTTCCAACTGATGCAATTCATAGGTAGAAACCGGCGTCGGGCTTTGGCATCTGTCAGGCCCTCCAGGCCGCGCCTGAATTCACTGCGTGTGAAGCGCAATTGCTGAACAAGGGGATGGTACATGGCTCCTCCTTATCCCTTATGCCTGGCTGACGCTGCACTCGTTACCTTCTGCATCCAGGAAGCGGGCTACCACAGCGCCTACCTCGGATTTTGGCGGTTGTGTAAACTTCACTCCAGAGGATGACATCTCTTCGTAAAAAGCCTGCAGGTCAGCCACACTGAAGCCCAGCCCCAATTTACCGGCCGGGTTTACAGCCGAGGCCGGGTGCAAAGCCAGGGTTGTCGCGCCGGTTCCAAATTCACTCCATTCGGGGGATTGGAATTTTAACGGCAGCCCAAGCCTATCGCGATAAAACTGCACGGCCTGATCCATATTATCAACAAACAGGATGACATAAGTCAGATGAGTTGGCATCATGCCTCCCTTACGCCACTCAAGAGGCGCATTTGTTCTAGCATCATTTGGAAGGCCTCCGGCAGGGCGGGAAGGTTGCTACGCAGGCTGAAGAATACCTCCGTAGCCCCCCAGGAGGCTAATCGCTGCACATCCTGTCGCACCTGCTCGACTGAGCCGGTGAGGAATTGCCGCTGGCCTTCCAGCGGGTGGTCAGAGATGAAACCATGGTTGACCCGCACGACAATTTCAGGCCGGGTTGGCTCGCGGCCGGCCTCAATCCAGGCCTGGCGCATTGCCGCAAAGGATTGTTCGACCGCAGCCGCATTTGGAATGGCAACTGGGTTGAAACCATCCGCCAGGCGCGCCGCGCGGGCGAGGGCTGCCGGGGCATAACCACCCAGCAGGAGCGGAGGGCGCGGTTTTTGAAGCGGCTTGGGATTGAAAAGCGTGGCCGGCACATCGAAGTACTTGCCGTGAAATTCAACCGGATCGGGGCCCCACAATGCATTGAGGGCGTGGACCATCTCCGTCATCCGCCCGCTGCGCTCGCTGAAAGGCACATTGCTGGCAATGAACTCATCTTCCGACCAGCCAATTCCGGCGCCGATCACGGCGCGGCCATTGGATAACACATCAAGGGTAGCGATGTGCTTGGCCAGCCGAGCCGGGGTATAGAAGGGGAAATCCAGCACGCTGGTGCCCAGGCGGACGTTTTCGGTTACCGCGGCGGCGAAGATGAGGGTATCCAGCGGGTCCAGCACATATTTATATACTTCAGGCCAGGCTCCGCCGACGTAAAGCTGCCTGGGCTGGATGGGAAATAGCAAACGCTCGGTCACCCACAAGGAATCGAAGCCTAAACGCTCGGCTTCGCGGGCAAAATTGATGATGTTTTCGCGGGTTCCGAGGGGAGAAAGGTTCGGTAATGCCAGGCCTAATTTCATAGTGCGTATCTCCTGAGAAATGGTCAAATGGACTAACCCCGGTCTATTTTACACCTGAAATAAGAGTATATTGGTCTCTTTTGAATGAGCAGTGGGGTTGATTGGAAATGAGGCTATTATGCGCTCGATTAAATTACGTGCACATCAGCTCAACTTTGCAGCCGTCCTTCCCGGCTTCTTTTACTTCATACATGAGCTGGTCTGCCCGGCGGATAATCTCATCCAGAGAGTCCGGGGGGTTCAGGCAGCAGACCGCACCCACGCTGAAAGTAACCGGGTAATGGGCCTGACTAGCGACAAGCCGGACTTCATCCTGGAGCTTGCAAACCGCCGTCTGGGCTGCCTCCAGGTCTGATTCTGGGAAAAGCACCACAAACTCATCGCCTCCCAACCTGGCGACTACGTCGCTCGACCTGGTCCACTTGCTCAAGGTGCGGGCAAAAAGAGCAAGCACTTCATCGCCTGCGCCATGTCCCAGCCGGTCGTTAATGCGTTTGAAATTATCCAGGTCAAAATAAGCCAGGGTCAAGGGATGGCTATAGCGACGTGCCCGGACCAGCTCAGCCTGGGCAATCTCATAAAACGCTCGGGCGTTAGCCACCCCGGTGAGAGAGTCCTTCCTGGAAAGCGCTCGCTCGCGGGCAATTTCATTTTTTTGGGCAGAGATCAACAGCGTCACAACCAGAAAAACGCTGAACTGCACCAATATATTCCAGAAATCCTCCAGAGTGTGGGGGACGGTCCCAGCAGCGATGGAGTTCGAAACAGCCCACCCGATAGTACTCAGGATAGAAATAACGATGCCTGCCCGGCGGCCCACCCTCCAGGTCACCAGGCTCACCGGCAGGAAGTATAACGGGTATACCCCAATTTGGATGCCGGTAATGTAGTCAGCGTAGCTGATCGCCGCAATACCGAGCAGGCCGATGATAAACACCAGCGACCTGGAGGTCCTCCAAGACCGGTCCCCTCCCCCAAACACAGGTGATGGGGCGTGAAGGCCTGTTCGTGTTGCCTGCTCGAGGGGTTTTTCTGTAGGTTTGAACATCGAAACCATATTTTAACAGACAAAGTCCAGCCCGGTCCTGGTCATCTCACCGGGCTGGACTGCCTGAATGGAGGGGTTAAATGTCGCTGCCGGCGAAGAGCTGGCGTGACAAAGACTTGTAGCTTCCGGCCACGAAGAACGGGGCGAGCCAGCTATCGTCCTCCTGGAGACCGAGCGGCTTATTGGCGACCTGGCTTTGCACCGACTTGCCGCGGAACAGGTAATGCTCGAACATGCGCATGAACTCGGTAACATAAATATCGGCCACGCGCGTATCGCCGCGGATAATGATGCTGTTCTCATCGTTATTGTGGGTGGAGTTCGAGGAAAAGTTGGCCGAGCCGGTGACGATGATCGGGTCATTGCTCAACGGGTCGCAGGCAATGATCTTGCAGTGAATGTGAATACCAGCGTGGTGGAACGACTCTTTGCCTTCCAGGATGCGGTTCTGGTAATCGTGCAAAGGGCTGTCGAGGGTGGTGGCAACACTGACCGCGTTGCCCAGGTTGCCTTCGATGACGCTCACTTCTTGAGCGTTGCCTAGGCTGGCCGTCTTATCTATCAACAGGTAGTGCAATACGCCGGGCGGGACGCTTTGGAACGTATTGAGCAGCGGCTGCGCCAGCTCGAAGGGGGCGCTCACCATCAGGTGACTGGCCTTGTGGCAGATGGCGGCGTAAAGATCCAGCATGCTCAGGTCAGACTGGGGCGAGAAGATCGGCCACATGCCCTGGCCGGAGATAACCCCGGGCGGCAGGGCGGGCAGACCATCGGGGCCTTTGACCACCTGAGGCACAGTGGTCAGCTGGCGCAGGGCTGCCATAATCGGCTGGTAATCCGTATTGTTGTAGAGCAATTGGAAATAGCTCTCGTACTTCTGAGCCACCTGGGGGTTATAGACGGCGTGCCCCACATTCAGCTGCCCGTAAAGCCCGCCGTCGGTCCAGTTGGTAGAGCCGGTCCACACCGCCAGCGGCGCGCCGTCCTTGAGCAGGACGACGAACTTGTTATGGCTGATGGCGCCACTGGGGTTAGCGGTGCGCTGGTGGCAGACGGCGTCCAGCCCAGCGGCATGCGCAGCTGCAGCGTTCTTGGCCGCCGTATCGCCGCCCGGGCGGGAGTGATAGACCACCTTCACCTCCGCGCCGCGTTGGAGTGCGGTTTGCAGCCCACCCAGCAATTCGGGGTTCTGAAATTCATAGATGGCGGCATGCAGGGCATAGGTACTATCCTGGGCCTGGCTCTGGAAGGCCAGGAGCGCTTCTTTCAGGCCGCGCGACAGCCAGGTAAAAGCCTGCTGTTGGACGTCGGCAGGCAGCTTGTCGGGCTCGATGTTCCCATACTTGCCGAATAACGCCTGATAGGCTTCGCTGGCGGCTGCGCCACGGTTGAAGAATACGGCCGCATAGGGATTTTGCGGGTCTGCGGGGAGCTGGGCTCCTTCGGTGGTCACTTCCACCTCTACAGCCGGCCCGGGGACCAGCTGGTTCCACTGACCGTATTGGGCAATGACCTTGAAGCGGTAGGTGTGACCGGGTGTGGCAACCCAATCGCCCCAGCGAAAGCTCTGCAGCGGGGAAGTCTGGGTGGTATTCTGCTTGGGGTCCGAGGTGTCCTTGGGAAACTGGAGCAAGTTGGGCAGCCAGCGCGCCTGCTGTTGAGCAGGCGGTAAGGGCGCATCCACAGGGCCCAGGTCGGTGCGTTGGATCGAAAAGCCCAGGCAACCCTTCTGCCTAGAAGAGTCCAGGTCGATGCCCAGGATATTGCAGTGAGTACCGGCGATGACCCGCAGGGTCAGGCCGTCTTGGGTCTGGCTGTTTCGCATTTTTCCTCCTTGTGCGAATAAGAAACAATGAGCAAAACCCGGTCGGACCTGCGATCTGAAAATATAGAGAGAACAGGCCCAAAAGGGTAAACAATAGTGATTATTCTAATCCTGATTGGTTGGGTTGGGTAGAGTCGTCTTGTTTCACGGCCAGCAGAGCGATCTCCTTTGCCTCTCGAACCGACAGGTCCAGCACTTCAAATTGAGGAAAAATGGCTCGCAGCTCTTCTGGTGAAAAGATGTGATGGGGGAGTCCCTTCTCAAAGCCGGCCAGCGGGACAAATGTACGCGGCTCGATCTCCTCTGCGCCCCCTTTGGACTTCTTGCCGGCGGGCACTGTGACGAACAGGACTCCGCCTGTTTTCAGCACCCGAGCGATCTCGCGGGCTGTTTTGATGATGGTGGCGAGCCGGGCATGGTGGATCACTCGAGTGGACAGGAGGCCATCGAAAACTTCATCTGGGAACGGCAATGGTTGGCGCACATCGGCCAGGGCGAGCGGCGCTGACAGGCATTCGTGTTCCAGCCAGCGACGCGTCAGGCGCAATCCCTCCGGGGCGTTATCCAGCCCTAACGGCTTGAAACCCTGCTGAGCAAGGGCAACCACGTGCCTGCCGCTGCCGCACCCCAGGTCCAGGATCTTCTTGCAACCGTGCTGGTTGAAGGCTTCTACCAGCTCGTCGAAGCGCGCGCACGGTTCCAGGAAGAGGCGGCCTTCTCTCAGGAAAATCTGGTCCCATACAGGCGCGTCATTATGGTCAGAAGACGTAAGGCACATATTTCCCCAGTTTACCACTTTCAAAGGGTACAATTAACCTCATGGGCAACTCATATTCATCTTCGATAGCTGAAGAAGTGACAAAAGTGCGGTTCTCCGACCCCAACAAAGATGCCGATTATTGGCATGAGCAATCTTACCTGGCAAGATTGGACGCCCTGGAGCAAATCCGGCAGGAATACCATCATTGGAAATACAATGCTGAACCAGGATTTGAAAGAGTTTATAGCATTATTAAGCGAAAATGAAAAAATCAGGCCTGGCCTGGATTAAAAACGCCCCGGCGTTGCCGAAGGACCGGACTTCAACCCTCAACGAGTTGCCGGGCGTAAGCTGCATATCCCCCAGGCGCGAGATGGTGTAGTCGATATCATTTTGCTCGATGCGTCGAGCCAGCTCAAACGTCATTATTAGGAGAGGCAATTACCCCTCCTTGCTCGGCTGGGCACCCTGAACCTGTCGAAGGGTCCGAGCCGCTTCGACAAGCTCAGCGCGCCTGATCATGATGCGAGGCCCGTAAAGCGCGAGCAGCTTTTCCCGCCGTAAAAGAATTCTCGTAATCAATCTTCAACGGGCCTTGCTCGATCCAGGCCCTCATCCGCGAGTATTCGTCGGGAGGGATGTAATCCATCCACCAGGTGGCGCCTGCCTCGGTCAAGGAACGGATATATGCCCGCTCCACCTCCCAATCGGGTGCTCGCTGCCAGATGGCGTGTCCGACCACGATATCGAACGAGACGGCCGGCGACGGACGCGCATCTACCAGGGCTTTCATCTTACGCACATCCTCGGGGGTGAACTCCTCATCCGGCGGCTCTTTATAGAGACAGCAGCCGTCCCAACGCAGCGCACGCTGTACCGGTCCCCGGCGCGGCCAGATCCTGCCGATCCAGATGGGGATGCGGGGCTGCTGCACGGGCGGGGGCGCGCCAGCGGCGTGACCATCGTCCCGATGCGGATGCGCTGCGTGTGCAAGGCTATCGCCGCCATGGCAATCCAGGGGTCGTATGTGGGCTGGTCGGAGTGACCCTGCCAGATGATGTCATCCTCGAGGAACACGCCATCCCAGCCGGCCTGCTCCGCCAGCGAAGCCAGCTCAGCCAGGGTGCGCGGGTCGCCAGATAATGTCTTGAACGTTCGACCTTCTTTACCCAGCGAACGCCTGTCGAAGGGCTCCAGACGCTTCGACAAGCTCAGCGCGCCTGATCATTATGCATTCTGCACTATTGTGGAGCGTCCATTCCTGTAGAATGCTCCCGAAGAGCTAGCAACTTCTAATGTGGCTCGATCACTATATCCTTGAGCATAAATGGCTGGATGGGGGAAATGGCGTTGTTACGCACCCACGGCTTGATCAGCAAGTTGGAGCGCCCATAAAATAGCGGCATAATCACGGCCTCCTGCATTAATATCCGGTCGGCTTCTCGATAAATCTTCATGCGCTCGGCCTGGTCGATCATATGACCGGCGTTTTCGACCATCCGGTCATAGGATTCATTGTGCCAGCGCGCCTGGTAAATCATCCCCACCCTGAAAAAGTCGTCCGGGTCCGGATAATCTGCCTGCCAACCGCTAAAGGAAATATGGGGCGTTTCGTGCTCGAGCCTGCGATAGAAGGTATTTTGTTCCATCCCTTGAATCTGGCAATCGACCCCCAGGAGCTCGAGCCACTGGTCATGGATGGTATCGGCGACCTCGGAAGTATCCGGGCCTACCCGCCAGATTTCGATAGCCGGGAAACCCTTTCCGTTCGGATAACCCGCCTCGGCCATTAACCGGCGGGCCTGGTCAGGCGCAAAGGGTAGGCCGATATCCTCCGAATGACCCAGAAGCCCGGGCGGAACCAGACCGCCTGTGGCAGGGGCAGCATAGCCCCCCAAAGTCACATCGGCAAGGGATTCACGATCCACAGTCAGGACAAAGGCGCGCCGCACGCGCGCATCGTCAAAAGGCGGCTGGGTGGCATTGAAAACCAGGAAACTCAGGCTTGCTACCGGCAGCGATACATATTCTCCAGCATGGCGCTGGCGAGCACGGTCTGATTCAACCGGTTCTCTGCCTATCCCACACACTTCCAATTGACCGGCCTCATAAGCTGCCAGGCGGGGAGCAAAGTTAATATATTCAGGATTATGGTAGATCTCCACCCGGTTGAGATTGCCGGTAACCATACCCCGGTAATTTGGATTGGGAGTTAAAACCATACTTTTCCCCATTTTCCACTCCTCCAACAGGAATGGACCGTTAGTAACCAGATCGCCAGGCTCTGCCCAGGCTGCCCCTTTTGCCTCCAGGATATGACGCGGCACGGCATAGGCAGCCGCATAGGTCAGGAAATGCAGGAAGTATCCGGCGGGCTGCACCAGCTGGACCTCCAGGGTATAAGCATCCAACGCCCGGACTCCAATTTCATCCGGGTTGCTTTTCTCACCCTGATTAAACTCGCGCGCCCCACGGATATCGTAAAACATGACCGCATTCCTGGAGTGCGTGGCGGGGTCGAGCACCCGCTTCCAGGAAAATTCAAAGTCAAAAGCCGTTACCGGAGCGCCATCGCTCCACACGGCATCCTGGCGCAGGTTGAAGATATACCGCCGCCCGTTATCCAACACCTCCCAGCTTTGAGCCAGCTCGGGGGCGACGTCCCAGTCTGGCGTCATCGAGACCAGGCCAAGGAAGAGCTGGCAAATGATGGGATTCGAGCCTGCTTCATAGGCCAGCGATGGGTCCAGCGTCATAGGTTCTACCCAAAACATACGGAATGGGTATTGGGAGGGCGGCAGGCTTGCGACATGGGTCTCGCCGACGCGCTTCCAAAGCGCAAAGCCTTCCTGATACGCCAGGCGGCTGCCTCGGAAATCGAAGGTGGTGTGATAGAGCAAGCCCAGCTTCATCAAGGTGCGTGCAGCCGCCTCGTAATTATTCTGGTCTTTCAGGATAGAGAGGGCGTTCTGGTAATACTCGATAGCTTCGGGGTAAGCGTAGACCTGGCGCGCCTGCTCGCCTGCTTTCAGCCAATAGGTGACGGCTTTATCCCACTCGCCGGCTTCGGAAAAGTGCCGTCCGAGCTGCGAGGCCAGCTCGTCTAACCGGCCCGGGTTGAGCCGTTCCAGGGTCAGGGCGACGCGCTGGTGCAGCCGCTGGCGGCGCAGCCCGCTCATGCTCTCTTGCAAGGTGGAGCCGATCAGGGCATGGGTAAAAGCAAAGGTTGTGGTGGCCGGAGGGCGCGACCTGCCTGAACGGCGAACCTCGCTGATCAATTGGGCGCGTTCGGCGCTTTCCAGCGCCTCAAACAGCGTATCCTCATTTCCGTCGCTGACATCTTTTAGCGTCTCGAAATCGAACTCCCGCCCGAAGACGGATGCAATTCGCAAGGTTTCAAGAGCCGGAACGGGGAGCTTACCGAGGCGCGTCTGGATGGCCACCTTGACGCTTTGTGGGATTTCGATATCGTCCATGCAGGACCAGCACCAGGACTCATCCAGGCGGTAGAGCTTACCCTGGTCGATCAGCGCCTTGCACACCTCTTCGATGAAGAACGGGTTGCCTTCGGTCTCGCGATAAATGCCATCCAAAAATTCCTCAGGTACCTCTTCGGCCAGGATGGCTTCCAACAGCTTACAGGTCTGGTCGCGATCCAGCCGGGTCAGCTTGATGCGCACCGCCAGGCGCTCACGGGTGAAGTCGTATAGCACCTCATTCAAAGCCCGGGCTTCATCCAGCTCGACCTCACGGTAGGTTATCAGGATCATAACCCTCAAATTAAGGCGGGCGGCGCGCCGGGCCAGGTGACGCAAAAGCGAAAGGGTACCGCTATCAGCCCAGTGTGCATCTTCCAACACCAACAAAACAGGCACCCGGCTGGAAAGCGCCACACAAACCTCCACCAGCCCTTCAAACATGCGCTGCTGCTCGGCTTGCGGCTCGAGCGGCGCGCACGGCACCACCTGCGGATAACGCAGGCGCAAGGCGGGCGCCAGGGAGAAGAGATCGGGCAGACACATGACACAATCCATGCTCATGAAGCTGTCCACGCCTTCGATAAATTGCGCAATCGGCGCATAGGGCGCGCTCCCTTCGGCGAAACATTCCCCCATTAAAACCAGCGCGCCACGCACCTGCGCCTGCGCCATTACTTCGTACGCCAGCCGTGTTTTCCCAATCCCAGCCTCACCGCTGATTAGCAGCACCCCGCTCTTGCCGGCCAGCGCCTGGCTCAAGACCTCATTGGCCTGTGCCAGCTCGATTTCCCGGCCTACCAGGCGCCCGCGCACTACCCGGTCGAGCAGAGAGGGCGCCGGGGCAGCCGTGATGTCCACTTCTCCCGCTTCAATCCGCTCCAGCGCCTGCATCACCTCTTTGGCTGAGGCAGGGCGGTCTTCAGGTCGCTTGCTCATCAGGCGCAAGATCAGGGCTTCCAGCGCCGGGCTGATCTGGTCGTTGCGCGCCCGGGGTGGGACAACCGGGGCGTGCAAATGCTGAGAAACGATCGCCAGCGGATCGGGGGCGGTAAACGGCAGCTCTCCGACCGTCAGCTCGTATAGCATCACACCTAAAGCATACAGGTCCGCCCGGCCATCAATTTCCTGACCCATAGCCAGCTCGGGCGCCAGGTAGAACACACTGCCAGCAATCGAGCCTTCGGTTGTCAGGCGGGAAGCCATCGAGCGCGCCAGGCCAAAATCGGTCAGCTTAGCCAGGCCGTATGGGGTAACCAGGATATTTTCTGGCTTGAGGTCGCGGTGCACTATGGCATGGGAATGAGCATGGTCCAGGGCTGCACAGACCTGGCGAAGAATGGCCAGGATCTCATCGATGGTCTCCGGGCACTTTTCATGCAGAGAGGACCCTTCCACAAACTCCATGACAATGAAAGGGATATTCCCGCTTTCACCGGCATCATACACCGACACAATATTTGGATGGTTGAGCTGTGCCGCCGCCTGGGCTTCACGCAGCAGGCGAGCGCGCCCTTCGGTGCCTAATGCGGATTTGCTGAGGACTTTGATGGCTACATCGCGGTCCAGCACCAGATCATGGGCGCGATAGACCACCCCCATGCCCCCTTGGCCAAGCATATTCTCTATCCGGTAGCGTTCGAGAAAGGTTGTTCCGATCATAGGAGCTCATTGGTTTCAAAACGATCCATGGGGTAGAATCGAGGCCAACGTTCGATCAACAGCTTGAAATATATTATATCCGACATGCTCCAGTAAGGTTAAGGTTGAAGTCTCCTTCAAAGCGTAACCTGGTTCCTACACCCAGTCCACAACGTGACCCCTATGCAGCGTTGCGTTTCCTGGACTTTCGCCTGCTGCTGGCAGGCCGGTTTATTTCGTCTCTGGGCAACCAGATGCTGTCGTTCGCTATCGGTTGGGAATTATGGTTGCGCACACAGAGTGCGCTCGCACTGGGCCTGGTGGGATTGGTGCAAGTTGTCCCGGTGGTCGTATTTTCGCTGCCAGCCGGGCACGTGGCGGACCAATACAACCGCAGGCGGATCGTGCTGATCACGCAGGTATTGTTAGCGATGTGCTCACTCGGGCTGGCGCTGCTCTCGTTTTTTCAAGGACCGATCATCCTGATATACGTGTGCCTGTTTGGGATTGGCATGGCGCGCGCCTTCAACGACCCGGCTGCTTCGACTTTACTACCGCAAACGGTGCCTCCAGCCATCTTCACCAGCGCTGCCACCTGGAGCAGCAGCGCATGGCAGCTGGCTGCAATCATTGGACCGGCCCTGGCGGGACTGCTGGTGGCGCTCCTGAACAGTGTGACGATCATTTACGTTCTCGATGCTCTGGCCGCCTTCACCTTCCTGGTGCTGGTCTTCCTGATCAAAGGCCGGCAGCTGGCGCTCTCGCGCAAGGCCGCAACACTGGATTCGCTGGCGGAGGGCTTGCGTTTCATACGGAGCAACAAGGTGATCCTGGCTGCACTCACCCTGGATATGTTCGCGGTGCTGTTCGGCGGCGCAGTAACCCTTTTACCCATCTACGCAACCAATATCCTCATGGTAGGGCCGACAGGACTTGGATTGCTACGGGCGGCTCCGTCAATTGGAGCGCTCATCATGGCCCTTTTGTTGGCCCATTTGCCGCCCTTTCGGCATGCAGGCAGGACTCTGTTGCTGGCAGTGACCGGCTTTGGTATCGCCACGATCCTTTTCGGCCTCTCCACGTCCTTCTGGTTTTCGATGCTGATGCTGGCCCTGTTAGGGGCGCTTGATAACATCAGCGTGGTAATCCGCGCCACCCTGATCCTGACCCGCACCCCAGATGAAATGCGCGGGCGGACGTCCTCCGTCAACAGTATATTCATCAGCGCCTCAAACGAACTGGGTGGTTTCGAGTCGGGGCTGACGGCGGCGCTGTTTGGCCCGGTCATCGCAGTGGTAGCGGGCGGCATTGGCACGATCCTGGTTGTATTGGCCGTCGCCAAAATCTGGCCAGAGATGCGCGACCTCAAAACGCTGGATGCGCCGGAGGATCTAAGAGCAGTTGAAGCCCGGGCAGAAAGCGAATTGTAACCCGGGTAGCCATGGGTGCAACCTGATTACAGTTGCTTTCGCCGATTTGCTGAATCTTTGCTACAATTTACACAATTGATTAACCCCGTAGGGTACGGGGGTGTATCGCCAAAGTATCGTTTTCATAAGTTTCCCGGTGCCCCTACATCACGAGGCAGAGATGAATTCCATCGTGTACATCGTCATTCTTGGATTGGCCGGCATCTTGTTTCTGGCAGCCGGCATACTGGTATTCAGACCTCTGCGTCAGACGTCCAGGCCGGGGGAATGGGTTATCCTGGCGGCAGCTTTCATCCTTTTGGCAGGGTGGGCTGGCGTGCAAATCTACCAGCAAGCGGCAAGCGCCCCATCTGCCACGCTGACCCTGGTTTCTGGAGTGCTCGCCCTGGGGGCGGCAATCCTGGCGTGTAGCGGAGCTTTCCTCATAGGGAGCCGCATCTTATCCGAGCGCCAGTCTCAGGCCTCGGCCCAGGGCGAATTGGAACGTTACCGCCTCAGCTTCGAAAAAGAGCCGCAATACCTGGTAATCAAAGACCACCAGGGTGTTTATATCGCCACCAACCCCTCCTATGCCCAACTTCTAGGCAAGAAAAACCAAAACCTGGCCGGCGAGTCGGATTTCAACTTCTTCCCGCGCTCGCAGGCCACCGCCTTCCGCCAGGAGGAAGAGCAGGCTATCGAGGCGGGCGCGCCACAAACCCGGGATGAGGAAATCCATGCCATCGATGGGGAGCACTGGCTGCGGATCACCCGCATCCCGCTTCAGGATGAAAGCAATTCAGCGCTAGGGATTCTAATAGCAGGGCAGGACATCACAGCTCAGAAAAAGGCCGAGGCGGCATTGGAAGAATGGGTGCAGGGCCTGGCAACCCTTTCCGAATCGGAAACGGCTTTGGAAGAGCCAACCGACCTGGCCTCTGCTATAGAGAACATGCTAGTCTGGGCAGGAAAACTGGCGGGGACCGTCCATGCCGGTTTGTGGCAGATCGCTCCAGAGCGGTCTATTGCCATCCTGACAGCCGGGACCGGGAAACTGAGCAAGCTGGTGGGGATGCAGCTCAAGACCGGCGAAGACATCGCCTGGAAGGTATGGCAGGGCAGCCAGGCGGTGCTGGTCAACGATTATCAAAGCTGGCCGCAGCGCGCCGCATGGGGTCGGGAAGCCGGTTTCTTTGCGGCGCTGGGGGCTCCGCTGAGAGTCAAGGACCAGGTGACCGGCGTCCTGACCCTGTTCCAGGATAAAGGCGGACAGCCTTTTCGGGAACAACAGGAACAAATCTTGAGCCTGTTTGCCCAGGTTGCGGCCTCCCGGCTGCAGAATGCCGAGCTGGTAAGCGGCTGCCAGGCCGAGCTGGCAGAACGGCAACAGGCGCTGGTGAAAATACAGTACCGGGCGCGCCTGGAACATGTTGTGTCAGTGCTCGCCGCCCATTTTATTATCCTCGACCCGGAAAAAGTGGACGAAGGCATCAGTCGCTCTTTGCAAACCCTGGCGCGCTTTGCAGGCGTTGACCAGTGCTATCTGGCGCTCCTCCCCAGGACAGAAATACCGGCAGTGAGCCAAACCGCCTGGTACAGCAGCGGAAGCGACCCGGCAGAAGAAGCCAGGGTAAACTTTTCGGGGGAGGACTTCCAGTGGTACTTGGGCAAGCTCAACCAGTCGGAAACCATCCACATCCCGCGCCTGGCGGACCTGCCAGCGGAGGCGGAGGATGCCGCTGCGTATCTACAAACCAGGGGCATCAAATCCTTTACCGCTATCCCGTTGGTTTCCAACCACTCCATGATCGGGTATCTCGGCTTTGAAACACGGCGGGCCGAGCTGGAATGGTCTCAGGATGTCCTGGCGTTGTTGAAAGTCAGCAGTGAGATGTTTGTTAACTTGCTGGAGCGCAAGGCGGCTGCGAAAGCAGTTAAAGAGACACAGGAAAAGACCAGCCGCCAGATCACGGGCCTGGAGCAGCGCAGCCTGGAGAGCGCCACAATCACCGAAAT
>Ga0209048_10003261_pt1 | contig 15816 bp, 15 predicted proteins | sample FrelakmetCRP12CR_FD_187146 | JGI IMG/M metagenome (GOLD analysis project Ga0209048, IMG submission 187146) | Freshwater lake sediment microbial communities from the University of Notre Dame, USA, for methane emissions studies - CRP12 CR (SPAdes)... | ecosystem: Environmental > Aquatic >... | reverse complement strand
GTGCAGACTATCGCCGGCAAATTCCGGATTCTTGTCCGCCTTGAGGATGTGCCGCCTCTCGGATTTAAATGCCTGAGCGTTGAAAAAACAGAGAGGTTTCCGAAGTATTTTTCCTCGTTGAAAACCGGAAAGAATTTCTTGGAAAACGAAAACCTGCGCGTAGAGGTAAACAGCCGGGGTGAAGTCAGAATTACAGACAAAATCCATTCAGACACGTATTCGGGATTTAATATCTTCGAGGACACGGGCGATGTGGGCGACGAATATAATTACTCCTACCCTGCTAAGGACACCACCGTCCGCTCAAACACAGGCAAAGCGAAAATCACACTCATCGAGGATGGGCCGCTCCGTGCAGCTTTGAATGTCAGGATAACGATGAGGGTGCCGATATCAGCCTCGCACAACAAACAGACCAGAAGCCACAAAACAACTCCGCTCGAGATCACAACCGTTCTTTATCTTGGGGCAGATTCCCGCGCACTTGATATCGAATCAACCGTGGAGAATACCGCTAAAGATCACAGGCTGCGTGTTTTGTTCCCTTCGGGCATAAAGACTGATACAGCGTATGCCGATTCGCAGTTTTGCATCGCAGTGCGCAGGCAAAAAAAATTCAACCTGAAGCAATTTAAAATCGAACATCCGGCGCGGGTCGCCCCCATGCAGCGGTTTGTAACGGTCAAGGGTTCAAATAAGGGTCTTACACTTTTTTCCTATGGAATTCCAGAATATGAGCTCAAGCTGGACGGGAAGGGAACCCTCGCTTTGACTCTGCTCCGGTGCGTCGGTCTCCTGGCAGGAGACAATCTCATCACGAGACCTGGCGGAAAGGCGGGCTGGCACAACGACACTCCTGATGCCCAGTGCCCCGGAATACACAAATTCAGATATGCCGTGCTGCCACATTCACCGCGTGAGCATGATCGGATGGAGTTGTTAAATCGGGAGAGCGAGCGTTTTCACCTGCCGTTGATTCCAATTCGCAGGAAAAACGAAGGACAGATCTCCCCGCCTGTATCTTTCCTTTCGGTCTCACCATATAATATTGCATTGAGTACCATCAAAGATGCTGAAGAGGGGAGAGGTTTCATCGTCCGCATGTATAATCCGACGGCCAAAGAGATAGACGTGACTATGATTTCCGGCAAAAGGATTGAAAATGCCGCTCTTGTCCGCCTTGATGAAAAAACCATAAAGGCTCTTGACATTGCCGGTGGTCATAGATTGCATATAAAAGCGGCGCCTTATGCTGTCCTTTCCGTAAAGCTTGAGCCTGAAAGTATGAAATTTCCATAAAGTCAAGGACCCACATTTAATAATCGCCCGTTTTTTCAGAATCTGCTTCGAGTTTTAACACATCTCCTGTTGGTTGCCTTCCCATTATGAAAGCGCAACATGGGGTGCTATTTACATATTATCATCTTCCTTACCTGCGTAAAGGATTTGCCTGGATCACTTGAACTTGTTGCCTCGAGGCGGTAGTAATACACTCCGCTTGCGAGAGCACCCGCGTTCAAAGCAACCAGCTTGTAACCCGCGCCCTGGTCTGCATCTACGGGCGTCATCATGACCTGCCCGATAAGGTTATATACTTTCAGTGTGACTTTGCTGTCAATTGGCAGCTGGTACCTGATAACTGTCTGCGGGTTGAACGGGTTAGGATAGTTTTGGCCCAGGGCAAACTCTGAGGGTACATTTTCCTTCGATGTGGCCGGAGGGGGCGGCGGCGGGAGATCGGAAGTCGGGGCGACCTTTATTATATCTTCGCTCCTTCCGTGCAAGTAGGACGAAAGTATGAGCTTTCCTGCCTGTTGCGCCTTAATCCAGTACCCCCGGCCCGGTTTTATGGTGTCGGCAGCCAGATATGTACCCTTATATTCAAAAATAGATGAAGTTGTAATTCCCCCGGGGACCGAGGTGATGTGACTCACGGGGATCTCGGATGAAACAGAGCCTATCATATTCCAACCGGGCTGCACATTAACGGTATCTGTCGAACTGACATATCCCGTTAAATTGATGCTCTCTGAGCTTGGGAATTTCAGCCAATAACCGGTTCCGTTTTCCAAGGTATCGCGTGCAGTGTAAATCCCGTTATATGCAAACGCGGCGGAGACCGCTGTGGGGAAGATGGCGCTTTTCCTGGGATCAGAAACAATTACCGGTAAGGAAACAAGGTTCCAGCCACTCGACACATTGCTGGTAACGGTCAAGGTGGGGGGGGCTGTCGGCTCGTAGGTCACAATGAAATGCCCTCCAATCCCACTCTGGAGACGCAGAAGACGGGAGTCCGCGTCATAATCAGTGTATAGGGCACTATCGCGTAGGACTTCTTTGATTCTGTATTTATCCGTGTTAAACGCCAGCGGGTTCATCCTGAACGCCCGGTCCGTTGTTTCGGGTATGAACTTGTAGTGCAGTTTCACAGGCTTGTGATGCACAAAAAGGTTGCCATATAAATATACATAATACCCCAGCTCAGTTGAATGGTACGCAGCCTTTGAGCTGTTCCCTTTCTCGGTCCCCCAGATTTGCCCACCGTACCGGTTGCGTTCCGGATAAACTTCACCGTATAGGTGATCCACAAAGTATGTCATGAAGAAGTTGAGAGTCTCATCTGCCATCTGCAGGTACACCGGATCCCCGGTAATATCGTAAAGCATCAGGCCTGCTGTCACAGCCTGCTCCATCTGCCACCAGGCCTTGGCCGTGTCGGCTTGACCGTACATGAACATTTGCCCTGTGACGCGGTCGTAATCCTTGTACGGGCCGCCGAAAACATGGTCATATCCCTTCAGCAACACATTATTTACGAGATAGCCCGCCGCAGTGATATACGAAGTGTCCGGCAGAATCTGGTGCATGCGCCCCAGACACCAGGCGGTCTTGAGTACATGGCCCATTATCGTACGGGTATTGTAATTTGCAGAATTATTATTCCATGACCAATCCGTATTATAACTCTCTACAAACCCGACGGTTTGCTGGCTCATGCTTGCCACGAGGCGGTCCAGCATATTGCGGGTAAGTTGTTCCAGCCGGGTGCGATACTTGTTGTCTCCAGTCATAAGATACAGGTACAGGACGTTCGTGGTGATTGCATCCACGGTCGCGTTGAAACTCTTCCCCGAGCGTGCCAGCCAGTTATACGTGCCATAATCATAGTAACCGAACCGTTGCGCACTCGAATCCCACAAGTGCGATTCGTTGCTCTCATATCCGCGCACGAGCCATGTCCAGTCCAGCGTATCGCGAGTTGCCTCGTAATAGGTGGCAATTCCCAGGAGTGCATAGTGCTGGTCGAACATGCTTTTGTTCTCGTTGGGATTGGAAGAGTTTCCGTAGCGGTCGATAGTGCTGTGCCATCCGCCATAAAGGGTATCCCATGCATGCTGATACATGAAATTGAGGGCATTGCGCGCCATAGTGAGGTACCGCTCGTTCCCCGTAAGCATATAACCACGTGTGAACCCGTACGCATCGCGCGAGGTCGTCACTAGATTTTTATTCAGTCCCCAAGATGTAATCACATTGCCGCTGCGATCGATGTTCGTATAAAAACCCCCGTATGCCGAGTCATAAGCACGGGTCCAGAATGAAGCACAGCTGTCTACATAAGGAATGGCAATATCGGGATTAACAAGGTAAGGGCACCTGACTGCGTATTGCGCCTGCGCTGCGAGGCTGACCAAAACAAGCAGACTAGCAAGATAAATCTTTTTCATGACATTTTCGTTTAGATGTGAGAGAAAAACTGATTTCGTCTGAGCAGAACGGTTTCCACTTCCAGAAAATCAAACAGCTGTAATCTGGAGGAATCAATGCTTGTCTGACTGACTTTCCAATGCCGCAGCTTTCATGATCACGGGGAATACGGTTCGGCCTTTTTCCTTATATTACCCCCCTCCAAAGCTGCCCGGCAGGGAGCGAGAGGCATGTATATTGATCGGCCCATACTGCTTGGCTACCGGCTCACGGAAGAATACTCAATCTCGCGCTCTGAAAACCTGCGTCTAACGATTCCGAAATCTACAAAAGAAATCAAATGTTGTCAAGCTTGGAGCCGCTCTTTTCTTCCCGATTTGGGCGAAGTATCGCCATTTATCTGAAACGCCACCGCAGAAGAGCTGAACTTGAACCGGAAAGGCCAAAGGCGGCTCCGATAATACTGCTATCGCTCATTTACAGGCTTCCCGAATTGATATATTACATTATTAATTGTAAATTATCCCGTGAATAATGTCTATTACTTAAGCGGCGGAAAAAATTGAATATTCTTCTTGTGGATGACGAGTATACTTTCAGAAAACTCGCCAGAGATTACCTGGTTGACAAGGGTTATTTTGTAATTCTGGCTGAGAACGGAGTGGAGGGGCTTAAGAAACTTGCCGAAGCAAAAATTGATCTGGTGATCTCAGATTTACATATGCATGTGATGGACGGATTAAAATTTTGCAAGACAGCGCGGGACATCTCAGGTTTTGAGGAGATACCTTTCATATTCATTTCGGCATACGGGGATCCGGAGACTTTGGCCTCCATAAACGAGACAAAAAACAGCGCATATCTGAGCAAGGGGCGCCCTATCAGTGAGTTGCTTTCGTTGATCCTGCATTTCAAAACTACTGTAGTGAGAACAACTCCCCGCCCGCCTGCAATCAAAGCACCCGGACCTAAAACCGAAGGATCCCCGACCCCGATTCGTGCTGCCGGAAAATCAAACCCGCAACCCAAGAAGTCCGGCCCGTATGATATCCTTGTTGTCGACGATGATGATGCATTGAGACAACTCATGGAGGATATCCTATCGAGGGAAGGATATCAGGTGACAACTGCAGCCGACGGAGATCTGGCAATAAAACTTCTTAAAAATAAAAAGTTTGATTTGGTCCTTCTGGATATCATAATGCCGAATGTCTCGGGATTCGGAGTGCTGAAGTACATCAGCGAGAACAATATTACCGCCAAAGTAATCATGATCTCGGCGTATCAAGAACTTAAACTGGCCGTTGAAGGTAAAGATCTCGGCGCTGCCGACTTTCTCTGCAAACCCTTCATGCGCCCGGATCTTCTGAATACCATCAGGGGAGTTCTGTCTCAATAGCTATATTCCCTCACCCGTGCCGCACCGATTGCGGCGGCTTGGGAGGATCAGCACCCTGAGCCCGCAGCAGGACCTATATCGCCCTATTTCTTAACCCTCAGCTCAGGCGGAAGCGGCCTTTCCTTGGTCGGAATCTCATTCGTAATCGAAGCGATCCACCAGCGGCTGTTTTTCCTTATGAGAGAGAAGCTGTCGACACCCCCCTGCGGAGGCATTCTGGTGCCGGGAACACTCGCTTCATAAAGAACAAGTACATGCGCCATTTCTCCGAATACCATAGGTTTCATCCTGATGACCTTTTCCATAAATCCGGTCTTATCAACGTGATACTTTTGAGTGAAATCAACGAAATCCTTCACAAATCCGTTCACATCAAAGACTGTAGTGCTATCCCGGCTGCTTCTCAGTACAATCACCGCTTCATTCAAAAACATAGATTTAACTCTGTTCCAGTCGGGCATATTTCCCGCCTTAAACGTTACAGCCTTATACAGCCCGTTAACCAGACCCTCTGCCGTCAGAAAAGAAGAGTCCGCAACTGGAGATTGCGCCACCAGGGAGTCCGCCGCGGAAAAGAACAATAAGATAAATATAACGCGTAAAAAAAACTGCCGATTTTTGTTTGACATAAATGATTTACCTTTCTGGTTTTTAGACATTTTGTCGCTGTTCCTAACGATCCAGCTGTTTTATATTTTTTCCAATTCATGTTTAGATTTTCCGCGAATAATAACTCCGGGTTTTTAAAACAGTCATTTCTTTCGGGCTTGAATCTGAATGAATTCAACGGGTGCACCGTCATCGACAATGAATGCAACAGTGACACCCTCCGACGGGTTGTTGGGCGGGATCAGGAGTTCTTTTCCACTGATCGCTTCCTCCAGATCATCAACTTCAAAAGCCACGTGGGGTACCCTCTTAACGAGCTCAGGCGTAGGGGAATCCGGTTCGAACCGCATCCATTCGATGCGGTAGGGACTCGTTTCGTATCCCGAGACGTATACTTTGAATTTTTCGAGGTATACTTCCCCCTTGCGGGCTATGTTTGTGGGAATTCCGAGATGATGGTATTCCATTTTCATTTGATGTATCGATAAAAGTAGAGGCTTTTTAAAAAAATCCATCATTAATCCGCCGCTGTCCATTCTGCCTTTCAGGGGGCAATTGATCAAGATTAATCGCAAGCGGAAAGCTGAACCGGCGCAATATTTTTCTGAATGACAGCAACATTTGATGATGGAGTGGGAGAAGCGGCTGCCCGATAATTACTTTTGCCGGATTCAGGTGGTCAAGTTGGATTACCTCGGTTGCACTGAAGATAAATTTAAAATTCTTGCCGCGTATACCTGGAGGGCACCGATACACCGATCAACACGGGCCGCAGGTATGCTGTCCGAAAATCAAAGCAAAACCGGTTTAATCATTTCATGGGCTGCATGCCGTACTGCGACCATTCCTCGCGGGAGGGGCCGTACACGCCAGGGACTTTAAGTCCCGCCTGCCTCATCAGAACGGTCATCTGGGCGCGGTGATGGATTTCATGCTTTATCAGGGCCGCGAGCGCCTGTCCGCGCTTCCACTTCTCACCGTACATCTCGAGTTCTTCCTTTAGCGAAAAGTCTCCCCATTTCTTCGGGATATCCTCGGTTATCGACTTTGCAGCGGCTTCATAAGAGGATGCAATTTCAGCGGCCTTTGAAGGTTCGGGAGCGTTCTCGGCCGGTGAGTTCACCTTCAATCCGGTTTTACTTCCCATTTCACCAAGGGTCAGCACTATATGCCAGGCAAGATAACCCAGGCTCCGGCCATCTGAGGTTACCTTCTGTGAAAGTGAAATATCAGTGAGCGCCTTGAGCACCTTCAATGTCGATTCGCTTTCATATTTCCAGTCGCTTAAAAACCCTTCAATTGTTGCATACATGGATATATCTCCTCTAATTAAAGTTTTCAAAATTGAATTCTGGATAAAAAAAATTGCCATTCTTCCCTCTGAAATTCACGCAAACGTGTAGAGAAGCCCGGCCAATCGGGACCGGTGCAAAGTCGGAACTGCGGTTAATTACAGGCAGCAGTCACCCTCGCCTCAAACCGGCATACAGAAGTACCTGTCGATTACCATCAGAAAAAAGAGCACCGGGAGATAGGTCAGTGATGCGAAAAAGAGCCTGCGTGCGACCTGGTTCGACCGCTCGGTGAACAAACGGATCGCCAGCATCAAAAATAGGACGGAGACCAGAAGCGCCCCGAAAAAATAGATTATGCCTGAAATACCTACGATTGTAGGCATTATAGCCGCCGGAATGAGCGCGGCAGCGTATACCAGTATCTGTCTGGAGGTCACCCTTCCCGTTGGATCAACCACCGTTAAAACCTTATATCCCGCCCGGCGGTAGTCTTCGCGATACATCCACGCAAGTGAAAGGAAGTGAGGAGTTTGCCAGAAAAACAGAATAAAAAAAAGGGTCCATCCGTCGATTGAAACACCGCCCCGTACGGCTGACCAGCCAATGAGAGGCGGTAAAGCTCCCGAGACCCCCCCGACGATAGTTGCAAACGGAGTAACCCGCTTCAACGGGGTATACAGAAAAAGGTAACTTCCCAAAGTAAGACAAGCGAGAGCCGCTGCCGCTGTATTTGCAAAAACCCATAAATATCCCACGCCGAGACTCACCAGTGCAATTCCAAAAAAAAGGGCTTCGCGCTCGTTGATCCTGCCGGAGGCAAGCGGCCTGTTCCTGGTCCTTTTCATAAAAGAGTCGTGCGTTTTCTCAAAATATTGGTTCAGTGCTCCTGCTCCGCCCCCCGCCAGAGCAGTCCCGACCGAGGCATGAAGTATGATCTGGTAGTGAAACCCGGTTGCGGAGGCAAGAAATGCACCGCCAGCAGCTGTCACCACTGAGAGCAGTGTCAACCCGGGTTTTGTGAGAGCGGCATAGTCGTAAGCCCGCCAGCGGCGGAGCGTGACGGTTCCGGCTGTATGAATACCGTGCCGCATTTTATTTAGATGGCTTTTGCATTAGAGTGTCTTTGCCCTTGCCGCCCTCGAGTACTTTGCCTATCAGGTAGCTCGCAATAGAGTCTGCTTCTGCAGGCCTGAGTCCCTGGTTAGGCATCGGAGGATAGTCAGGATTAATTTTTACAGGGCTCATTACAAATGCAATGAGCTGAGCTTTCTTCCCTGCATATTTCGGAATTACTTCATTGTATGGCGGACCGACCTTCTTAGTGTCAAACAAATGGCAGGCTGAACATCTGGCGTTATAGATATCCTCCCCGGTTAATGTAACCGATACGATTCCGAGTTTTGATTTCAGCTCGTCAGTTTCCTTGTCACTGGCAGCAGCCAAAACTGCGGCATGCTGCCTTGATCCGGTGCCCAAAGCTATGTGGTCATTCACTGTGAGAGCGGCGCCTGCTAAAAAGAAAGCAATCAATCCGAAAGCTATAGCCCGCCGATCGGAAGTTTTAAAGTATGCATAGATAAAATGAGCTGACAGAAAAAGGAACGAAACGGCAGCACCTGCCAGCAGGTAAAGTGTGCCGGAAAGAGAAGCCTCGGGAAGGACCAGCATATTCAAAAGCACCAGCAATGGAAGCGCTATGAGCGAAACAGCCGCAAGCCTGCGGCATGTCGCAAGAATGATTACGCTCAGCCCGCCCTCCATGATCCCTTTTTTGATATCAAGGGTAATAAAGAAAAAAAGAATGCCTAAACTCGTGATCCCGGCAGACAAAGCCAGAGTCTCAAGAAATTTGAACCAAACACCCGGGGATAAAAACAGATCGAAAACTGTCTCGACCTGAACCCAGCTCGCCGGATCGGCTGTCACAACGATCGCCGAGGCATAGAGGAACGTACCGGATATGAGCAGTGCCAAGCCATACCTTCCAGAGCGACGGTGAGTCAGGACATTTCTCCGGCTGTAGCTTTCCAGATCCGAAGTTTTCTGCTCACCGGCTGATCCCGCTTTCAGAATACCCTGATATGATTCAAGAATGCCCTGCACATGGAACGTGTATTTATACGAATAAAGCAGTATAAATCCGGCGAATAGCAGGAGAAACCCGAACCCCGCCAGATCTACCGAGATCGCCGGGGTAGACTGAAGCATCTGGGCATATGCAAAAACTATCGACAGGCCGGGAAAGACAGCCAGGAAAGCAACAAGGCTTTTGTTGTAAAATACGATCTCCACAAGCTCTTTCGAGAACTTCATATACAGGAGATTATTTTCCTTTCGCCCCCTCGCGTTAAACCAGTAAGAGATTGCAGACGAACCAAGGGCGAAACAGAGATACGGCATAAATACGATGTAACTGATCGCCGAAATAAAAACTAAAAGGTGAAAATGTTCCGGAGGCTGGGAAAGTGAGATGTTTTTTAAAAAATCCATGTTTTTCTACTCTTGAGTCTCTTGTTCCTTGGGCCCTGCCGAAAGAAGCGGAACATAGGGTTTGGCCTGCCTGGCGGAAACGCTCCGGTACCATTCCTCAAATTGAACTGAATCCTTGGCAACGACTTTTGTGTACATGTAAGAGTGCTGAAGCCCGCAGAACTCCGCGCATGCAATGTCGTACGACATCACCTGCATAGCCTTGAACCACATGACGTTCTCCCTGTTAGGTATAACATCCTTCTTTATCCGGAATGCGGGTATGAAGAGCGAATGGTTAACATCCATCGAATGCAGCGTCAGCTTCATGGGGGTGTTGACCGGCACGTAAAGCGTATCGGTTACAACTCCGTTCGGGTACTCAAAAGACCAGGCCCACATCCTGGCGGTAACCTTTATCGGCAGCGCCCCCTCCGGAACGATCAGCTCCTTCAGGTACCCCCGCCACCCCATATAAAATATACCCAGAAATAAAATTAGCGGAATCACAGTCCAGGTTATTTCAAGGGGGACGCTCCCTTCGATATTGGTGGGATTCGGATTTCTTCTGCGGCTGTAGCGTATTAAAAAATAGACCATGGTTATCAAGATCCCGATAAATACGAGCGCTGACAATCCCACGATGAGCAGAAACGTCGTATCTACGTAATCAGAAAACGGCGAGGATCCCTTTAGCATAAATTATCTCTTTTTCACTTGAATGCGTAGTCGAAGAATGTCAGAGTAATGAATATCGCCAGAGTGGCGACTGCAACCAGCACAAAAACAGTAAACACCTTGTCCTCTGATTTCAGATGCATGAATACGTTTGCCACCAAGACCGACTTTATCGATGCAATTGCAAGTGTCGATATGATCACCCACCGGCCGAGATCCATGCCTGAAAGCGTCACGGTGATACCCGTAAATGCCAGAAGCCCGAGCCAGACAAGCACGTAATGGCCGTAACTTGTCCTGTGGTGATTTACATCCTGTTGATGTTCTTCGCTAAGCTGCATATTAATTCTTTAATGAATCAGATAGAAAAGCGGGAAAAGGAAAATCCATATGATGTCAACCAGGTGCCAGTACAAGCCCCCGGCTTCTAGCCGCACGTACGATTGCCGGTTGATAACGCCCTTTTTTATAAAAACCATCATTATGACAAGGACGGCCATGCCGATCAGGACATGGAGTGCGTGGAGGCCGGTCATCACAAAGTACAGACCGAAATAAAGTATTTCCCCGGGCGGTTTCGCCAGCAGCTCGGGCGAGCGGGGATAGATACCGTGCTCAAACTTATGGCCCCATTCGAAATATTTGTTGACCAGGAACGCAAGAGCCATAAGAACTGTCGTCCCGATGAGCGCCATTGACAGGTTTTTTCTCCCCTGCCCGATGGCTGCAATCGACATGGCAACCGTCAGGCTGCTCGTCAGCAGAATCATGGTATTTACGGTTCCCACGAAAGTATCCAGCTCCTTAGCCGCTAGATGGAACTCCTCGGGATGCTTGAAGCGGTACACCGCGTAAAGAATGAACATGCCGCCAAAAAGGATGAGCTCCGTAAAGAGAAAAAGCCACATTCCTATCTTGGTGCCCACATCATCGCGATGGCCATGCACGGGCTGACTATTTGCCGTCGTTGTTTTCACTTCATCTCCGCCGCATGAAGTTCATATTTTGAATAATCGTAGGGTCCGGCGGTAATGACCGGAATATCATGGAAGTTCTCAAGCGGCGGGGGTGAGGAAACTTTCCACTCTAGTGTTTCACCCCCCCACGGATTCACCGCTGCCACAGGACCTCTCCTGAGCGAGGTTAACAGGTTGATAAACATGATTAAAAGGCCCAGCGCCAGTATCCAGGAGCCCACCGTTGCGATTATGTGGATTGACTGATACTGGGGCAGGTAATCATAGTAACGCCTAGGCATGCCGAGATAACCCAGGAAAAACATCGGGAAATAGAGGCAATTGAATCCGATTGTTGCAAGCACCCACGAGAGTATGGCAGCGCTCTTTTTATACATCTTCCCGAACATTTTCGGATACCAGTAATGCAGAGCGGCAAAAAATCCGAACCCGGCTCCGCCGAACATTACGTAATGAAAATGCGCCACGACAAAATATGTGTCCTGAACGTGAATATTCACCGCGAGTGCACCAAGCATGAGCCCGGTCAGACCGCCTATTGAAAACTGCATGATGAACGAAAGCACGAAGAGCAGCGGAACCTCCAGCTCAATGGATCCTTTGTACATTGTCGAAATCCAGTTAAACACTTTTATAGCGCTGGGTATCGCCACCAGGAACGTCAGCAGCGAGAAGACAAACATCCCCGTTGTGCTCATTCCGACTGTAAACATGTGATGCGCCCAGACAAGTGATCCGACAAACGCAATTGCCAGGCTTGAGTAAGCAATAAATTTGTAGCCGAATATCGTCCGCCGTGCGAACACCGGGATGATTTCCGAAACAACGCCCATGGGCGGAAGTATCATTATGTACACCGCGGGATGCGAATATATCCAGAAGAGGTGCTGGTAAAGGACAGGATCGCCGCCCATGGCAGGATCGAAGATACCCACGCCGAACCAGCGCTCCAAGGCGACCAGGATAAGCGTAATGCCGATTATCGGTGTCGCCAGAATCTGAATCCAGGCGGTCGAATAGAGCGCCCATGTAAAAAGCGGCATTCTGAACCAGGTCATCCCCGGCGCCCTCATTCGGTGAATCGTGGTGATGAAGTTTAAACCAGTCAGAATGGAAGAAAAGCCGAGGATGAACGCAGCACCCAGAGCAGGCATGACATTAGATGTCGTCCTTATGCTGTAAGGCACGTAGAAAGTCCACCCCGTGTCGGCCGGGCCGCCGGGCAGGAAAAGCGAAACGAGCGCCAGCAGGCCTCCCGCAATAAACAACCACCAAGAGAGCAAATTCAGCCTGGGAAAAAATACGTCTTTTGCACCTATCATCAACGGCAGCATGAAGTTGCCGAATACCGCAGGCATGCCCGGTATGATAAAAAGAAATATCATTATGACGCCGTGCAGTGTGAAGAAAGTATTGTATGTCTGCGGTTCTACGATGGTTCTCCCGGGGGTGAGCATCTCCAGGCGCATCAGCAGGCCTAATATAACGGCAATGCTGAAAAATACCAGCATCGTAAGGAGGTAGAGTATGCCGATCCGCTTGTGGTCGGTGCTCAGAATCCACCCTAGAATCCCCTTGTGCTTCGTCTGCGCGTGGTAAAAATCCGGCTCGGCAGCGAGGGTGCCTGTGTCAGCTGTTGTCATTTTATCATTGCCTTTCAGAATTCTTTCTCTTAGGCCGTATCACAAAAACACCGATAAATATACCCACAAGCCCTATAATCAGAATCCCGCTGACGTGTATGAAATTAAACGTATATTTCCGGCCTTCGGGATCGTAGGAGTAGCAGAATTTCAGAACTTTCGCTATTGTCGGGGTGGCATGCCCTTCGGAAGCCTCTATCACCGCCATCTTGACGTCGAACGGAAGATGCTGGATACCGTAAAGATAACGCGTTATTTTTCCCTGCGGCGATAAAACTATCAGCGAGGCAGCATGTATCCAGTCCCTCCCGCTGCGCTGATAGTAGAAACCCGCGGCGTCGGTCAGCCGGTGGATATTGGCGCTGTCTCCAGTAAAAAATCTCCATCCTTTCGGATTTACAGGTTTTTTTATCTCGCGCAGATAGTTTTCCTTTTTTTCCGCCGCAAGTTCAGGTTTCTCGGTGTGATCGAAACTCAGAGTGAAAATCTGATAGTCCTTTCCGATTTCCAGGTCCATTTTTTCTACCATGCGCGTCATCTCGTTTAAAAGAGGGCTGCATATACCGGGACACCGGTAATAAACGAACGTAATGATCGTAGGTTTGTCGATAATCGTCTTAAAGGGCACAAGGCTTCCGCTCTCATCGTAAAATTCTTCGTCCATGGATATTGTCTGACCCAGCTTTTCCACGATACCCACCGGCTGCGGTACCTGCTGGGCCCCGGTCCAGGCACTGACAGCCAAAGAGGCTGCCAAGATGGTAAAACATATGCGCATCACTGCTTTATTCCTCCTTCTGATTGAACAGAGTGAGAACGTACTGATACATTAATTTCCATTCATCCGCAGACAACTGAACCACGTTTGCCTTAAAACCCAGATGTATCGGATCGGCAGATACGATTTTTACAAAGCCGGGGAGATCGGAAATCACCCTGCTTCCGTTCATTAATGAGGTCAGAGCTCTCTTTTCATCGCCGGCAACCCGCTTGAAAATTTCCGCACCCTTCCCCGCCGCCTCATTCACAGATTTGAGCTCCGACTCAATTCGCGCGGCATCCGCTCGTGATTCGCCGAGTACAATCTGCGTGGCTTTCTTAATGGGGATTTGCCCCGCTACACTCATCCCCTTAGAGAGCTGGTAACTGGCATCCAGCCCTCTGAGCTCTTCGGGTGAATCCAGGGGGTTGGCGCTGTTGAGTGTCCGGATGTAATGGATCAGAGCAAACCTGTCTTCCGGCCGAATATAGCCGTACGATGCCATGCCGTTCCTGGTTATTCCCTCCTGCAGGGTCTTGTATATCTGCGAGATCTTAGAGCCGTTTGTCCAGCCTGCGGCGATGTGGAAATTGCGCGGCCTGGGACTCATGAGCAACCCTGCGGGGCCGTCCCCCTTCCCCTCATCGCCGTGACATGATGCGCAGTTCCCTCTAAAGAGTTCCCTGCCTTTATTCACAAGCTCTGGAGTCGGAACGCTTACTTTCATCACATCCACCGGCGGCAGGACTGCAGGGCTCTCGAAAGGGATATCCAGTGCCGAAGAGTCCTGAAAAACCATCGGTTGTGCAGAATTTTTACCGATAACCGTCATTTTCGAAACATAAGAATAACCCAATGCTGCAAGGATAACCATCATATACAGATACGAGTACCCAAAGAGTTTTTCAGGTTTTCTCAACATATCCTGCCAGTTGATTTCGTCTCTGTATGTTGGTTTTTGCTCCATAAAAATCTATGCGATCACAAACGAAAATCCAGGCCGCGCCCGAGCTTCGGGTCCCCGACGGGCAGAAGATTATGACGCTTCATCTTGAAGGACAGAACAACGATTATCAGCCCGACAAGGAGCACGGGAAATCCCGCTTCAATCCAACCGAACGTAATGCCGGGGCTATAGGTAGGCATCACAAGCCAGTATATATCCAGAAAATGCGCGAACATGATCCAAATTGCCATGAACTTGAGCCTCTTTGGGTTCATTTTTGAATCCTGAGACAGCAGCGCAAAATACGGGACCGCAAAATGTACTATTATAAGAAGCACGGATACGTATTCCATCCCGTTCTGCCACCTTTTCATGAACCAGACTGTCTCCTCGGGCAAATTGGCATACCAGATGAGCAGAAATTGGCTGAAGGCTATGTATGCCCAAAAGTTTACAAACGCAAATATGAGAGCGCCGAGACTGTAAAAGTGATCGCGGCGGAGCTGCGGCATGTAGCCGTGTTCGTGAAGCCTGACAATAATATAGGTAGCTGCTGAGAGCGCCGCAAGAACCGTGCCCGCAAAGTAGTAAACACCGAATATAGTCGAGTACCACCGCGGCTCGAGGCTCATGGCCCAATCCACAGCAGTGACCGTGAGGGTTACCGCGAATACGGGCATAAAGGCCGCGGCCAGGCGTATGTTTGCCGTGGTGTATCGCGGATCGCACGTGTTGTCCTGCTTGAGGGAATTTCTTGTGAACAGCCAGTAAAAAAGGTTCCAGATAACGAACACACTTGCAAAGCGGATAATAAAAAAGTTGAGATTGAGATATGGCTGTTTTGCCTTCAGAAGTCCGTCGGCAACAAAGGCCTGAGGGCGAGTCCATTCGAACAAATTTTGAACGTTTAGCAATATCGGGATAGCCACGAGCGCTGCGAAAGGCATCAAGGCGGCCAGAAACTCGTTAACTCTGCGCACCGGGACACTCCAGACGGCACCAGTGATGTATTCCAGAGCGATCAGGAAGACTGAACCGGCAGCTATGCTGGTAATGAAAAGAAAGCTGATCAAATTGTTGAATATAGCCTCCCGCGGGGAAGCAAAGTATGCAGCAGCGTATACCGCAAGGCCGATCAATAAAAGTATCCATCCAAGAAGTGTTATCTTCTGAGGAAGCTCCATTTTAAGGCCGGACACGGTTTTGGGATCGCTGTTCATCTCAGGTCTGAGTCCTTCGCATTCTGGGCACGCTGGAGCACGCGGATGTAATGTATGATGGCCCACCTGTCATCGCGGGGAATCTGGCCGGCATAACTCGGCATGATGTTCT
>Ga0209048_10003260_pt1 | contig 15825 bp, 13 predicted proteins | sample FrelakmetCRP12CR_FD_187146 | JGI IMG/M metagenome (GOLD analysis project Ga0209048, IMG submission 187146) | Freshwater lake sediment microbial communities from the University of Notre Dame, USA, for methane emissions studies - CRP12 CR (SPAdes)... | ecosystem: Environmental > Aquatic >... | reverse complement strand
AGATGGTCGTCGCTCGGACATTCCCGGTTCGGTCACGCTGGATGCCGGCGACCGCGCGCTGACCGCGCTGGCGCTCTGCGCCCGGTGTCGATCCGCCACGTCGCTGGCGGAATTGGTTGCACCCGTCGCTCCGATCCAGGCTGGCGAATACCGGAGGGTCTGCTCGCAGTCCCGTCTGGGGCACTACTGCGAGAACGCGCCAAGTGAAAACTTCTCCAACCGTCCGAGCCAAGAGGATCGACGGGATTTGACCTAAAACAAGAAGCTTTGGACGGCAACGGTCTAGTCTGCTGTCGGCAGTGCGGGGCCGAAGTGGGCGGGTAGTCCATCAAGCGCCAGAAGCCGACCCGGTATTCACCTGCTGTTGCGGGGCTGACGCGTCCCCACAGGGCGGTTGCGAACCGTCCCGTCCCGTACGTATTTGGCTGATGCGTTTCGCTTGATTTGATATAGCGCCGCCGATTCGCGAGGGCTTCCGAATCGCGCTGCTCCCGTTACAAGGTCTTCTGTTCAATGTGACCGGCACCGAACGCCTTGCCGATGTTGCGTGCTGTTGCAAATACCCGCTATCGCGGTTTTACCAGAAAAAAGGCAATGAACGTTTCGCTGCGCACAAAAGGCATTCTCGCTCTGGTCATCCTGGTCCTCTATGTAGGGGCGATCAGCGCGCTCCTCGCGCATCAACGGCAGAACCTGATAACGATCGTGCACGAGATGGAGACCAATCAATCGAACCAGGCGCTGCTCGCACCGATCTTGAACCTCCTGGCGCACTCGGTCGCCGAAACGCAGGCCATCCTGAGTTTTGCCGAGCATTCGGTCGACCGCCCGCTCAGCAACACCGACCTCGCCGACCATTTCGAGAGAATCAGCACCGGCCTGGCTGCAGCGAAGCATATCTATCTGATGCTCGCGCAGGATGTCGCGACATTCAAGGAATCCGCAGCGTCGATGCGAGCGTTTCCCGGCAACCTTGACCTGATGCTGGCGCGCGACCGCCAGCAGAAGCTGATCGTGAAGTTGCACGACATCCTGACCGGGCTGCAGAATCGCAATAATGACCTGACCAGGCAGTATCGCGACCAACAGCAATACATCAGCTTTTTTTCGATTTCCGCCAATGTCATCGGCGCCCTGACCTGCGCCGCGGTGATCCTGATCTTCTTCACACGGCTGGCCAAGGACATCAAGCGGCTTCAGGAGAGGGCAATGGCCATTGTGGCCGGCTACTCCGGAGAGCCTTTGCCCAATTCCCGGAACGACGAGGTTGGCGGCCTCATTGCGGCTGTGAACCGGATGCAAGTGGATCTGCGGGACTCGGAGCAACAGGTGGAAATCGCCCGGCAGCAGCGCTTTCACCACGAAAAGATGGCCGCCATCGGTTCGCTCGCGTTGGTGATCGGGCACGAGGTCGGCAATCCGATCGCGGCGATTTCCGGCGTGGCCCAATTCATCATTGACGAGACAAGGAGCGACGATCGCTCCTCGGGCAAGATGGTGAATGAATTCGCCACGCAGATTCTCCAGCAGACGGAAAGAGTCACGCGGATCATGCGGCAAATGGCGACGCTCACTGCGCCCCGCTCGCCGGACGCCGAGTTGCTAGACCTCAATGTCCTGATCAAGTCGACCTGCGACTTCATCAGGTACGACACCCGATTGCGCGGAATTGAAGTCGAACTGGACCTCGACCGGGACATTCCGGCCATTACTGCGGTGGCCGACCATATCACGCAGATCCTGATGAATCTGCTGATCAACGCCGCGGACGCGATGGATCACATGGCGGAACCGGGTCGGCGAAAACTTCGCATCTGCACCCGTCGGGTTGCCGACGGGGTCCATACTTCCGTGAGCGACAATGGCCGCGGAATGACGCCGGAAGTCCTGGCCAAGGCCTTCGAAAAATCGTTCACGACCAAGCCAGTCGGGAAAGGCCGCGGCGTGGGACTGTTCGTCTGCAAGACGCTCATCGAGGAGGCAGGCGGGCGCATCGCCCTGGATTCCAAGCCGGACGAGGGCACGACGGCAAACCTGTATCTTCCGCTGCGCCCTCCCGACAAGGCGCCCGGCTAAGCCATGCCACCCAATTCACATATCCTGGTGATCGACGACGAGTCGGTACTGCGCCAAATCTTTGTGCGGATTCTGGAAGAGGCGGGGTATTTCGTCGAAGTCGCGTCGGGGGCCGTTGAAGCTATCGCCATGCTGGCGCGGGGCGATGTCGACGTCGCGTTGTGCGACATCAACATGCCCGATGGCAATGGCATCGACGTGTTGCGCCGTACGCGTGCGGCCGGCATCGATACCGTCTTCGTGATGGTGACCGCGATAGCCGCAGTGGAAACCGCAGTGGAGGCGCTGCATGCGGGCGCCTTCGATTACATGGTCAAGCCGGTGCGCAAGGAGGAATTGCTGCATCGACTCGCGCGGATCGAGGCAATGCAGGGTCTGCGCGAAGAGAACCTGATCCTGCGCAAGGCGGTTGACGGGAAAAGTGCGTCGCTGTTCCGCTTCCAGTCGCCCGCGATGCTCGACGTGGAGCGTCTGGCCAATAAGGTCGCGCCGACCGGCAGCACGGTGCTGATCGTTGGCGAGAGCGGTACGGGGAAGGGTGTGCTGGCGCAAGCCATCCATCGGAAGAGCATGCGCAGCGAGGAACCCTTTGTCTCCGTGAATTGCAGCGCCATTCCGGAACACCTCATGGAGAGCGAGTTCTTTGGCCACACCAAGGGAGCGTTCACGGGTGCCGACAAGGCGCGTCGGGGGCTTTTCCTGGCGGCTGACAAAGGCACCCTGTTCCTCGACGAAGTCGGAGAACTGCCGCTGCCGATGCAGACCAAGCTGCTGCACGCGATTGAGGAAAAGCAGGTGAGGGCCGTGGGGAGCGAGCAGCCACGGCAGGTGGACGCGCGCATCATCGCGGCAACCAATCGGGACCTGTCCGACATGATCAAGCAAGGCAGTTTCCGGGGTGACTTGTTTTTCCGGTTGAGCATGTTTCAGATTTCGATTCAGCCGCTGCGCGATTGCCCGAGCGACATCAGTGCGCTGGTGCGCTTCCTGATGAAGAGCAGCCGCGACAGTTCCGGAGGTCGGGAAATGGAGATCGATCCGGAGGCCGAGGCCTATCTGCTCGCCTATCCCTGGCCGGGCAATGTCCGGGAACTCGACAGCGTGGTCAACCGCGCGCGGATCGTGGCCGAGAGCAATTGCATTTCGGTCCCCGACTTGCCGGCGGCCCTTGTCCGCACGGTCGACCCGAAAGCCGCGGTTCTTCCGGAAATGTCTTCGGAAGGAAGCCTGCGCGAACAGCTGCAGAAGGTCGAAACCGACATCATCGTGCGCGCCGTCACCGCCGCGAAGGGAGACCGCCGACTGGCCGCACAAAGACTCGGGATCAGTCTCTCGAGCCTGTATCGCAAGCTGGGCGATGTCGGACTGGCGTGAACAGCACGCGCTAGCGCTGATCATTGCGCAGTGTCGTCGGGACATTACCTGCCCGAGGAAGCGCCCGAGGAAACTTTGCGGGAGCTGCACGCGTTCTTCGCGGTCTGATTGGCGCGTATCAAGGGTGGACGTTTGCCGCCCCGATTGCCGCAATGCGGTTCGATGACCTTCGCGTCCGTTCCGACACCTGCACGGAATGCGATGCGCCTCCAAGGTTACGGCGACATTCCATTTGACCTGCATCAAGCCGCTCGACATGCGCGCGCGGCAGCCGATCATTATCCAGCAATTCGGAAGGGCACGTCGGCGTTTGATTGACTCAGGTCAATACGAAGGTCAGCGCTACCGCTAACGTTGCAAAAAACGGTGATACACGAGGGGTTACGATGGTTCGCACGAAACAATTTTCCGGAATGACTGCGATCAGCCTGGCCGCTGCGGCGCTTGCAGCGGTAGTGGTGCTGACCATAGGGGGGTGTGCGGCACCGCAAAAGGCTCCGGAGACAACCAACCTGGTCTGGCCGCCGGCGCCGCAGGCGCCCCGAATCAAGTTCGTCCGCAACATCGTCAGCGACGAAGACCTCGAAAGGGACACGACGTCGACGCAGAAGCTCCTCAACTTTCTCGGCGGCGACAAGCCGACGGCGAACCAGTTCGGGGAACCGACGGGCATCGCCGTTTCCGACGACGGCAACCGGATCTACGTGTCCGACATCATGCAGCAGGCGATATTCGTCTTCGACTTCGGCAACAAGCGCTTCAACAAGGTCTTCCCGGTCGCCAATCCCGGGGCTATCGCCCTGGACACTCGGGAAAACATCTACGTCGTCCTGACGCTGGACAAGAAGATCGAGGTCTACGGCCGCGACCTCAAGAAGATCCGCGACATCACCGACCCCTCCATCGATCGGCCGGTCGGCATCGCGATCGACAATGTGCGGGGCAGGATCTACCTGGTCGACACCGGCACCAACAAGTCGGAGGAATTCACCGTCAAGATCTTCAACATGGACGGCAAGCTGACCGGCAAACTCGGCAGCGGCAAAGGGCAGAAGCCCGGCCAGTTCGCATTCCCAACGTATGCCACCGTGGATGACGCCGGCAACGTCTACGTGACGGACAGCATGAACGGCCGGGTCCAGAAATTCGACGTCGATGGCAAGTATGTGATGAGCTTCGGCCAGCCGGGCGACGCTTGGGGCATGTTCGACAAGCCCAAGGGCGTGGCGGTCGACCGCTTCGGCAACGTGCATGTCGTCGACTCGATATGGAGCAATGTCCAGATATTCAATCCGAAAGGCCAGATCCTGCTCTTCTACGGCGGTCGCGGGGGGTATCCGGGACTGATGCGCAATCCGAACCCGATTGCGATCGACAAGCAGAACCGCATCTATGTCGGCGATTTTCTCAACGCGCGGGTTGCCGTGTACGACCTCGTCAACACTGCAGCGACCGACAGCTTCATCGAGCCGCCCAAGGGCAAGCCGGGTAAGTGAGCGTTCGTGTCCGGACATCCCGCGGCGGACCACCGAAATCGGGCACGTTTGTGAGTATCCGTGATGCGATGGTCCACTCGGATTCGACTTTTCCTTCTGGCCATGCTCGCGGTGGAAGTGGCGCTCACCGGATGCGGTACCCGTCCTCCGGCCTGGATTTCGCCGGTTTTCGAGGAACCGCCGGCTCGGACATCCGACGCGGGAAACAAGAGGCCGCGGCGACCCCCGTATAGGCCCCCCGCTCCGCCCTCCGAAGTGGTGTCCGAGGTGGTGGCGCTGCCGGACTGGTCGGGCATTTACCGGACACTGCCGCGCAACGAGGATGGCCAGGTGCAATGGGTCAAGGCCGTCGCCGACAAGTTGATCGAACCCAAAGCCGGGATCGAGGCCGATGCCAAGGGCGACGAGCCGACCGACCTGGATGTCGAACTGGTGCCCAAGGGTCAACCCGAGTTCAAGGTCGTCTTCTCGCACAAGGTGCATACGACCTGGATGGCGTGCGACAGCTGCCACACGGGGTTGTTCGAAATGGAGCACGGCAAGACCGTGATCACGATGGACAAGATCAACGCCGGCGCCAGCTGCGGGGTATGTCACGGCAAGGTAGCGGCGCCCGAGCCTGCTGCATGTCCGGCATGCCACAAGGAGATGGGCAAGTGATCCGCGCCGCGCTGCTTGCCTTCGTGGTGGCGCTGGCCGTGGCGCCTGGGGCTGCCGTCCACGCGGTCGAGATGGGCGATGTGAAACTTGCGCGGAAGGCAGGCGTGGGCGATGCAAGCATCCCGCCGGCAACCTTTCCGCACGGCGTGCACCGCGTCGCATTCAAGTGCACGGCGTGCCACAACAGTCTCTTTCCGATGACAGCCGGCGTTACGCCGATCTCGATGGAGATGATTCAGGACGGCAAGGCGTGCGGCGCATGCCACAACGACAGCGGAAAGGTCACGTTCCCCTCGTCCGTCGCGAACTGCGCGCGTTGCCATCAATGATGAATACCCACCCGGGGCGCTGCCCTCCGTGGTGGCTTGCGCTGACCGTGACCGCGATTCTCTCGGCAAACGCTGCGGCGCAGGTGCCGGCCGATGCTGGCCCCGGAGGGGCAGCTGCACCCGCGAACGTTGCCACGACCACCGCCGGCGTCGCGCCGGGAGCATTGCCGGCAGGCGCATCGCCGCAACTTGGCCTCGACGGAAACATCACCTTCGCCGACGTCGTCGACGCATTCCAGATGGGCGCGTGGAGCGGCAGCATCGGCGTCTTCTACAACGGGGAGCGCCAGACAATTTCGTCGTCGTCGTCGTTGTCGCAGTCGCGGTCGCTCAATTCCAACTACTCGCGAGCCTGGGAACAGGTCATGCTCCGCAATGACGACTTGTATTGGCTCGATCCGCAGATACTCGGCGGAAGCGCTGGCGTCACGCTCGGCCTGACCCAGAATTGGCAATCGTTGCGACTTAGTCAGGAAGGGGAACAGCTCAGCATCGATCAGTCGCAGCGCGGGACCGTGAACGGCTACGACTTCCGGGCCGACATCCTCCGGGTCCTGCCGTACAACGGCACCCTTTATGCCAACCGTAGCCAGAGTTATAACACCCAGCCGTTCGGAGGAAACACCAGCAACATCATTCAGGCAGAAGGCTTCGTGCTGCGCTGGGGCGAGGACAGCATACTGCGTTACCTCTATCCAGAGGCACTGCCGTACTTCAGCGCCTCGCTCGAGGCCGTCCAGCGGCGAATGAATCAGAACACGGTGAGCATCGGCGGAAGCTATCGACAGAACGAGATCACCAATGCCGTCACCCTGGACGCGAGGAACGGCGGAGAATATTCCGATCTGAATTTTCTGTATTTTTACATCGACAACAGCGACCTCACCTACGCCGTGAACAGTTTCAAGAGCAACGAGGCACGGCTCAACTACAGCCTGGACTTCGGCCCCAACCTGAACGCCAACTGGTTGTCCCTTGTCGACTACTACAATCGCCAGGGCGCCATCTCCTTTCAGTCCGCGACGGTCGACGAGCAGGTTCGGGTGGCGCACGACAACGGCCTGTCAACGGGTTACCGATATGCGCTCTTCCAGCAGAACACTCCAACCGGAAATCAGCTCAGCCAGACGGGCTTGTTCGACCTGCAGCACGTGCTCTGGCGCAACCTGACGACGAACGTCGCGGCGAAGGTGAATCACCTGCAGGTGCCGACCGGCACGGTGGACCAGGACTACGGAGAGGTGCGCATGAACTTCAATCGCAACCTGCCGTGGAACGGCCACGTCGATTTTCAGCTCGGCGGTCGCTACGAATATGATGCGACCAACATAGGTTCGGGCCAGGTCCTGGTGACCGACGAGCCGCACAGGGCACCGCCGGTGCTCGGCGTGGACACGGGCTTTCCACTCGCGAACAGGCTGGTCGTTCAGGACAGCATCGTCGTGGTCGACGTGCGCGGCGGGGCGCGGCTGGCGACGACCGTCAACGTCGATTACAGCGTCGTCACGCGGGGCGACCAGACGCGGATCGTCGTACTGTCGACGAGCAGAGTGATCCAGCCGAACGATCCGCTCGCCGTGAGCTACGCGTATCGCGTGGGGCAGGACGCAAAGTGGAATTCGCGTACCGGCACGTTTGGCGCCGGCGTGAACTTCGACTGGTTCGGCCTGCGTTACCTGCACTACGCGGTCAACCAGACACCGCTGTCGCCCGGCGCCGTGCCGTTTATCAATAACGTGCGCGAGGACGATTATGAAGCGAATCTGAACGGCAACTGGGAAGCCGGCCATGCAGGGGTCAGCGCAGCGTACAAGGATTACACTTCCACTACGCTCAACTACCAGTCGCAAACCTACCGGGCAATCGCCGACTATCGATTCCTGCCCAATCTCTGGATGACATTCAACGGCCAGTGGTACCGGACGAGCTACTCCTTGCCGGCGCAGGTCGACACGGCGTCTTCGGCGCGTCTGGACGTGACCTGGCTCACTCCCTACGGCCTGACCGCCAATGGCTATGCGTATCGCGCCAAACTCAGCAGCACGCGGTACGCCGACGACGTTCTCTCGCTGATTGGGCTCAAGCTGGACTACAGGTGGCGCAAGATCACCCTCGGCGCCACGCTCCAGGCGAGCCGGGAAGTGCGTGGCATTTCGCGAACCGACGACACCCAGTTCATGCTCTCGATCGAGAGGCAGCTTTGAAGAAGAGGCAGCAAGGATGCTATCTGGCCGGCGCGCTGTTTGTGCTGCTGGCCGCGAGCAGCGTGGCGACCGGCGCCGACAGCCTCGTGTGGACGCCGCCGCCAGCGCCGGCGGCGATCCGATACGTGCGCAACGTGGCCGCGCCCGCCAATTGGGGCATCACCAGCAGCTTTTTCGGGCGTATGATCGACGCGCTCAGCGGGAAGCCGGACGACCGGTTCGTCCGCCCTACGGGGGTTGCCGAGCGGGATGGCGTTCTCTACGTCGCGGACCCGGGGGCGCCGGCGCTGTGGATCATCGATGCGCAGCAGAACCTGGTGCGCAAGGTGAGCCAGGTCGCGGACGCAACGCTGCTCTCGCCGGTGGCGGTCGCGCTGGGACCCGACGGATCGGTGTTCGTGGCCGACAGCATGCTGAAGAAGGTCTTTGCGCTGGATCGCAATGGAAATTTGCTTCGGGTGGCGGCGCAGGGTCTGGAGCGTCCGGTGGCGCTCGCCTTCGACGCGGCAGGCCGCAATCTTCTTGTTGCGGACTCCGTATCGCACCGGATAGCGGTATTCGGGCCGACCGGCATGCTGGTTCGAACTTTCGGTGAGCGTGGCAGCGGGGATGGCCAGTTCAACGGCCCGGCGTATCTGGCGCTGGATCGAGGCGGCACGCTGCTCGTGACTGATGCGCTCAATTTCCGCGTGCAGGCATTCGACCGCGACGGCCGCTTCCTGTGGAAGATGGGGCATGCGGGCGACGGTTCGGGAGACTTTGCCGCGCCGAAAGGCGTCGCGGCGGACAGCGAGGGGCACGTGTACGTGGTCGACGCGCTGTTCGAATCGGTCCAGATTTTCGACACCGAGGGCAGGCTGCTTATGGCCTTCGGAGAGCACGGGACGCGCGTTGGTCAGTTCTGGCTGCCCAGCGGAATTTTCATCGGCCCGCAGAACGAAATCTACGTGGCCGACGCGTACAACCGGCGCATCCAGGTGTTCCAGAGCGAGCAGGCCTCCGGAAGCGGGGGCGCAAAGTGACCTGGGGAATTCGGGCGCGAGCCTGCGCGCAACTGGCCGCGCTTCTGATCGGTTGCGGCGGATTGCTCGGGCCATCCGCGTCCGCGATTGCGCAGGGGTCGATCGCCCGAACCGTGCACAACCTCACGCCGAGCGGACCCGGCACGCAAACGGAAAGATCGCCCACCGGACTCTGCGTCTTTTGCCACACGCCCCACAACTCCAACCCCACGCAGGCGCTCTGGAACCGGAATATGTCTGGCGTGACTTATCAGCTCTATGCAAGCAGCAGCATGCAGGCAACGGTCCAGCAGCCGACCGGCAGCTCCCGCATGTGCCTTTCGTGCCACGACGGGATCATCGCGATGTCCAACGTGTGGACTCCGCTGCCGGGCAGCACGATGACTCTCGGTGCGTTGACCGGCCCCACCGTGGTCGGCAACGATCTACGGAACACGCACCCCATTTCATTCGTTTACGACAGCGCGCTAGCGGCCAAGCGGGGCAATCTGCTCGACCCGATCGGCCTCGCCAAGACCTTGCCCCTCGACGCGAGTCGCCAGCTCCAGTGCACGACCTGTCACAACCCGCACGAGAGCCGGTACCCGAATTTCCTGCGCATGGACAATTCGAGCGACGCGCTATGCCTCGTTTGCCATCTGGTGCCGCTGTGGAGCGGGTCGAGCCACGCGATGTCATTCGCATCGCCGAGCGCCGCCTTTGCCAAGAAGTTCAGCGCAAGCAGCAGCTCCGCTTCGCGCGCGGCAACCGACCCCAAGTCGGCAACCGGACCGAAGCCGTGCAGCACCTGCCACAGGCCCCATGCGGCAGGACACGGCGAGCGGCTGCTGGCGCAAGCGGTGGAAACCGAAAACTGCACGCTGTGCCACGCGGCCGCGAACCCGAATGGGAGCAAGAACGTCACCGCCGAGTTCAGCAACGGGGCGAAGTTCTCCCGGCACCCGATCGAAAAGGCGCAGTGGGCGCACAAGCCGGGCGAGAACCCCGCCACGATGCCGCGACACGTCACCTGCGCGGACTGCCACAACGTTCACGCGGCCACGTCGGCATCAGGCCCGCCTGGGAGCATGCCTGGCCCGTTGAAAGGCGTCGCCGGCATAAGCGTGAGCGGCATGCGTACAACGGCGGCGGACGCCGAGTATCAGGTATGCATCAAGTGTCACGACATGCGCGAACCGTCCACGCCGGGCGCAGCGCGCGTCGAGTCGACCCGCAGCGTGCGCGCCAAGATTAACCCCGGCAACGCCTCCTACCATCCGATCGCGTCGGTCGGAAGAAATTCGTCGATAAGAGGCCTGACGGCCGGATACACGGCATCGAGCGTCATTACCTGCACCGATTGCCACAACAACAGCGACTCGGGCCCCAGGGGTGCGCACGCATCGCGGTTCGCGCCCATTCTCGAGCGCAATTACTCGGCGACCGATCCGACGCCGGAAACGCCGATGGCCTACGACATCTGCTACAAGTGCCATGATCGCAATGCGATCCTCAGCGACAGCCCGGGAACGTTTCCGCACCGGATCCACGTGGTCAAGAGCCAGGCCTCATGTGCGGCTTGCCACGATGCGCACGGCTCGCGGCAGAATGCGCATCTGATCAACTTCATGGCGCGGGACTCATCGAACAGGACCGTGGTCAGCGCCAACAGCGCGGGCCGGCTCGACTACGCCACCACGGGTCCTGCAAAGGGAACCTGTTACCTGAAATGCCATGGCGTCGAGCACAACCCGCTCGGCTACGGCATCGGGGCGTCCGCGCCGGGTCGCGCGGGAATTTCCATTGTTGGCCCCCCGTTTCCGGTCCGAATTTCCGGGCGGTAACGGCGGCGATCCGAGCCGCGCGCCGACACGCCGGTCGACCACACCGAATGCCCCGTGGCCAAGTTGATCATGCCAACAAAGCGCGCCGTGATTCCGAAACGCGAGAATTTCTTGAAGCTCCATTTCTCACTTTTTGGAAACATTCCCATCCTTGTTTCCGGGGCACCACGGAAATGCGTGCCTATTCCGCAAGCCATTCTCGCGGCAGCACCGGCAACGTGTTGTTTTTCGATCAGAATTCTTGTGAGCTTGATCCGTATCAAGATTCGAGCGCGCTCGATATTGGAGGGCATGCGGATTGCATCGCATTAGGCGCGGGGAACCCAAAGGAGTAATGTTTCAGGCAGGCAAGCGGGCTTTCGGAACAGTTCAACAGGAAGAGGCAAAGCAAATGAAGACTCGGACACGAGCAGTACTGAGCGTCGGCGTCATCGCGGCGGCGTTCGCGTCAGGCGCCATGGCGGGTTCGGCCCCAGGGACGGGTATGGCCGGCTCCGCGCATGACGGCGTGTCGGGCGGATTCGCGACAGCCATGTGTGTGGAATGCCACACGCCTCACCAAGCGGCCGCGACGATGCTGTTATGGAACCATGACCTCTCGGCGTCGACTTTTGCGTGGGACGTGCCCGCAACGACCGCCGGAACGCCGTATCCGAACACGACCAACGGCAAGACCTACCAGGGACCGTCGGCCAAGTGCCTGAGCTGCCATGACGGCACGCTGGCGACCCAGTCGAACGAATGGTCCGACCAGAAGTTCTCGACCGGCACGTTCAAGTGCGGCAATTGGCAAAGCCCGGTTGCATGGTGCAAGATCGGCGGACTGGCCGGCACGCCCAATGCTAACCTGGGTGGCGGCAATATGGCCGGCACGCACCCGGTGATGATGCCCTATCCGACGAACGTCAAGCCCAGCACGTACAACGGCGTGACGACAGGCCTAGGCCTTCTGACCGACACGTACGAGTGGATCGTCGACCCGACGGTCAATGGCATCCGCATCTACACCGACAACGGTGCGGGCGTCATCTCGGCCGCCAAGGTGGGTTTTGCAATAGAAGGCAAGAGCGGCATCGAATGCGGTTCGTGCCATGACGTGCACAACGGCTCGCGCGTCCAGGGCGATTTCCTGGTCACGGGTCTGCTGACCGGCAACACCGGCGGGCCGACTGGCTACATCTGCCAAAAGTGCCACAATAAATAATCGCTACCGTAACCTAGCTGGAATGGGGGCCGACGATGTCGGCCCCCTTGTTTTCTTGCCTCTGTCCTGACCCTCCGAATACCCCATAATTCCGATCGGGAATTCGGATCAGGGAACTTCGGCGGCCCAACCTGACCTGCCTCAAGGCATGGCCGGAGACTGCTGATTAGACTGAAGTTCCTGCGAGCGCCGGGCGAGTTTGCCATTGCGTGACAAGCACTTGGCTTGAGCTGGTGGTTCCGCTTTCTGTCTACAACGGGATCTGCTGAAGCGTTTCGAGCGCGCGCTGTTGCGTTGCGTTGGGGTTGGTGGTGACCTCGAACGTTGGCGCATCGGGCCCGGCGTGTGGCGTGCGGCAAGTGTTGCGCACGATGGTGGCGAGTTCGCCGAGCAAGGTGGCGAAGCTGTGCGCCGGCAGGCCGTCGTCGAGAATGTGGCTGGCGACCTTGGCCAGTGCCGCTTGGGAGCGTTTGGCCGGTGCCACGGGATCGCGCTTGGCGTGGGCCTCTGGGTCGGTGTCGGTGAACATCAACTCGCGCCAGGCTGCGCGCAGGTGCCACTCGACGTAGTAGGCGAGCATGCACAGGAAGATGTGTGCGCGCACGCGATCGGCGGTGCGGTGGTGGATCGGGCGCACTTTCAGTTCCATCGTCTTGAGCGAGCGGAACGCGCGCTCGACATTGGCCAGCGACTTGTAGTTGCGCACGCACTCGGGCGCAGCCATCTGCGTCGTCGGCACCGAGGTGCGGATAATGTAAATGCCGTCCAGCGCTGCTTCGGCGGCGATGCCGTCGTGCTTGCGCGCAAAGCGGAACGAGTGGTCGCCGATGGTGAGCTCGAAGTGCTTGGCCACCTTGTACTGGTTGACGACTTTGCCCACGCGCAAGCCGATCGCATCGGCGCCTGCGAGTTTGGCCGTGTCCACCCGCGCCTTGATCTTGGTGAGGCTGCGCTCGGTGGCCAGCAGCAGATCCTCGCGCTTGTGGGTACGCAGCTTGGCCAGTTCTGGATTGCGGCACGCCACCAGACGCTCGTCCGGAGAGTCCGGTGAGTCGAGTTCGACTAGATTGCGCTCATCGAACAAGCCCAACTGCAGATGGCCCTGTTCGACCAGCGCCCGAATGGAGGCGCTCTTGAGCGCGGTGATCCAGCCGAGGCCATCGGCGGCGCGCATTTCGTCGATCGCCTTCTGCGAAATCATGCCGCGATCACCGACCATGACCAGTTGCTCGATGCCGAAGTCTTCGCGCAACTGCTTGACCACGGGCATCAAGGTCAGGCTGTCGACAACATTGCCTTCGTGCACCGAAACCGCCACCGGGCAACCGCGGGCATCGGTGAGCAAGCCATAGTTGACCTGCAGCATGCCCTTCCGGCCGTCACGGCTGTAACCGAGCTTGGCCAGCGGACAGGTGCTGCCCTCGAAGTAGCTCGACGACAGGTCGTAGAGCACCAGGCCGCCGGCGGTGAGATGACGCGCGGCGAGTTTCTTCTCGATCGCGTCCTGCCGCGCCAACAACCAATCCATCGCCGCGTACAGCTCGTCCTCGTTGGCATCGGCCACGCCAAAGTCCTCGGCCAGCGTCGTGGTGTGCCACCAGCGCGTGGTCGCCAGCTTGGTGTGCGGCGCCACGATGCGCGCGGCCACCATCGCCGCCACCCGATCGCGTTGCCGACTCGGGCGCGACCCCAGCAACGCCTCGAAACCCAACCGTCGCATGGCTACACGCACGGCACGCACATGGCCATGGGCGCGCGAGGCAATCACCTCGAAGCGCTCGGCGACCGGGCCCAGCTGCTCGCCGCGCAGCACCGCTCGAATGGCCAGAATCTGCTCGTCGGAGAGCGCTGACAGATTGGCGAGGGTGCGCTTATGCACCCGCCCGCCTGCGCGATAGGACTCGCGCAGAAGATACGCAGGACGCGCGCCGCGGTTCGGGACGACATCGATGTGCATGGCTACATTATAGCCATCGCTAGAGCCATGTCAAGTAATATACATGGCTACATCTTGGACCACACCCAAACGCATCAACCCCCTGATAGCGCTAGGCTTCTGCCTCTCGCAGGAGATCAAACGGCGCGGAACTTCGGATTAGAATGACACCATTGCGCGCCGGCCGTGCCGGTCGCGGCCGGCGACGGGTTGGCATCTGCACGGTTTTGAAAGGCATGCGATGAAAAGGCTTTTTGTCTTCCTGTTCCCGCTCGTGTTCATCCTCGGACCCGCCGGCACCCGGGCGGGCGAACTGGTGCTCAGCCTGGGCTCGTCCCTCTCGGGGACGGTCCTCGAGGTGAAGGACGTGCCCAATTACACCTACCTTCTCCTCCGAACCACGGACGGTGAAATCTGGGCGGCGGTCTCGACGGCGCCGGTGCAGGTGGGCGCGGACGTTACGATCGTCAGCCTCCAGGTGATGGACGGCTTCGAGAGCCCCACGCTGAACCGTACGTTCGACAGGATCGTCTTCGGCGGTCTTGGCGTACCGGGTGATCGCGCGGGGCACCACAACATGGCCGCGATGCACGCGGCTACCGGCAAACCGGCGGACGTCGCAGAGGCCAAGGTCGCGAAGGCGACTGGATCGGACGCGCGCACGGTGGCGGAGATCGTCGCGGGGACCGCGGCCCTCAAGGACCGGCTCGTGTCGGTCCGCGGGCAGGTTGCGAAATTCACGCCCGACGTCATGGGCAAGAACTGGATCCACCTGCGTGATGGTACCGGGTCGGCGGCAGACGGCAGCAACGACGTCCTGATCGTCACGGCAGACGCCGCTGGGATCGGCGACGTCGTGCTCGTCAAGGGCGTGGTGCGCACCGACCGGGACTTAGGCTCCGGCTATGCGTACAAGGTGCTGATCGAGGACGCCACGCTGCAGAAGTAATTGCGGCGGCGACACAACTGCAACTCATGCGCGTACTGAACGTCGGCGGCAACAGCCGGATGATTCCGATTCCTCCGCATTACGCGGGCTGGGAGCATCTTTTGCTCGATATCGATCCTCGCGGGAATCCGGACGTGGTCTGCGATGCGCGGGAACTGACCTCGCTCGCTGCAGCGCAATTCGATGCGGTCTACTGCTCGCACAATCTCGAACACTACTACAAGCACGACGGCCAGCGAGTTCTGCGCGGTTTTCTGCATGTGCTGCGGGATGACGGCTTCGCCGAAATCCGTGTTCCCGATCTCGATGCATTGATGCAGCACGTCGTCAGGAAGAAAATGGACATCGAGGACGTCCTCTACACGTCGCCGGATGGTCCGATCACGCCGCGCGATGTCCTGTACGGCCACGGTGTGGAGATCGAACGTTCTGGCCAGGATTTCTACGCCCACAAGACCGGCTTCACGGAGAAGTCGCTATTTCGCGCGATTTGGCGTGACGGCGCTCGCAACACCGCTCACTTCGCCTGCTCAACAGCAGCCAAAGGTCGCTCGGATTGGCTTGCTGATCCCGGAGACCCTTTCCGTTGAGGCGACCCGGGTCGACGCATTGCGCGCGGGCCTACGTGAGCGCGGCTATATCGACGGCAAGGGCATCGCTATCGAACTTCGATCGGCCGAAGGGAATTACGATCGGTTGCCTGAACTCGTGGCGGAGTTGGTCAATCTCAAGGTCGACGTAATCGTGGCCTT
>Ga0209048_10003259_pt1 | contig 15826 bp, 15 predicted proteins | sample FrelakmetCRP12CR_FD_187146 | JGI IMG/M metagenome (GOLD analysis project Ga0209048, IMG submission 187146) | Freshwater lake sediment microbial communities from the University of Notre Dame, USA, for methane emissions studies - CRP12 CR (SPAdes)... | ecosystem: Environmental > Aquatic >... | reverse complement strand
GTCGTCTCCTGGCCGGGCCATACATAAGCCATGGCCGACCATGGAAAAACTAGCAGCGCGTAGTTGGAGTGGCAAGGCGGAGCGTGCGCAATTGGCTGCGACACCGGCGGTGCAGTCGGCTTCAAACGTCGCGTTTTCTCTTGGAACTACGGGGGCTTGGCCACTCCGCTCCAGGGACTGAAAATCCCCGTGTCGGTGGTTCGATTCCGCCCCTGGGCAATGATTTCAAGCCTTTAGCGGTCCGCAAGAGTCCATTCCGTCCATTTTTTCCGCCCAAATCCACTTTGTCTGCGACACCGGTGATGCAGTCGGCAAAATGGGCTGAAAAAAGGGAACCAATTTCCTCGGGCGACAGGCGGCCGTAGACGCGCTCCACCAAGGCGACGAGCGGCAGCGGCAGCGTGTAGAGGCCGACCACGGGATCGACGCCAAGGATGCCGGCGTAGGCGAGCGCCAGCGGGACGAGCACCGCCCAGACGGCGGCGCCCGCGACGAGGTCGCCGGGCAGCCACGCGCGCCTGTATGAGGGCAGCCACTCCAGGATCGGCATCAGGGCGCGCATGGGGCAGATGTCGGCCGCGTTCGTCTCGACGCAGGGTGGAGGAGCGTAGCCGAAGCGAGTGCCCGCCAATCGCTCCAGAGGCGTGAGCCTTGCGCCCCCGCGGGATTACTCCGCCGCCGGCTTCGGCCCCCCCCCGCATCAAGCGACAGGTTTCCGTGCGGGCCGCCTGTCGACGCTGGGGGGCATGCGCGTAGATGTCATGAAGCGGCTGGCCACCACCTCGACCGTGGTGGCTCGGAAGCCCCACAATTCGAACGCGGTCAGAGGCGCAGCTGACGAGCGGATCGCGGGCCACCGCTGCCCGATAAGCCCTGCGGGGATGGCACTGTGCCGCGAGGCAGCTTCTTGGACCAGGTCCTTGGGTAGGTCGTCCCGCTGGAGCGCGAATGCGCTGAGGCTGTAGAAGCCCATGCAACCGAGTCGGTCTAGGTTCCGGAGCGCCTTGCCGACGTGCGAACCGAGCTCGCCAGCCTCGGCGTGCGCTCGCTCGACCTTTTCGGGTCGGTTGCACGCGGTGACGCCGGGCCGGACAGTGACGTTGACCTCCTTGTCCAATTCGCGGAGCCAATTTGTCTCTTCCACTTCTTTCGCGTGCAGAAACGCCTTGAGCAAGTCCTCGGCCGTCGGGTGGACCTGGTCATGCGCGATGCCATGAAGCGCCAGCTGCGCGCCCGAGTCTTCGGAGAGGCCATCCGTCCCGTCTAGCTCTCAAGACTCCGGCAGCTGAACGCACTCGCTCCGAGCCGAAGGCATTTCCCAAGGAAGCATCGGACGCTTGTCGCTGACTCACTTACGAGCTTGCTTGGCGACAGAGGTGAGAAGGAACAGCCTGTCGGGGCGCGTGGGCAACGCTGTGAAGCCGAAGCTGGCGTAGAAGTCCTGGGCCATCGTGTTGAGCGCATCCACGATGATGGCGTAAACGCCTAGGCTCTCTCGGGCGGCGAGGACTCTGTTGATGGCGTCCGCGAGAAGAACATCCCCCACACGCTGCCCACGACTCCGGAGGTCACGGGCTAACCGGCCGATGAGAGCGGCGGGAATTGCGCTGTATCGGGGAAGCTTGCTGGCCAGGTTCTCGGGGAGCTCGTCCAGCTGGAGCGCGAACGCGCTCAAGCTGTAGAAGCCAACGAGGCCGAGTTCGTCGTCGATGGCAACAAAGACCTGGGCCAGGTCACGCTTGGTGTCCTGGCTGGCCCTGTTCCTGAACCAGTCGTCCAGGGTGGGCTCGCCGCAGCTGAACGCACGACGGTCGTGATGTTTCTGCAGCGGTACGATGCGAATCGCCAAGCAAACCTAACGAGAAACTCTGTCCGCGTGGAGCCTGAAGGCCTCGGTGAGGCGTGGCGAAGGCTTCGACGGGTTGCGGACCGCTGCCAGGAAGGCCTCACGGTCGGCTCCGCGGAGGACCATTCGCTCGTGGTCGTCGAGTACCTGCTTTGCGCCCTGGAGCGCCAGGTCACCCGCCGGGAGGCCGGAGACCGCCATGGCGCGAAGGATGAGGGCCTTCGCCGAAGGGGCGACACGCAGCTCGAGCCTCTGGCTCTTTAGCTCCCTCTTCTGCTTGCTCTTCGCCGCGTTGACCATGGAAGAAATGTACGTCAACTCGCCGTACACGTCAACCGGTGGACCACGAAGTTCTTCTTGAGCCCGTGGCTCTCCGTGAAGCGGTCCAGCCTCTCCTTGGTGGCTACCGAGATGGTGGCCGAAATCTGCGATTGGTCGTTCATTCTCAGCTCCCGGCCACACCCGTACACTAACCATGGCAGACCATGGAAAAACTAGCGTGGGTGGTTGGAGCGGGAAGGCGGAGCCTGCGCAATTGGCTGTGACACCCGCGATGCAGCGGGCTTCAACCGCCCCGTTTCTTCTTGGAACGACGGGGCTTGGCCACTCTGCTACAGGGAACCCCTGTCAGTGGTTCGACTCCGCCCCGGGGGCACTGAGTTCAATCATCCCGACGGCTCGCCCGGTGGGGCGCGAATCATCGAACGGCCGTCACCGGGGCTTCACGTCGTAGGGGTTTGCGTGGAGGGCCGCCGCCACGGCCTGAATGACCTTCTGGGCGCGCACACTGTTTCCCGCGGCGTCCAGCGGCGGAGAGAAGACGGCAATCCCAAAGTGGCCTGGGGCCACGGCGATGAGACCCCCACCAACGCCACTCTTGGCCGGCAGCCCCACCCGGTAGAGCCAGATGCCCGAGTCGTCGTAGAGGCCGGCGGTGGCCATCACGGCCAGGATTCGCCGCACGTGCTCGTGCGCAATCACCTGCTTTCCGGTGACGGGATTCTTGCCCCCGTTGGCAAGCGTGGCGGCCATCACCGCGAGGTCCACCGCGGTGACCGAGATGGAGCACTGGCGCGTATACAGGTCGCTCGCGACCACGGGGTCGTCATAGAGGCGGCCGTAGGCGTGCATCAGCATGGCGATGGCGCGGTTTCGCCCGTTGGTCTCGGATTCTGACTTGTAGACCTCCTGGTTCACCTCGAGCTTCCGTCCGGCAAACGCCTCGTGGATTCCGATGATGCGTGCCCACTTTTCCTCCGGGGTCTTCCCATCCACGAGGCTGGTCGTGGCGATGGCACCGGGATTCACGAAGGGGTTCATCTCCTCCCCCTTTTGCTGCTCGATGGCGACGATGGAGTTGAAGGCCTGGCCCGTCGCGTCCACGCCTATCTTCTGTAAGACGGCCTCGTCCCCGGCAGTCTGGAGCACGCTGGCCAGGGTGAAGACCTTCGAGATGGATTGGATGGAAAACGGCGTGTCGACGTCGCCCTTCTTGAAGATTTTCCCGTCCACCGTGGCCAGCGCGATACCGAAAAGCTTGGAATCGACGCGGGCCAACGCTGGGATGTAGTCCGCGTTCTTGCCCTCGTTGAGGTTCCGGTACTCGACGTAGGCGCTCTCCACCGCGGCCTGGAACGGTGACTGGACGTCCGCCCGGGAACTGACAGGCAGTACCGAGGCGACGAAGAGCACGACGAGACGGAGCTTCGCCATGGGACCTCCCGCTTGGGATTGCATCTATCCTCCTGGTTCTCGACGTCTCGACTCAACGGTTTTGGCGAGACGCTTAGCAGTCGTACTGACCCGTGCCATTCTCACCTTGCTTGCCCAAGCAAGCGTCGCGACCTGCAACCGCTAGCTCGGCTTCCAGAAGTCCGTGCTCGAAAAGCTGAATCTGAGTGAAATCTGGAGCCGGAAGTCATTCCCGGACGCTCCCCCGACGTCGTTGCGCCGGCCCCAGAGGAACTCTGGACCGGCGACGAAGTGCCAGAAGTTGACGAGGAAATTCACCGAGGCGTACTGGCCCTGCTTGAACGCATCCGTGGGCTGCAGGCTGGTGTTGAAGATGATGGTTGTGCTGTAGCCGATGGCGGTGGTGAAGAGTTTGCTCCAGTAGATGTCCACGTAACCCGTGATTCCGAGCATCGGCACGGCTGCCGCCGTCGGTGCCGTCAGCGTTCCGCCGAGGGCCAGGTCCGGGGTCGCGTCGTTCATGTAATTCTCGATGCCCTGGCCCCCCACGACCGCCACCAGAAGCTTCAGCTTCTCGGGGAGGAGGGTGATGGTCGAGCTGGCGTTGAGGCCCCACCCCAGCCGGCCGCCGTGGATTTGGGTGCCGCCGTTGACCGGTGTGCCGTACCCAAGCCGACGCAGGATGCCGGAGAGTTGGAGGTAGCCCCAGCCCTGGGCGAAACGGTACTGGGCGGTGAGGTCGGGAAGTTTGTTGTCGACTGCGAGGTCCTCCAGCCCGGGCACGAGCGGGTAGTTCTGAAGGTCGGCCCCGGGCCGCTCCAGCGCCACCGCGAAGGTGTGCACTCCTTTGACGGGCGTGTAACGGATTTGGACGTTGCGGTAGAAGACCATCCCGCTGGGTCCCCAGTAGTCGACGATGGTGGGCCAGAAGTCGTCGTCCATGAAGAGGCTCGCGGTGAGCCCACCGAGGAGGGGACCCCAGTACCCGTACGCCTGGCGCAGCCGGATGGTGTTCTGGCCGGCAGCATCGGGAGCACCATTGCCCCGGCCGAAGAAGTCGAACTCGACCCGAGCCCCAAGGTCATACTCGCCGACGGGGACGGAGCCTCGCACGCCGAGCCGGCTCTGGCGGGCGCTGAAGATGGCTTGCCCATCCGTGCCGTACAGCCCCGCCGTCGTCGGTATGCGCGTGGGACGGAGCGTTGCATCCCAGTCAGGTGGCATCCGGTTGAAGTCCTGGATGTAGTCCACCTGGGCGAAGCCGTAGACTTCGAAAGTGGCCTTGCGCACGCCCTCCTCGGCCCCCGACGCCAGGGGCAGGAGTGCGCCTGCAACGGCGACACCGAGAACAATCTTTCGACTCATCCCAAGAGTCCTCGAAGGACGTCTGAACGACAGCCGGAAAGGCGCCCGACGCTGTCACGGCGCTCGGGAACAATGCCACTGCTGAGCGTCTCCGGTCTGAAGATTTCGAAGCGGACGTTGCGACCCGGGCGTCCGAAGCCGAGGCACGTCCGGGGGGACTGTCACGGCGCGTGTAGCAACATCCACTCGCAGACGCGGGGTCAGGCCGTCGCGTTGCTGGTCGCCGACGTGCCCCAGCGCCGGCGCACGGCCTGCCCGGAGGCTATGGGGCTGCCACCTAGTCGCGTTCGATGTCCTGGTTGGCGTCGTTCCGGACGAAGCCTTCGTCGTGAATCTCGAAGGTCTTGGACGCAATGGGCTTCCGGTCCAGGGTTGCCACCCTCCACACGACCTCGCCGCCCTGACTCTGGATGAGTAAGGGCAGCCGGTCTTGCGCACTCCAGCAGATGTGGGTGGTGCGCCCGTCCTGAATCAAGTCGTACCACTGGCACGGATGGATGGCCTTCGGGGCCTCCTCCGGCGCCTGCGCCCTCACCAGCCGGTAGGTCCCCTTGGGATGCTTGAGGCCATGCGCCAGGTCGAACCAGTCGGTGAAGTTGCCAATGCGATAGAGATTCGTGCGGTCAATCTGCGTGTGGATGTGCCGTTTCACGTCCAAGATTGACATGTGGAACTCGGGGTCGCCCGGCCTGCGGAAGACGTAGGTCTCGACGGCTTCATCCGTGCGGCGTTTCACCCGCCGGTCAGCGTCGCGCCAGACTTCCAGGCGGTGTTGCCCATCTCGGGACTTGAAGACCGCCTGGTAATGGAGAGCGCTGGGCTCGCCCTTGTCACTGAAGGCCTGCTCGAACGTGAGGTCCGTGGCACCTGCGTCCAGGGACGCTGCGGCCGCCACGCAAAGCGTGGCGAGCCGCAAGCTGCGAGAAGCCGTCGATTTCAACGCTGGAGTCCGCCGCGGCTGGGCGCCTACTGGCGCACGGCCTTGGCGTAGTCGAAGTAGCGGTAGGTCTTCCCGTCCACCGTGAGGTCCTTCACCGCCAAGTCGATGGTGTAGGTGCCCGTGAGCGAGGTGTCAGCCGTCTTTCCAGTCGGGTCACTGGGCAATTCGAAGGTCAGCCCAGTCGCCGAAGTGCTGGTGACGGTCGACGGAGCCACGCTCGGCGTGGACGTGCTCGCCGGCTTCGTGAGCGCCTCGTTCAGGATACGGCCATCGGCGTGAGGCAGCGAAAGGCCAAGCACGTAGGCGACGGTCGGGGCGACGTCGACGTTGCCCGACGGGTCGCTCACCGTGGTCGCGGCGTGGAAGGACGGCCCATTCGCGATGAGAGTGTTGTGCACGTCGGAGATGCCGAAGCTGCCGTGCATGCCCCGCTGCCCGGCGGAGAAGCTTTCGAACTCGATGCCGGGAACGCCCTGGATGGAGACGCTGTAGTCCCAGTTGAAGGACACCACCACGTCGGGCTGGCCGTTGTTCTGACGGGTGGCGTTCTCGAGATTTGCCTGCGCCATGGTCAGGGTTCCGGGGATTGCCCCGTAGCGGCTGTCCACGAAGATGGCGCCGTACTCCTCCCGCTGCTGGAGGAACTTCACCAGGTTGTCCACCGTGGTGGCGTCGTGCCCCGGGACGTAGAAGTAGTCGGAGCCACCGTTCGCGGCGACCACGATGCCATTGGCCGGCAGGGTTCCGGGAGCGGGGACGTTGAACTTGGCGACCGGCGTGGCGAGCGTCGCGCTGATGGCCTGGTACTTCGCGTTGGCGGTTCCGCACAGGGCGCCGGTCGTGTCCACCTGGACGGGAACGGTCGGCACGCCGGCGTCGCTGAGGCCATACATGGAGTCCGTCGTGCAGCCGGAGCCGTCATAGGCCTTGAAGCCGCGGTAGGTGAGAAGGTCGGCCGAGCGCACGTCCCCGGAGAACGAGTAGCCGTTTGGATTCACCGCACCCACTGCGGCCGTGGTGGTACCGCTGGTCGAACCGTTAATCAACGGACCGTTCGGAAGCGTGGTGGACGGCGTGATGGTGCGAAGCGGATAGAGGCTAAGCGGGCCGGAGACGCTCGAGTGGCCATGGTCGGAGACCACGATGATGTTGGTGGTCGTGTCCAGGCCATTGGCGCGGAGGGCAGCGATGAGTTCACCCAGCCGTGCGTCCTGCGACCGCAGGCCGGCGTTCGAGTTCGCGGTCCCGGGGCCGTAGCCGTGCTCGACGTTGTCCGGAGTGCGGAACCAGATGAGCGTCAGGGTGGGCTTCTTCTGCGGCAGGATGTACTGGGTGTACGTCGACATCATGTACTCGTTGGCGGCGTTCTCGGGTGCGCCTTGGGTCGTGTCGGTCGCGTCTCGAGAAGCGATGGCGATGACGCCCGCGGGGTCGTAGGCGGTCGTGTTGAAAGTGACGTAACCGGCCCGGCTCGTCGGGCTGCCGTTGTTGGGGGCGAGCGTCACCGCGTCCGCCCCAGTGAAGCCATGAACGGTGTTCGCGGGAATGGCATAACCGGCGTCCTGGAGTTCACTGACGAGGCTTCGCGGCAGCACCGAGTTCTCGTCGAGGAAGTAGCCGCCGCGTCCCAGGTCCTGGATGTAGGCGGCTCCAGACTTTCCGATGGTGGCAGTCACGAAACCGGCATCCTGCGCCGTGGCAAACAAGCTCTGCACCAGCAAGAGTTCATCGCCGTAGTAGGTGTTGAGGGTGGTCAGGACCTGGTAATCCTCTGTGAAGACCGGGTCCGTGTAGTCCTGGTTGCCGCCGCTGGCGTTGATGCCGACTGGGATGGTGTTGGAAGCGCCCTGCGGCGGGGTCCAGAAGGTGTTTCCGTAGAAGCCGGAGGTCTTCGGAAAGGACCCGGTGGCAAAGGACGACCCGTTCATCATCGTGAAGGTCGGGAACGTGGAGTGGTTGTCCGTGAAGTTGACCCCGGCCTGACGCAGCGCGAAAAGGTTGGGAGTGACCGTGGCGCTGATGGCGTCCGGTCGCAGGCCATCCCAAACCATGATGATGGTGCGTGTGGGGCCCATCGCCCCGGCGTCTGTGCCCGCGTCAGTCCCTGCGTCAGTCCCTGCGTCATAGCCCGCATCGTCGGATGAGGAACTTCCGCAGCCAGCAAGCAACGCGCCGGCTGCCACGGTGGCAATCACTGCATGAGTCAGCTTCATGTCTGGCGGTCCCCGAGATTCGGCGGTGGGTGGGTGTGTCTTCTCACCGGTTTCCCCGGAAGCTATTCGCCCTGGAGCCCGACGCATGTGGCAAGACGGCGACTAGAACGAGTCATTTTCGTCAGGTGTCTTCTTTTTGGGGAAAACTCATCGGCGCTACACTCGCCAGCGATGAATCTCGACAATCCGGCGGGTCTCGAGCACTCCGAGGTGGAGGCGCTCGAATCGATGTTGGGGCCCCTGAGAACGCTTGAGGCCGTGGTGCGTTGGGCGTTCTCGCTGAAGCCTCCGCGGGACGTGACCGAAGTTGTCGTCCAGGACGAATACACCCATGACGTCGTCCTTTCGTGGACGCCCAGTCGGTACTTGGTTTTCGACACGACCTGACTCGGTGGAGTGAACCGGGTCTCCGTGTGGGACCATCGACCGACGGCTGACGAGATGCTGGATGCCAGACTCGCCCGGGGCTGGAAGCCGGTGCCCTCCTCGATGGTCGACGGAGAACGAATCCTCGGGCATGCCTCCTGTCGATTTCCGAGGCCGCCGCGGCCGGGCGACGACGCATCGCGGAGAGACTGAGTCGCTGGGCGGAGTCCGGGTCAGCTGGCGTTGCGCTTCGCCTCGCCGGAGATTGGCGTGCGAGCGGCACGTCCTTCCGCTCTGCAAACTCCTCGTGTCTTGACCGTCGCCGTCGGGCCACAAGACGCTGGCGCGGCGTCATCGGGGCGCGACAAGGCATGGGCCCGGTCGCCGCCTGGCCGCTGCGTGGCAGACCAGAAGGTGACAGCCGTGGGGCGTTGAGTGCCGCGTTCGCGGCTCCAACGCCCCGAGGGGCCCGAGCGTCGGCGTGCTGGCGCTGTCGGGCTGTGCATCCATTCCGTCGGTGTCGAGCCTCACCAGCAATCCGCTGGTCAGCTCCCTCACCTCAGGCCTGGGTGTCAATCCCGAGCAGGCGGTGGGTGGGACGGGCGCCATGCTTGGCCTGGCGCAGAGCAAGCTCTCTCCGGAACAGTTCGCGTCCATCAGCAACGCCATCCCCGGCGCCAGCGACATCACCAAGGCCGCAGGGCCACTCATCGGGGCTTCGCCCGTCACCAGCATGACGGACGTCAACAGCGCCTTCTCCAAGCTGGGAATGTCCCCCGACATGGTGTCGAAGTTCGAGCCCGTTCTGGGCGACGCGGTCGCGAAGGGTGGCGGCCCCCAGGCGGCCAGCCTCCTCGGCGGCCTCTTCAAGTAGCCTGTGTTGCGTGGGCCCCGGCGGCTGGGCCTCGGCCTCGCCTCGAGGCCACCGTTTCCTATAAGACACGGGGCGGACCGCCACCTGCGGCCACTGGAGGGGTTTGTGAAACTCGCACGGATTTGCACCTTGGTGCTTGGTGTCTGCTTCGCAACGGCTGCGTATGCGGATGATGTGACTTGCAAGGACGGGACGACGTCGAAGGGCGGAAAAGGCGCCTGCAGCGGCCACGGTGGCATCAACAAGGATGCGCCGGCACCTGCCAAGGCCGCCCCGGCGGCCGCCCCGGCCGCAACCGAAGCGGCCACGGTGACGTGCAAGGACGGGACGACGTCCAAGGGGGGCAAGGGCGCCTGCAGTGGCCATGGCGGCATCAACAAGGACGGGGCCGCCCCGGCCAAGGCGGCCGCACCCGCGGCTGCGCCTGCGAAGGCAGCCGCCCCGGCGGCCGCCCCGGCCGCAACCGAAGCGGCCACGGTGACGTGCAAGGACGGGACAAGTTCCAAGGGAGGCAAGGGCGCCTGCAGTGGTCATGGCGGCATCAACAAGGAGGCCGGTACCAGCGCCAAGGCGGCCCCTGCAGCGGCCCCCGCGGCCGCTCCCGCCGCTCCTCCGGCAGCCGCGGCTCCTGCAGCAGCCCCGGCAGCCCCGGCAGCCGCGGCGCCAGCCGCAGCCCCCGCCACCAAGGGTTCCGGGGCGGCCCCCAACACGGACCCCACCGGGGCCATCGCCAAGTGCAAGGACGGGACGTACTCGCACTCCAAGCACCACGAGGGCAGCTGCTCCAGCCACGGCGGCGTCGCCGAGTGGCTGGACACCAAGTAGCCGTCGTTTGCTGACAAGGTGTGCCGCCGTCGGCAACCTGGCCGGCGGCGACTGCTTCACCCTTGAAGACTCCGGGAGGCGGAGGCGCTGGCTTCAGCCCAGCCCGTCGACGACGTAGAGGTCGGACATCTGCTTGATGTAGCTGTAGGCGTAGCGGCTGCCGCTGGTCGTGACGACGGGACGGCCGACGAAGACGATGCCTGTGGGGTCGGGGGGCTGCAGCGCGCGCCACGGGCTGCGCTCTCCACTTTTCAACTCCAGCCGGTCCACCCGCTGCTGGAGCCCTGTTCCGCTCGCCACGTACAGCCAACGACCGGAGTCGTCGAAGCGCATGGCGTAGTCACCAGGGCCGAGTTCGCGAATCGTCTCCGTTGCGCCCGTGGAAAGCGTGAACATCACGTGCTCCCCTGAGACGCGCCGGAACGCCAGCCGTTCTCCGTCCGGCGAGATGGCCATGCCGGCTATCCGGTCGATGCCGACTTCCTCATCCCACAACAGTCGGGGCGTGCCCCCGTGAATCGGCAGGAGGAAGAGACGGTTCGGGTGGCCGGCCGAGGAGCCCACCACGAAGACGTGCCGTCCGTCCGGGTGAAACCCGGCCCAGATGAGGCGCTCGATGCCGTCGAAGGGGATGAGGCGGGGCTCGCCGATGCCCGTCGGGTACATCGCCAGGTGCTGCTCCGGCTGATGGAGGATGGCAAGCACCCACTGCCCATCCGCCGACAGACGGGTGGCGGTGCCTTCGCCGAGCCTCACGGCAGGTGCGCCGTCGACGTCACGGAGGTAGCAGGCGTAGTGGGGATTCTCGGCCTCATCGGCTTCGAACAGCAGCACCTCTCGCCCATCGGCCGAAAAATCCGCCACGACCGAGCCGTCAAACCACGACAGGTCCACCTCGCGGTCCCCGCCGTCGCTGCTGACATTCAGGCCGACGCGAAGGCTACCGTTGCTCATCAGCACCCGACCATCCCGGGCGACGTCGTAGAGATTGACCCGGAGGGGCGAGGAGAAAATGGCACGGTGGCCGCCTGCCAGGCGCTCGCCCCAGATGCCGTGACGCTCCATCTCATTGATGCCGGAGAACCACACCTCGTCCCCCGCCGGAGACCAGGCGACTCCGCTGACGCTGGTCATCCGCGGCGTCAGCATGCGGGTCGCCCCGGACGGCTCGACCAGCCGGACGTCCCCGCCGCTGTCCCCAAACGCGGGGTGGTAGGCGAATGCGACATGACGGCCGTCGTGCGACACGCGCACGCAGCTCAGCCATTCCGTGGTCTCGAAGAGGAGTTTACCGGCGGGGTATTCCAGCCGGCAGCGTCCCTCCGCGTACCGGATGAGTGCCATGGCCCGACCATCGGGGCCCCAGTCGGCGTCGCCGACGTCCTTCTGCAGCTGCCGGATGCCGCCTCCGGCGAGTGCGACGCGCGCCAGCGTTCCTGAACGCTGCAGCCAGTAGTGGTTGCGACAGTCCAATGCCAGCGCCATCTCGCCGCTGGGCGAAATCGCCAGCAGGTTCGCCTTGGCGACACCAAGGCTGCGTGCGGCAGGGCTTCCGGGGTGGGAAATGAAGAGTTCCGCTGGGCGCCCTTCCCACATCGCGCTGAACGCGACGCCCGACCCATCGGGCGTGAATCGAGCGCCGAGAACGACGCCATTGCGGAAGGTGATGCGCCGGAACTTCGCGAGCCCGGGGGGCACCGCGCCGACGGACGTGCCCACCGCCCGGGTGGCCCCGGAGCTGGTGGACACTCCTTCCAGCGCGAAGGCGAGGTCCGCGGCGGACCGAAAGCGGCCGGCCGGGTTCTTCTCGAGACACCGGCGAATGAAGCGCTCCAGCGCCGGCGGGACGCTGACGAGAAGCTGCGTCAACTCCCGGGGCTCCTCCCGGAGAATGGCTGTCAGGGTTTCCGCCGGGGAGTCGCCCTGAAAGGCCCGCCGGCCCGACACCATCTCGTACATGAGGGCGCCGAGGGCGAAGATGTCCGAGCGTGCGTCCGCGGCCAGGCCTCGCACTTGCTCTGGCGCCATGTAGCCCACCGTGCCGAGCACGAGGCCAGGCTCGGTGCCTGGCACGTGGGTTGGCCCGAGACTCAACCGGCCCTCTTCGGCAGGGGTGACGCGCTTGGCCAGCCCGAAGTCGAGGATTTTTGCGTGGCCGTCAGGCGTGATGATGATGTTCTCGGGTTTGAGGTCGCGGTGGATGATGCCGCGGTCATGCGCGGCGGCGAGGCCATTGGAAATCTGGATGGCCAGCGAGACAGTGCGCTGGGTGGACAGCGGGCCGCCCAGCAGCATCTCGCGAAGCGTCTGCCCCTCCACCAACTCCATGACGGCAAAGACGATGGCTCCGTCCGTTCCGATGTCGTGGATGCCCAGGACGTTGGGGTGTGAGAGCGCCGCGATGGCCTTCGCCTCGGTCTCGAAGCGTGCTCGCCGCTCCGGGTCCTGGGCGAAGGCCGCCGGTAGCGTCTTGATGGCGACATCCCGGCCGAGGCGCGTGTCCCGGGCGCGGTACACCTCGCCCATGCCGCCGGCGCCGAGGGGCGCGAGAATTTGGTACGGACCGAGATTGGTGCCGGGGCCGACTCCCATCCGGCCCTACCGTAGCTCAGCTGGGCCATTTTCTCGGCTGGGGCAGCCCTGAACCTTCCGTCGGGCAGCAGCGCGACGGGCGGACCGCCACGCAGCAACTGCTTCGGCGTCTTGCATTTGTGCCTGCCTTCCCGGGCACCTTCGGTTAGCGTCGGTTCCTTCAGGAGGGGGACGTCTGCACCGCGCAGAATTCTGGCTGTTGCTTGCCGCGACGCTGGCGGGGGGCCCTGTGCTGGCCAAGCGCACGGCGCCTGCCGAGGTAAGCCCCGTCGTGCACGAGGGGGTGTCGTATCGCGCGGGCTACGTGCACGACGAGCGCGGCGGACGCGGCACCTTGGAGGCGGTGGAGGTCGCAAGTGGCAAGCCGCTCTGGACCGTCACCGTCTACGAAGTGCACTACCAGAACGGCCTCGAGACAGACGTGCAGGACGTCTACATCCGGACGCTCGCCATCCAGGACGGATGCGTCGTGGTCACGACGGAGAGGGACGTGAGTTATTGCGTCAATCCGAAGACACGCCGTGTGACTGGACTCGCCGCCCAGGGAGGAGAGCGGATGCAGAGCTACCAGGCCATTCGCCGCAGCGTGGAGGACGCCGTGGAGCCGCTGTGGCGGAAGGTGCAGCCGGCGGTCGGGACACCCCCCATCGGCGGACCTCCCCGGCCTCCCTCGGTCTTCTGGATGCCGCGTGCGTCCCTGGTCCCCATGCCACATGCCTGGCCGCCGCTGCCCGGCTCGCCGCTCCTCGACGTCGACGTGTTCGCGGCAGGAAGGGGCTCCGGGCTCGCGGACGCCGAACACCAAAGCGGAGCGTTCGCGCGGGCCGTGGTGAACGCGACGACGGGGGAAATCCTCCGCGTGGAGGCGCTCGCACCGGCACTGAAGGAGGTGGGCATCCAGGGCGTCCGGCCGGCTCCGCTGAATTTCTGGGACGGTGTCGATGCGGGAGTCGAAGGCCTGCGAGCGGCGGTGGCCAGCGGAACCATGCCTGCTGCCGCGGTGGCCGAGGCCATCCGCAAAGGGTACGGGGGGTTCTTCGGACTGAACGACGTCTGGAAGCAGCAGCTGCTTGCGCTCCATCCTGAGTTCATGGCGTGGTTGAGCGCGTCGTAGCGCCGCGGCACCTGCCCACCGCGGCCCGCTACAGGCAGTACCGGGCGTACGCCTCAATCTTGCGACGCAGGCGCTCCTCGAGTGCTGGGCTACAGCCTGCGAGCTCGCTCAGGATGAGGCTCGCTTCGTTGCAGTAGCTCCGCCGCTTCTCAGCGGTCCAGTCCGCCGGCGGCGGCTCAAGGTTTGTAATCCGGTCCGCGAGCTTGACCAGCCTCACCGCGGCGGGCTGCGCCCGGAGTCGGCGGAGGCTGTCGACCATGGCATCGGCCTTGGGCAACCGGGGGTCCTTGCTCAGCGCCTCGACGCCATCGGCCACAGCGCGACCGAACTCGACCAGGAGGCGCCTGCGGACGTCCGCGCGCACGCCCGGCTGGCAGTCCTCCACCGTGTCGTGCAGCAGCGCGCAGGCCACCGCCAAGTCGCGGTCCGCAGAAGGAGCGCCCTCGGTCGAGGCGACGACCTCCATCGCCACCTTCGTCACGTGGACGACGTAGGGGAAACCCGAGCCGGGGACCCTCTGGTCGCCATGGACGCTTGCCGCGAAGTCCAGGGCCCGCTTGAACAATTCCTGGTCGAATCCCATGCGTCTTCCTCCGCGGGCGGGCCCATTGCCTTGCACCCGCCAGACCTCGACGGGACGCAGGTAGCGTTCGCGTTGACCGTCCGGCGTCAGGATGTAGACGCGGTCCTGGAGACCGCCATCGCCCTGTCCCCCGGAAGTCCCGGATGGCTGCTCGGCTTCCAGCCGGTCCAGGTAAGCGCGGGCGAGGGCCTCGGCGGCGTCGCGTGAGGGCCCTTCGCCGATGTCGTAGCTCTCGCCAGAAAAGGTGTCGTAGCCGAGCACCCTCCAGGCCACCTGCATCTCAGAATCTTCCGACATGGCGCCTCGACGCACCCGGTGCAGCGCTCGGGGCCAGTGTCGTTGCACCTCGGGCGCGGCCGGCACGGGCGGTGACGCAGTGACTGTTTCGAGAGGTGGCGTTCATGCCTCTAGGACAGCTGTGCCTTCACCCAGGCCTTGATGCGCTGCTCCAGCGTGTCAAGCGGCAGGGCGCCGGCCCCGAGGATTTCGTCGTGAAAGGCGCGGATGTCGAACTTCGCGCCGAGCTGCGTCTGGGCGTCGTCGCGCAACTGCAGAATCTTCAGCTGTCCGACTTTGTAGCCGAGCGCCTGGCCCGGCCAGACGATGTAGCGGTCGGTCTCGCTCTGGACCCAGACCTCGTCTTCTCCGGAATGTGCATGGAAGAAGTCCACCACCTGCTGGCGACTCCAGTGCTTGGCGTGGAGCCCCGTGTCCACCACCAGCCGGATGGCGCGAAGCATCTCGGACTGCAGGAAGCCGTAGTAGCTGTAGGGGTCCGTGTAGAAGCCAACCTCCTTGCCCAGCCGCTCCGCGTACAGCGCCCAGCCCTCGACGTAGGCGTTGAATGGTGCCTGTTGTCGGAAGGGAGGCACGTCTGGCAGCTCCTGGGCGATGGAAATCTGCAGGTGGTGGCCCGGAAGTCCCTCGTGGTAGGCGGTGCTTTCAATCTCCAGGGTGGTTTGCTGCTCGAAGTCACCGGTGTTGACCATGACGTGGCCGGGCCGGGAGCCGTCCGGCGTGCCTTGGTCGTACGCCGTCGAGGCCTCCTTCTCGCGGTACTCCTCGATGGGCAGCACCAGCAGCTTCGCCTTGGGCAGCCGGCCGAACAGCTGAGGCAGTTTCCCTTCCATCTGCTGGATGTAGGCGGAATACAGGTCGAGCATCTCCTGGCGCGACTTGGGGTGGAGCGCGGCGTTCTTTGCAATCGACGCATTGAAGGTCTTCAGGTCCTGGAAGCCGAGCTTTCGCGCGACGGCCAGCATCTCCCCCTCGATGCGCTTCACCTCGCTCAGTCCAAGCTGGTGAATCTGCTCGGCAGAGAGGTCCGTGGTGGTGGAGACCTTCACGTCGTACGCGTAGCGGGCGTTGCCATCGGGGAGCGACCAGACGCCCACTTCCGTCCGTCCCTTGGGCAGG
>Ga0209048_10003258_pt1 | contig 15832 bp, 19 predicted proteins | sample FrelakmetCRP12CR_FD_187146 | JGI IMG/M metagenome (GOLD analysis project Ga0209048, IMG submission 187146) | Freshwater lake sediment microbial communities from the University of Notre Dame, USA, for methane emissions studies - CRP12 CR (SPAdes)... | ecosystem: Environmental > Aquatic >... | reverse complement strand
GCTGCGTCCATGCTCCCTTCAGCCCGGCCAGCACCGACAACATTATGCAATTCATCAATAAAGACAATCACCTCGGGATGCGCACGGGCTTCCTCGATGATACGAGAAAGTCTCTCTTCAAACTCCCCTCGATACTTGGTCCCACCCACCAAGGTACTGACGTTTATTTCGATAATCCTCTTTCCAGCCAACACTTGGGGATCTTTACCATCCGTAACCCTTAATGCCAGGGCCTCAACAATTGCTGTCTTCCCCACTCCAGCTTCGCCCACAAGTACAGGATTATTCTTAGAACGGCGGGCAAGGGTTTGGATTACCTGAAGAAGTTCTTTACGCCGACCAATAAAAGGACCAAGTTTTCTTTCCTGCGCTTCAAGAGTGAGGTCCCTCCCATACCGAACAAGATAAGGAGTGTCGGCCCGGGTCATTTTGTGATCACCAGGGTGAACTTCAACTGGTTCCCGGTCCCCCCTTTGCCAGCTAGCCATAAAGGCGAGAGCACGTTCTCGTAAAGCTATTGGTTCAGTACCTGCCGCTTTAGCTACTTGGCTAATAATCCCTTGGGGGGCTTCCATTATGGCAGCAAAAAGATGAAGGCAGGATATCTCTTTTGAAGATGCCGCAAGCTCCTCAGTACGTTTAAAAACCCTTTTACATGCCTCACTTCGGTGGACAACATTTTCAGTGCGCTCATAATTACCATCACCTAGTTTTTTCCGAAGCTGGCGTCTGAGTTGGGTAGTGTCGATTTCAAATTCACGAAGCAAATCCTCTATAGAATCATATTCCAATTGCAATGCCTGACTGTCTTGCGACTTTAGTCCGGTTTTTTCCGGACTGAGCATGAGCAATTTTCCAAGGCCTAAGATGCCAATTAATACATGTTCTTTTTCTATAAACTGAAACTTTCCAGCCGCTGTCTCATTGGCTGCTATTTGCCAAGCAAAAGATGAACCTATGGAAAGGTTCTTCATTTCCGTCAACTCTCCAATCCGCTACTATATTGTAAGACTAATATCATAATAGATTTAATTATCCCAAAACTCTGTTTATCTTCCAACTCCCTAGCTACTGTCTATCAATCAATTATCCTAAACGTCGTGAGCGGAACCAAAAAAAGATGATTAAAACATAAATCAAACCTACCAATCCTCTTCTTCCTTCAATAATTTAATGATTATAGGGGCTTATAGGATGAATTATTATTTCTAACGAATTGCCACCGGTGATTTGGTTTCATTTATATCAGTATCGTCATGTCCTCGAAATACATTAAAGGAAATTAGAAAATGTTGATAACCTTTTTTTTGAGAAATCGATTAGTTACGGACTGGACTTGAGATGTGGCTATGATTATCGATCAGGAGCCACAATCCTACCCCGGATGCCTTTCCACTGACTCAACCAGGATCTCAACCACCTAATGGACATCCTCCAGGACGGCCTTGGCCAACTCAACAATCTAATCTTCCTCCTCCTCCCTTAAATTGTCAATGAACTCTTGGATTTTGGCCTTTGCTAACGAATATCTTTTGAACTCTTGTCTTTTTTTAAAAAAGGGAGTTTGAAGGAAGGAAGTACTTAATACCACTTGGCACTTGGCATTGCTTTAACTGACTTTCCCTCCAACTTTCTCCAACCAAGCGTTTGATGATCTTGCCTCAAAGAACAATTTAGCACCTCTTTTTATATTTCCCCGTCTCCATATCCTATAGATAGCTTAAAAAATAAATCAAATTAGTGCCTTAACAACAAAGGAGGGCTTAAAAAATGGAAAAGGTAATTTATGGGGGTATAGCCGAGTTCCTTAAATTCTTTTTGGCGGGGAAGAAATTCCGGCTGGACTGTGGCCACCTTTGGTCGCCTTTTCATCCCGGGTCCAACACGGCCGTATTTTTAGCTGACGGGCGGGTCATTTGCCATAACTGCTATTTATAGGGAGGGACAAAATGTACAGCCCAAAAATTAAGGATGAGCTCATCCCGAAACTCTATGTGGTTTCCAAGGCCGAAAGAATCCGAATGACTACTTTGGTCAACCGGATCTTGGAGAAAGCGTTGGACAGCGAAGAGAGAACACAGGCGGGAGAGCCGGCAGCCAATAAGAGGGAAGGCCCAACTTTCGGGATAAGGGACGGAAACCATTAAAGGATTGGTTCTTTAAAAAAATCAGGGAGATAATAATTTGTCTCCCTTTTTTCATAGGTTGAGCGTTCTAATGAACCTCTTGCAGAATAATTTTCGCCAATTCGACCAGTCCCTCGGTCACCTCGTCCAGTTCCAATCCTTCATATTCCTCAATAAACCGCCCGATCTTTTTCCGGTCCTCCGAGGTCGGCCGGAAAATATCGGCCGGGACCGCCGGCACCCGCCCCGGCTTCGGCCAGGGAAATTTGAGAATAAAGTTCTCGCCCGGCTCGGGATTCCAGCGGCGATAAGTCGCCATGGCCTCCTCAAATCTTTCCGGGATCTCCGGACGCCAAACCTTTCTTTTTTCCGAACAGGTTTTTATCCGGGCCAGTTCGTGGTTAAGGATGAGAAAGGCTTTATGATAATCGTCGTCTAATAGGGGGAAGAGGACCATAATCCGCGCTTACCCTCCCGGGCCTCCCGGTTGGCCTTAAGAAATCGATCGCGATATTTTACATTCGGGGCGATAGTCATCGGCACGGCATAACCCGCCCGGACCATCTCTTCATTGAGCAGTCGGCCGTCTTTGAGCCAGACGTAGGCGAGAAGCCGGCCGTATTGGTCGCGCTCCCGGATATCCAATTCAATTTTTACCGGGTCGCCTGGCCGGACTAAGGATTTCATGAACTCGGTCGCTTTCCGCCCCATAGCATAAATTTTCCGCAAATCCTCCCCAGAACGGGCCGCGTCCCTTCGGGCCTTGGGATTAGGTTGACATTCCGGGGCGTCCATCCCGATCAGCCGGACCTTTTCCGGACGGTTTCTAATCTGAGTAACAACGGTATCGCCATCGACCACATAGCGGATATCCGCCCCGGTCAGAGGGGAACCATAGGCGGCCAGGACCACCGAAAAAGACAATGCGAAAGTGATAAATAAAGCTGAGGCGAAGAGTCTTGAAATTTGAAGCCGGCGGATCGCCATAGGTTATCCGGCCAAAATCTCGCTAATGAAATCAAAGGCCAACTTGTGGATTCCCGGGTTTTTGCCTTCCCGGGGTCCGGCTACGTTCATTACCCGGACCTGCCTTTTCTTGATCCATTCTCTCACCCAGGCGGCCGGTTCGCCTTTTTGAAGATCAATTATGATGTAAGGTTTTTTATGTTTGCGGGCCAGCCCAGCGGTCAAGGAAGTCCCGCCGGTCAGTTTTCCAAAGGTAAGGATCAAAGTGCCATCCGCCTCCCGGACATTCATCTCCGTCCTCACTGGATAGCTCCCCGATTCGGTTTCCTCCAAAGGGTATCGATCCGGAATCGTCCCGTCTTCGGCCTTGCGCCCCTTGGGGCACCAGCCGCCGCAAGGGGTATTGAGAGCCAAAGCGACATCCAGAGCAGCCCGGTCCACGCCGGTCTGTCCGCCGGAGATGATTTTAAGCAATGTGTTCATCCTCTAAAATCAAATTCAATTTGATCTAGGTCTTGCGGACCAATTTATCCAGAATAAAACTCCTCAAGGCGCTGGCCTTTGACTCGAGATCCCAGAGATCGGAAGACAGCTTGTCCGTATTGCCGGCATCCATGCTTTCGGCCAGAGATTTTATCTCTTCCAGAGCCTTTTCGACCACCTGTTTTTCAGGGGATTTCTTCATGTCAAACCCGTATCCCTATATTTTATTTGACTATTTGTTATTCCTACAGTAATTACTTATTAAAATCAAAGACTTTCTTATTTTATCCTTCAAAATGGACCCAAAAGTAAAGGAGTAGTCATGAAAAAGAACAACCGGGAGCAATATCTAAAAATCTGGATGGATTATTTAAAGGGAAAGAAGCAGATCGACTCCAAAGCCCTGGCCGACTTCCTGGCCAACAAACTCAAGGGGGCGCTGTCCTCTGGAACGATGAAGCGGTACACCGCAACGGTCATCGCCAACCTTTATGAAAATGGACTTTTGGCCGGAAAAACCGGGAAAACCTTCACCGGAGAGCCGTTAGAAATTGTCCAGGAAATAACCCTCCCTGTTCTCGATAAATCCCTGACTCAGAATTACAAGAAAGTTAAGTTTTCGGATATTGATCAACCGGCCCAAGCGGTGGAACCGGAAAGCCAACCCCCGGCCAGAAAAGTCAAAAAACAAACCTTAAAAAAAGCCGCTCAACCCAAAGCGGCCGCCAAGAAGACCCCTGAACAAAAACCGGGACCGGCCAAAAAGAAAATTGAGAGGAAGCCTAAGAAAGAAATAGCGGCTAAGGTGGCGAAGAAACCGCGAAGAAAACCCGCTACCCAAAAACCGGCGACCATCGGGCGAAAAGCCAATCTGCTGAAGATGGGGGAGGGAGCCTTTCTCTATTCTATGAAATTAAGCCAGCGGGTGGAAGACTTGGAAAAAGAAATCGCCAATTACGAAAAAGTATTCGATGCCGTTCGGAGGCTCTTCAGCCGAGAGATGGGAGAGCTCGAAGAGTGGGTGGAGATGCTGTTGAAATAAGGGGATGGGCTTTCTCGACGGCGATCCAGACCTTGCGGGAACGATAATCACCAAGGATAATTTAACCGGCGCTCGGAACTATCTGATAAGGCTGATCTCCCGACTTGATCCCAAATGGCTGGAAAAACCCAAAGGACATCTGCGGTTAAATTGGATTATCAACGGACAAGGGCCGGTGACCTATTTGGTAGATCTCGCCTTTCATTGGGCGACGGCGGAACAAGCCTTAACCGATCGCTCCCGGCCAATCTTTGAATCGAAAGTCAAAGAATTTCTCAAAACCGAAAATGATCAGGAAGCGGAAAACCTGCTGGCCGAATTTCAAATTCTCTCTGCCTTCGGTCGAAAAATAAAGCCAATTGAACTTGATCCCTTAGTCGATCCAAAAGATCTTCTTGCCCCTGACCGTCCGAAAACGCCGGACTTTTCTTTTCAAGCAGAAGCGGGAACGGTTTGGGCCGAAATCACCGTTTTATATTTTGAACCACTGATTCGTTGGAAAAGCAATATAAAGCAGATGTTTTCCTATTTTGACCAAGTTCTATCAAAAATATTGATTCGCCGGATCATTGAGTTCAGTTTGCCCCTCAAGTTTGCCTGGGCTGAGGCCAGGGAATGGGGGCAATCAGAATTAATGCCGCAAATCATCGCAAAGGAATCCGGGAAGATATCAACCGCTATCACCAACAATAAAATCGAGGTCGTTTGGAAACCACTCCCGCATATCAACGTGGATTTCAGCCAGCATCCTGATCCTAAAACTATTCAGTTTCCTAACTCTAAGTATGCCACCTGGCCCGGCCCGGATGGGTTGGGTATTATGCTGATTGGAGATACGCCAAACTATTCAATGATGGCAGTTAAGCGGCAAAGCGGGATTGCCTTGGAAGCAGCCATCCAGGCCGAAGATGCCACCGAAATGATCATCAAGTCGCTCCGCAACACCTTGGACCGGAAGCGGCAGCAACTAAAAAGTGACGAAACGCAGATTATAATAAGTAAAATTGCCCATCCGGAGCTGACGTTTCCGGAAATGATCGGGATGATAAACGACCGCATCTGGCCTAATCCCGCCTACAAATGGCTCACCGGGATTGTGATTTACAATCCAAGAAGGGGCTTTACTCCCAAGGATAAACCGGACTTTGTCGCCCTAACCATTAATCCCAAAGCCGCTTGTTCGGGAGAACCGTTTAAAAAGTTTATGGATATGACCTTTGGGGTTAGCAGTTAGGGGTATCTCAACGGCAGTCGGCAATAAAAGAGAGATTAGGGCGAGGCGATCGGCGGGGACGGGGAAAATAAAAGAGATCGCCAAGTTTTCGACGATCTCATAATTTGAACCATAAAGAACAAATTTCTTTTGAAGATCAATGGGTGGCAAAATGTCTCTGTCTTGCCGTTTATTTTGGGGGTCATTTTCCGAAGGCTCAAAACCGGTCACAAGGGCTGGAAAAATTCTTTTGGTTTTTCATTTTCTTCGTCTTTGCCAATCGCTTCGCCGAAGAAAATGGCGACGCCGTCTTTGAGTAAAGTGATTTTACATCCAGCCAGAGAAGTGGCGTTTTCCCGCGCAAACTTCCGGGCGTGGGTCATCACGATTTTCCCGATTTGATATTCATCGGTGCGAGTGGTCAGGTAATAGCTTAGAACCATGGCCAGGGTCAATAAAACAATGGCCTTCCAGAGTTTCATTTTTCCCACCTCCTTTTAGAGGGTTAGAGCCTTTGCGCCTTTTGGGGTGCCAGTTCCGGTGCCTTCTTTTTTTTAGAGGGTTTCCTTTGGGGGGGCTTCGTCTTCAACTACACAATTGAGGGTTAAAACCAGTTTCCCATTCTTGACTTGAATGTCCATCTCGTAAAGGTTAAACGGACAGGGGTGTCCTATTTCCTTGGTCAAAATACCTAATAAGTATTTAGAACACGCCTCGTCTCCCCACGCCTGGTCGCAAGAAACTATGGCGACGACCAGAAAAACGACGTAAAGCCTCCAGGACCATTTCCTCATTGTCCTCACCTCCAATATGTTGGATTTAAAGAACTAAAAAGCGTGAGGGATTTTAGATTGTCAATGGCGGGCCAACTGTTCCAGTCTTTTTTCTTCCCTTTCCTCCTTGATTTCCAGAATGGCATCAACTATCAGGTAAAGATTGGATATCTCAATCGAGGAATAATCCCCGGTCGGAATTTTGAACTGGGCGAATTTTTCTCCGTATGCCCCTTGGGGGGTGATAGTGACCACATAAAGGTCATAACCCCCTTCGACGGGAACGGCTGAAAGTCTTCTAATCCGGTCCATCTTTCCTCCTAATTTTCGGCGTATCCATGCCGATAAGTTGAAAATTTATAATCGCAGCCGTTAGGACACCAGCAGGAGAGAAAACACCATAACCCGTTGTCTTTAATCTCTAATCGGGGTTAAATTCCCCGTAGCTTGCTACGAATGATTATTCCTTATAAAGGTTTTTGATACCCCGTCCGCTTGCGGCGGGGTAGTTCATTCAGATATACCCATTTCTCTCCGCACCACTTACACTGGGTATATTCAATCATCGCTCCTCCTCCAAGCTGTCAATGGCCTCTTTAAAATAGAGCTTGTTAATGACGTGGATTTCGGTAAAATCTCCGACTGAGGTGGCGTTACCGACCTTTATGACGGCGAGTACTTTTCCGTTCCAATGTAGATACAGCACCCAATCTTTGTGGATCACCAGATTGTTCATAACCCCTCCCTAAACTAATGGAATTTTTCTCGTGGAATGGCAGAGACCCCATCCGTTAATATGAAGATCTGTCGTAAGTTTATCGGGAAGGAAATGATCGCGTAAGGCAGGGGAATTTGCCCAGTTAGGCATTTTTTTATACCAAAAAAAATAGAAGGGCAAAATGGCTGGCGGGACCCTGCCCTACGACTACCGAAGAATGGGTAAGGAAATAGAGCAGGCCACGGAATAGGTGGAGATCATCGTCAATGTCTTTCAATTGAATAATCAGGGAAAAAGCGGCTGGGAGATTGCCGATTTTTTAAACCAAAAAGGCTACTTAAGGCGAAACGGCCGGCCCTGGACCCAGCGACAGGTCTGCTCTATCCTTAACCGGAGAGAACTATATCAAAAAGGGGTTATCAAATATGGCGAAATAAAAGGGGGAAATCGGGATCTGGTGATTGTTCGGGAGGATAGTCTCTCTTTGTAAAGCGGGACTGCAAATGCTTTTCTTTTATCAGGAGCGGTGGATTAGGTCAAGGGAGAATTATTTGCCAAACTCAACCCAAGACCCTTGACCAAAAAATATAGAACACCCTTGCTAAAAGTGGTGAAAAAATCATAGAATATGACCTCGTCTGAGACCTTAAAATGCCCACTTTAAGGTGGCTTTTTTGAGTCGATCTCAAAATGGCTCGTTTACGGTGGTCAATGATAGAAAATATATAGGAGATACAAAGGTGATTTGGCTACATATTTCTGATCTTCATATTTCTAAAAAATGGACTATGGATCGTGAGATAGTTATTAATGCATTTTGGCTTGATGTTCAGGATTTAGTATCTAAAATTGGCCCTGTTGATTGTGTGTTTTTAACTGGGGATGTTGCCTATTTTGGAGAATCCGATGACTACGATTTAGCCATAAAAACGTTTTTTAATCCATTGCGTAAACATCTTGAGGTAGATTCTGATCAGGTTTTCATTATTCCAGGTAATCACGATGTTTGTGTCAGGACTATAACCCCACTTTCGAATTTGCTTTCAAGTCTTTCTCTAAGCTCTGAACAAATTAATTCTATTCTTGAAAACGAAGTTGATCGTACATTTCTATTCTCCAAGCATATGGAATTTAATACCTTTTTCGAGGATTTCCGCTCGGTACAATATGATGATACAAAATTGTTTTATGTGCAGACTCTGAACTTTGATGGTAGAAAAGTTGCAATTATTGGTTTGAACTCTTCCTGGTTAAGTACTGGAATAGGAGAGGCGGAGAAAAGTAAATTAGCTATAGGCGAGGTCCAAGTCCGAAAAGCCTTAAAACAAATAAAAGACGCTGACCTTGTTATCGCATTAATGCATCATCCTTTTGAATGGCTCCAACCGGAAGACCGCAAGCAAGTTGAAAAACTATTGCGGAGGAATTGTCATCTAATTTTGCAAGGTCATCTTCATAAACCAGATTTTTCATTAGAGACAACTTTTGCTGGTGAAACTGCGATCATTCCCGCAGGAGCTCTTTATGTCAGACCAAATTATCCTTGTTCGTACAATTTAGTTCATATTGATTTGACAAAAGGAAGTGGAAATGCCTATTTTAGAACCTTCAATGCGGAGCAGGAGGAATGGACTAAGGATTTAATTTTTCTTCCTAAAAAATACGATGGGAAATTCCCATTCCTTATACCTAAGCAAAATCAACTTCGTGGAAATGGTACACAAGATTATCCAGAGATTTATGAATTGGTGAAAAAGCAACTACAATATTTGAAAAATAGACCAATGCTAGCTCATTTATATGATGAAAAGGAATCGCTGGAATTTCTTTTTTCATCCTGTTATATCGATCCACCCATATGCCTATTAAGAAATCCACCTTCTGAAAACCAAAGGCTCAATTCATGGAATGAGAGGAATCTTGAGTTGGGGAAGAGCATGATTATTATTGGAAGACCAGGTATTGGTAAAACAACTGCTATGATTAATATTTATATGAAACTTGCTGACAATTTTATTTTAGGAAAATCTAAATACTTGCCCATTTTCATTACTACAAGTTCAGTTCGACCTGATGAGATCGAGTGTATTGAAGACCTTATGTTGAAGGTGGCCAATATTTATCATATCCTTCTCCCTAAAGATTGTATTAAAATATTCTCAAAATGGGTAATTCTTATTATTGATGGAATTGATGAATTTTTTCGAGAGCCGTCAATTGAATTAGAGAAAATGGCGGCCATCAAATCCTGGTCTCTTTTATCCGGTTGCTCACATGCTCTTTCTGTTCGATCAGATTTTTTTAGAAAATATCTTTCTGATGCTGAATTTTGTTCAAAATATTCTGAGATTGTTGACTTACAGGAATGGTCTTTAGATTCTGAGATTGAATTATTCATAAATAGCTATTTTCAAGCACAAGGGCTTGAGGGAAAAGAACTTTTCCGGTCCTTTTTATTTAAAATTAATCATTTAGTCAGAACTCCTTTATCCTTGACTTTGGTTTTGTTTATTTGGCGATACGATATGAATCCATACGCCGTTCAACTTTCAACTATTACCAGTCTTTACGATGGATTTCTTAATAGTTGGCTGAGAAGAGAAATAGGTCGTCCGCCTGCTCTAATTAAGGATATAATAATACTCAGGAAACTACTTGAATGCTCAGCTTGGATTCATTTCAGTCACAGAAAAGGGAAATTGCTCACACTTTTAGAACTCGTTTCAGAACTAGCGAAGCAATTTAAGATATGTGAACCTTCTCTAAATGATGACAGTGGGTTTCTTTCTCTACTAAGGTTAAGAAAACCCGTTCTGTACGAAAAAGAGAATATTCTTATTGAGGGCTTTCTGCATGAGTCAATTGAGGAATTTCTTGTTAGTCGGGTAATAATCTCCACTCTACTTGGCAAGCAAAATAGTAGCAATTTAGTGAAACTTCTTAGCGTAACTTATAATTACGACATAAATTTATTTGTCCGTGAGACTTTTGATCTTCTGCATATTAATGATAAAAATAAAATTGGGAAAAAGTTGTCTAATGTATATTTTAGATATAGTAATTCCCCAAAAGTAAACATTGGGGATAGCGCCCTATATTATTTAGGAAGATTAGGGACAGAATATGCCAATAAAACATTGAATAATTTATTTAATAAAATTACTTCGGGCGAGATGATTGAACACCCGATGGTAAAAGGGACAATCGCTAGTGGTCTAATTATAATGGGGGATATTGAAACCGAACGTATATATCTCAATAATCTAAAGAACGATACTCCTGATGACATAAGAAATAGAAAATATCATTTGGTATATTACGGCGACAAACATTATGAAGGACCAGACGGTTTTCTGATTGATCAAATTATGACATCAGATGACTGGGGAAAAACAAGATCTGCTCTCGTTAAACGTTTTAAGTCTAAGAGAAAAAGAGATATAATGCTCAGGGCTTTTGATTTGGTTACGTTTAGGAGATTTTGTGAAACGAGGCGCTATTTTCGAATGTCACCTGAGGAGCGCGAATCTATCGATCAAGCAGATAAGGGTCTCGATAATATACCTGAAGACAAAATTGAATTGATTAAAATAGAATTAACTAAACTGAAGAAACTTCTGCTGTAATAAATACAATGAATATGAGAAGACTCATCAAGAAATCGGTTGCTCTCATCTTTCCAGCTCATCAAAACAGAGCAAGCCTTAAAAGATATTTTTATACGTATTCTCCTCCCCTCGGAATAGCCTATCTTACTTCTTATTTGCGGTCGAAAGGAATAACTGTTTTTCCTTTCGATTTGAATTATACCAGAATATCAAGGGTAGATAAGTATATCCAGGAGAATAAGGTAGAGTATTTAGGAGTCTCCTGCATGTCGCCTTCATATTCTAATTTTGTAAAAACAACTAATCATTTTAGAAAACATAATAACATATTATTAATAGGGGGAGGACCGCATTTTACCGTTAGAAATACAAATCTTTCAGAATTTAGATATTCGGACGTGGTAACCTTTGGTGAAGGAGAAGAAACACTCTTATCCATTATCTCTTGTGATAAAGAAACTCAAGAATGGAAACTTGTTCCGGGGATAGGATATCTTGAAAAAGATAGCTCTTTGATCCTAAACAAACGAGGCAATAGGATTAGAGATTTAGACGTATTGCCATTTCCCGCACTTGAAGAGTTTCCATTGAATAGCTATCACTTGGGGTTAAATCGACCATTAGAAAGGCCATTAATCCCAATGATCACAACAAGGGGGTGCCCCTTTAAGTGTCATTATTGCGCTTCATCTAATGTGTTTGATGGTAAAGCCATCAGTAGAAGCATAGAAAGCATTAACAGTGAAATAACGTATTGGAAAAACAAGTTGGGTATAAAAAGTATTATATTCTGGGATGATACGTTTACTGCCAACAGGGAAAAATCAATTCATCTTTGCGAAGAACTTAAAAAAGCCAATATTTCCTGGGTATGTACAACCAGGGCAGATGTTGTTGATTACGAGTTATTGAAATTGATGCAAAAATGTGGCTGCAAGGTTATCCATTTTGGTGCAGAGTCATTTGATAGTGCAACATTAGAATTTATAGGAAAACAAATACCCCCCGCCCTCCTATTACAACAGGTTAGATATTGTAATGAAATAGGGATTAAACCGTCTGTGAGTATTATAATAGGTTTCCCTTGGCAGTCAAGACAAGATATAGAAAAGGATATCCGTGCTTTGTTTGAATGTAACCCTGCGTATTCAATTATAAATATATTTTCACCATATGCTGGTACAAAAATCTATGATCAGTTCAATTCTGAATTTCATGGCTCTATTGAATTTGTACAAGAGAATCAAAAGAAATTTGATATGACCCTTACATCAAGCATAAAGGAGCTTACTTCGATAAGAAATAACGCGATGGTTAAATTCTATATTAACAAAATATTCAGTGGGTTGACTTGATATGTATGGGAAAAGGGTGATTGCAATTGAAGGACCAGAGAATGCAGGCAAAACCTTATTATTTAATAAACTCAAATCCAATTATAAGGGATCTCATATTGAATTTTTAGAGGAAACTGCAATCAATTTGACCGGATATTTTCCATTAGGAACTTCTGCGACGACCGAAACCGAATTAGCTCTTTTATGTTTATCCGTAAAAAGATTGACTGAATCAAACTATTTATTAAAACAAGGAAAGACCGTGATCCTCGACCGTTGTTGGATTTCGGATATTATTTATTCATCAGTTAGAAAGAAGTTGTGTCCTAATTATGTTTTTGATCCGGCCATTTATACATTTATCGAATCAGTTTATACAATGATTTACCCAGATGTGATTAATAACATCATTGTGGTTAATTTAAATATTTCACCTTTAGTGAGTTTTGAACGGTGGAAATTGAGATTTCCATCTTCTAATATTGGGCATTATCCAACATCCGAATGGTTTGAAAGGGCGCATGAAGAGTTTTGTTATTATTTCAATAAATTCAAAATAAAGTTCCCGAAATCGATATTAGTCGAAATAGATGGAAACCAAAATATGGATAAAGTTTTTAACGATTTTTTAAAATTATCTAACCATTTCAAAATCCCATTTAATTATGATAAGATAAATAATGATGGATAAATTACCACAAAAGAATATTAAAGTAGCGACAGCACTTATTCTTGACGGAGAGTTTTTATTGCTTACTAAGAGATTTGAGCCAATGTTGCCTGAGGCACACTTAAAGTGGGAATTGCCGGGCGGCAAAATAGAAAAAGATGAAACGGCTGAGCAAGCTATCATACGCGAAGTAAAAGAAGAAATCAGTTTACAGGTGAAGCCTCTCGAATTAATTCCTTATATTCAGACCAATGTTTGGAGATATCCCAAACATATTCAGTATACAACTATCCTATGCTATATTTGCGAAGCCTCAAATATTGGCTCGGAAATCATCCCCCCACATGAGAAAAGCGTCTCTTATAAATGGATAAGGATAGATAGGATTGATTTAGAAAAATGCTTACGCGGGATAAGAAATTTCATCGCCTGGACGGCTCAAAAAAAATATGATTTAGATTTAAAGAAATCCGATGACTACTTTTATATCAGACTCGAAAGGGAAAAATACTTCAGGAAGAGAGAATATTACATCTTATCAAATCATCTTTTTGAATCTTCAATACCCAACCAACTTCAATTATCTTTTTTCTCAAGACATGAATCGGGTATTTCGTTTGATTTTGATAACACAAAATCATCGTTCCTTCTGACTCGTACATCGGGCAACTATGATACAAATCCACGGATTAAAATTGAAGAATATCTCTCGCTCTCAACCTTAAAAAAAAGAATGCTTGAAACATTGAAAGCTAAACTGAAACAAAAATACATTCTTTCTGATTCAAATATAGGAAGAAGGTCCGAAGAAATAATTCGGTTTTTATCTCGGTAAATTTGATTAATCCCAAATTCATGGATAGCTGCCCATAAAAGAGCATATTATGTTAATTCAATCTATTATCACGTCGGATTTTCATGAGTCGACTTCCGCTCCCTTTTTTTCCTTAGGCTATGTCGGTTTTTAAAGAATTGATCAGATTATCTATCATTTTTAAATAAATAAAGGGAGGAAAATGTTAGATATTCCCTCACTGGTTCTGCTTGTCTTTCGACTCTGTGAATTTAGCTATCTTCCTTAAAATCTCTTAAATTCCCGATCATCTGATCAAAATTATGTTTATTTCTAAAATCCATTTTGCCACGGTAATTATCCCGAATTTTAAGCCTTGGGGATATCATATCAGGCGACCAGATGATTAAGGTGAGGGATAGATCATGAGTAAAACCAAACCCGTCGGAATCTGGATTCGGGTCTCCACCGAAGACCAAGCCAAAGGCGAAAGCCCGGAGCACCATGAAAAGCGGGCTCGGGCCTACGCCGAATCCAAGGACTGGGAAATAAAAGAAGTCTACCATTTGGAGGCTGTGAGTGGGAAATCGGTCATCGGCCATCCGGAAACCAAACGGATGCTCCATGACATCCGAACCGGCCACATCCAGGCCCTCATCTTCTCCAAACTCGCCCGCCTCGCCCGTAACACCCGGGAACTCCTCGAATTTTCAGACATCTTCCGGGAGCACCAGGCCGACCTGATCTCCCTCCAGGAGGCCATCGACACCTCCACCCCGGCTGGCCGCCTCTTCTACACCATGATCGCGGCCATGGCCCAGTGGGAACGGGAAGAAATCGCCGACCGGGTAGCCGCCTCGGTCCCCATCCGGGCCAAGCTCGGGAAACCCCTAGGGGGCCAAGCCCCCTTCGGCTACCAGTGGAAGGACAAAAAGCTCCTCCCGAACCCCCAAGAGGTCCCCATCCGAAAACGGGTCCATGAACTCTTTTTAGAACACCAAAGGAAAAAGACGGTGGCCCGGCTCTTGAACCAGTCCGGTCACCGGACCCGGAATGGAGCAAAGTTTACCGATACCACCATCGGCCGGCTACTCCGGGACTCCACGGCCAAAGGTCTGCATCGGGCTAACTACACCCGGAGCCTGGGAGATAAGAAGAAATGGGTCATGAAGGATCAAGAAGACTGGGTAATCACCCCGGTGGAGCCCATTATTCCGGAAGCGCTCTGGGACCAGTGCAATCATATTCTGGATGAGCAGGAGAAGACCAACAAAAAACCCGCCCGCAAGGCGGTTCATTTATTTACCGGAGTGGTTGGTTGTGAATGTGCGGGCAGCTTTAATAAGATGTACGTTCCTTCCAACTCTCCCAAATACATCTGCCAGAAATGCCGGAATAAGATCGAGACCGCCGATCTGGAAGGGATCTTCCACCAGCAACTGAAGAACTTCTTTTTCTCTTCAGATGAGATTGGCAATTACCTAAACCGCGCCGATCAGATGATCAAGGACAAGGGAGAAATCATAAAGGCCCAAGAAGAAGAAAGGAAGAAGATCCAAAGAGAGATGGAGAAGGTCTACCGGGCCTACATTGATGACCAGATTTCGGTAGAGACCTATGGGAGTCAGTACCGGCCCTTAGAGGAAAGACTCAAGCAAATAGATAGTCAGATCCCGGAACTCCAAGGAGAAATTGATTTCCTTAAGATCCAGTACCTATCCAGTGACCAAATCCTCACTGAGGCCAGAGACCTCTATACCCGCTGGCCTGAACTCCAACCCGACGAGAAACGCAAGATCATCGAAAACATCACCGAACGCATCGTCATCGGCCAAGACGAAGTCGATATCCACCTCTGCTACCTTCCATCCACTCCTGAATTCATGACATCTAAGCAACGCAACTTCAGGGATTCATGGCCGCCACCAGCATGAAACGGGCCGGATAGGTTAGGGAGGTGATGGCCCTGGAAATCGTCACCTGACCGTCTTCCAGGGGCTGGCGAAGCACTTCCAAAACATTCTTTTTAAATTCCGGCAGCTCATCCAGGAAAAGGACGCCGTTGTGGGCCAGGCTGACTTCGCCCGGCCGGGGGATCTGGCC
>Ga0209048_10003257_pt1 | contig 15832 bp, 15 predicted proteins | sample FrelakmetCRP12CR_FD_187146 | JGI IMG/M metagenome (GOLD analysis project Ga0209048, IMG submission 187146) | Freshwater lake sediment microbial communities from the University of Notre Dame, USA, for methane emissions studies - CRP12 CR (SPAdes)... | ecosystem: Environmental > Aquatic >... | reverse complement strand
CCCGCGAATTCACTATGCTCGACAGCCCCGCGTACGATTCGCGCGCAAGCATCGCTGGCAGGAATGGGTCACCGCCTTTCGAAAATCGTCACCCGCACCGGCGATGCCGGAACCACCGGCCTCGGTGACGGCACGCGCGTTGCCAAGGACTCCGCGCGCATCGACGCTATCGGCGAGATAGACGAGCTCAATTCCACGCTGGGCGTATTGCTCGCCGAGCCGTTGCCGGAGGCGGTGATGGCGTGTCTGATCGAGGTCCAGCACGACCTGTTCGACTTCGGCGGCGAGCTGTCGATTCCCGGTTACCAGGCCATGAAGGACGCGCAGGCCATGCGTCTCGAGGAAGCCGCCGAGCGCTTCAACGCCGACCTGCCGCCGCTCAAGGAATTCATCCTCCCGGGCGGATCGCGCGCCGCGAGCCTCGCGCACGTCGCGCGCACGGTTTGCAGGAGGGCCGAACGATCGGTGGTGCACCTGGGCGCGTCTGCCGAGGTCCGTGAGCCGCTGCGCAAGTACCTCAACCGCCTGTCCGACCTGCTGTTCATCCTCGCCCGCGTATTGAATCGGGCTGCCGGCGGCACCGACGTGCTCTGGCGCAAGGACCGCAGCGGCGGCGCGGCGCCCTGACCATGGGCGGCGATGCCGCCAGTCAACCGGAGCGCAATGCGCGGCTGGCGGACCTGCTGGCGCGCACCGCATTGGCCGACCAGCGCGCCTTCGCCGAACTCTACCAGCTCACTTCGTCGCATCTGTACGCGGTCGCGCTGCGTATATTGAGACAATCAGCTTCCGCCGAGGAGGTACTGCAGGAGTCGTTCGTCAGCGTCTGGAACCACGCGGGATCCTACGCTGCCGCCAGGAGCCAGCCTTTGACCTGGCTGACCAGCATCGTCCGCAACCGCTGCCTGGATCAGTTGCGGCGACGCGAAGTCGATACCGTGACGATCGACGAAGAGGACGAAGGTGTGATGCTGCGCGACGACGGCCCAACGCCCATGGAGATGCTGGTCTCCGGCGCCGACGCGCGCGCGGTCAAGGCTTGCGTCGACGCGCTGGAAGCCAGGCAGAAGCAGGCGGTCGCGCTGGCCTTCTATCGCGGCCTGTCGCACGCCGAGCTGGCGGCGCATCTGCACGAGCCGCTGGGCACCGTGAAATCGTGGGTGCGCCGCGGGCTGGAGCGGCTCAAGGCATGCCTGGATGCCGTCGGCGTCGAGCGCTGACCGGACCGCCGCCTCGACCATGGACTACCGCGTCCCCGACCGCGCCGACACGCTCGCTGCGCACTACGTGCTGGGGACGCTGCCATCGCGCGCCCGGTCGCGTTTCGCCAAACTCGCCGCGGCGGACCCGGTGCTGGGCAAGGCGGTCCGGGCATGGGAGGAGCGGCTCCTGCCCTTCGCCGAGAGCATTCCCCCGGTCGCTCCCCCACCGCAGGTTTGGGCGCGCATCGTCGCCCGCCTCCAGCGCCCCCCGCCGGTCCAGGCGGCGTCGACGATCTGGGCGAACATGGGACTCTGGCGCGGCCTCGCGCTGGCCGGTTTTGCGACTGCCGTGGCGCTGGCGATCGTGCTGATGACGCCGCCGGTCGAGCGCCCTGGGCAAAGCCTGGTCGCCGTGCTGGCCGGTCCCGACGCCAAGCCGGCGCTCATCGCCACGGCCGATCGTGGCGGACGCACGCTGTCGATCAAGCCGATCGCGCCGGTGACGGTTGCCGCCGACAACGCGCTGGAACTGTGGGCGTTGCCCGAAGGCGGAAAGCCGCGCTCGCTCGGACTCATCTCCCCTTCGGGCGTGGTCCGCGTCACCCTGCCGCAACGCGCCGACGCCGCGCTGGCGCGCGTTCCGGCGCTGGCGGTCACCCTCGAGCCGGCCGGAGGCTCGGCCACCGGAGTGGCCACCGGCCCGGTGCTGTTCAGCGGGCCCATCCAGCGGCTCTACTAGGCCCGGCCGCGGCGCGACGGGCGGTTTCGCCTCAGCCTGCCCGCCGCACTGCCTGGTCGATCGCGCCGAAAATCGACCGCCCCGACGCGTCCAGCATCTCGATGCGCACGCGATCACCGAAGCGCATGAATGGCGTCGACGGCTTGCCGGCGAGAATCGTTTCGATCGTGCGCTGCTCGGCGATGCAGGCGTAGCCCGCGCCGCCTGCCGCCGTGGGACGGCCCGGTCCGCCGTTCTCCTTGTTCGACACCGTGCCCGAACCGACGATGCTGCCGGCTTCGAGCTCGCGCGTTCTTGCCGCATGCGCGATGAGCTGGCCGAAGTCGAACGTCATGTCGACGCCGGCATTCGGCTTGCCGAACAGTGCGCCGTTGAAATGAACGAACAACGGCAGGTCCAGCCGGCCGTCGCGCCACGCGTCGCCCAACTCGTCGGGTGTCACCGCCACCGGCGAAAAACTCGACGCCGGCTTGGACTGGAAGAAACCGAAACCCTTGCCGAGCTCGCCGGGAATCAGGTTGCGCAGGCTGACGTCGTTGACCAGCATCAGCAGGCGCACGTGTCCGAGCGCGGCATCGGGTGCGACGCCCATCGGCACGTCGCCGGTGATGACGGCGACTTCGCCCTCGAAGTCGATGCCCCAGGATTCGTCGGGCAGCACGATGTCCTCGCAGGGACCGAGGAAGCTGTCGGAACCGCCCTGGTACATCAGCGGATCGGTCCAGAATTCCGGCGGCATGGTAGCGCCACGCGCCCTGCGCACGAGCTCGACGTGGTTGACGTACGCGGACCCGTCGGCCCATTGGTACGCGCGCGGCAACGGCGAGTGCGCCAGGCGGGCATCGAAAGCGATCGCATGCCGCGTGCCGGCATCGCCCGTGTCGAGCGCGATGGACATTTCCGCCAGCTTTGGCGCGATGCGCGGCCAGTCGTCGAGCGCGGCTTGCAGCGTGGGGGCAACGTCGGTTGCGACGAGAGCGCGCGCGAGGTCGCGGGACACCACCGCGAGCCGGCCGTCGCGGGTTCCGTCTCTGAGCGTGGCGAGCTTCATGGTCGGCGGTCGCAGCGCCGCGAGTCCGTCCCCAACACGCCCAGTCGCCTCATGGATGGCTCCTCTTGAGCGCATAGCCATCGGGCCGGTCTTCCATCTCCCAGCCCGCGGCCAGCAACTCGGCACGCAGCCGGTCGGCTTCCGCCCACTGCTTTGCATTGCGCGCCCCGAGGCGCGCGCTCGCCAGCGCCTGCACCGCGTCGGGAATCGCTTCGTGCTTCGGCTGCCAGGTCGCGAGGCCCAGACCGAGTACGCGATCGAAGGCCAGCAGCGTCGCTTTCTTGGTCGGCGCGGGCAGGTCGCCGCGCAGCACCTCCCACGCCACCGCCAGCGCACGCGGCACGTTGAGGTCGTCGTTGACCTCGGCGGCGAAGCGATCGATGTAGCCCGCAGCAGGCTCGCCGTTCCCGGCGAGCGCGAAGACGCCGTTGCGCATGCGTTCGATCGCGGTCGTCGCGGCGTCGAGCGCGTCCCAGGTGAAATTCATCTGGGTGCGATAGTGCGCGGTCAGGCACAGGTAGCGATACGCGAGCGGATCGTAACCCTTGTCGGTCAGCACCTTCAGGCGCAGGAAGTCGCCGGCCGATTTGGCCATCTTGGCGTCGTTGGCCAGAAGGAAGTAGCCGTGCAGCCAGAAGTTCGCCAGGCGCGTGCCCACGCGCGCCTCGGTCTGCGCGATTTCGTTGCTGTGGTGCACCGGGATGTGATCCTCGCCGCCGCAGTGTATGTCGAAATAGTCGCCGAGATATTTCTGCGCCATAGCCGAGCACTCGATGTGCCAGCCGGGAAAGCCCGTGCCCCACGGACTGTCCCATTCCATCTGTCGCTTCTCGCCGGGCGTGGAGAATTTCCACAGCGCGAAATCGGTGGCGCTTTTCTTGTCGCCAAGGTCGACGCGCCTGCCGCCGTCGAGGCCGGCCTTGTCGAGCCGGGCGAGATAGCCGTATCCGGGCTGCCGGCTGGTATCGAAATAGATCCCGTCCGACGTACGATACGTGTAGCCGTTCTTCTCGATGTCGGCGATGAACTCGATCTGCTCGCGGATGTGATCGGTCGCGCGGCACAGGGTGGTCGGCGGTTCGACGTTGAGCGCCGCCATGTCTTCGAGGAACGACTCGGTGTACAGCTTGGCGATCTGCCAAGCCGTCATCCCGGTGCGGCGCGACCCTGCTTCCATCTTGTCCTCGCCGGTGTCGGCGTCGCTGGTGAGATGGCCCACGTCGGTGACGTTCATCACATGCGTGACGGCGTAGCCATTCCATTCGAGCACGCGCTTGAGCACGTCTTCGAAAATGAAAGTGCGGAAGTTGCCGATGTGCTGGTAGTCGTAGACCGTGGGACCGCAGGTGTAGAGGCCACAGCGGCCGGCGTCGAGCGGCTCGAAGGCGCGCAGGCTGCGCGTGTAGTTGTCGTAGAGTGTCAGCGGGTGAGGCATCGTCGATTCCAACAAAAAAGCCGCCAGGATGGTCCGGGCGGCTTCTGGGTTACGCAGTTACGCGTCAGACCGGCAAGCGCGCAAATCCCCCGCCCGGACAGCGGTCATTGCCGAGAAACAGTGTGCCATCAGCCAACATTGGTTCATGGTATCGAATCGACGCAACCGCGGCAAGCCACCTGCGGGCAGCGTGTTGGGCGTGCGACAGCTCGCGGCAACTGCGTTCGCTCATAGCCCGCGGTGCGCCCGTCATCCGCTCGAACGCGGTAAAATCGCCGCGTCTCGATGCATGCCTCCGCACCTTTCCCGCCGCCCGCAGACGACCGTACGCCGATCACCCGGAACGGCGCGATCGCCGTGCTGCTGCTGTTCGCCGCGATCTGGTTCGGCAATCTCGACTACCGGCGGCTGGTGCACCCCGACGAAGGGCGCTACGCCGAGATCGCGCGGGAAATGGCGCAGAGCGGCGACTGGGTCACTCCGCGCCTGAACGGCATCAAATACTTCGAAAAGCCCGCGTTGCAGTACTGGATCACTGCGGCGGCGTACGACACCTTCGGCGTGCACCACTGGACGGCGCGCCTGTGGCCCGGGATCGCCGGGTTTCTGGGCGTGCTGTTCGTCGGCTATGTCGGCATGACCCTGGGGGGTGCGACGCAGGGACTCTACACCGCGGCCGCCCTCGGCGGTTGCCTGTGGTACGCCGGCAACGCGCACGTGCTCACGCTCGATGCCGGCCTGACTTTCTGGATGACCGTGGGCATGGGTGGCCTCATCCTCGCGCAGCGCGGCGCGGCGACGTCGCGCGAGCAACGCTACTGGATGTTGCTCGCGTGGGCAGCGCTGGCGCTCGCGGTACTGTCCAAGGGCCTCATCGGGGTGGTGCTGCCAGGGGCGTCTCTGGTGCTCTACAGCCTGCTGACGCGCGACTGGGCGGTGTGGCGGCGGCTCCATCTGGTTTCCGGCACGGCGTTGCTGCTGGCGATCGCGGCGCCTTGGTTCGTCGTGGTCGCCCTTCGGAATCCCGAGTTCTTCGATTTCTTCTTCATTCACGAGCACTTCACGCGCTTCCTCACCCACGAGGCGCGGCGCGTCGAGCCGTGGTGGTACTTCGTCCCGATCTTCCTGGTCGGGATCCTGCCGTGGCTGGTGATATTCGCGTGGACCGCGAAGCGCGCGTGGACCGGCGCAACCGTCGACTCCAACGGGTTCTCCTGGCCGCGCTTCGCGCTGGTGTGGGCCGCGTTCATCTTCATCTTCTTCAGCGTTTCCGGATCCAAGCTGCCGTCGTACATACTGCCGATGTTTCCCGCGCTGGCGCTGGTGATCGGCTGGCAGCTGGCGAACACGCCGCACTCGCTGCTCTGGCGGTTGTCGGTTCCGCCCGTGGCGCTGGCGGGCGTGCTGTGGATCGTCATGCTCTTCGGCTACGACAGCTTCGTCGATCGCCTGCGCGACCCGGCACAGCCGCTGCTGCCGCTGCTCGCCTACGGCGCGTGGCTCAAGTCCGCGCTGGGGGTCGCCTTCGCGGGCGGGCTGGCGGGGCTCTGGGCCCTGCGGCGCGGTCACAGAACCTTCGCTGTCATGGCGAGCGCCGTGTCGGCTCTGCTGATGGTCCAGCTCATCATCACCGGCCACGACACGCTCGCCGAATCCCGATCCAGCGCTCCGTTGCTGGCGCGCATTGCGGCCGGGCATGGCCCGCTGCGCGCCGATATCCCGTTCTACAGCGTCCACATGTACGATCAGACCTTGCCGTATTATCTTGGCCGCACCGTCATTCAGGTGGAGCATCCCGATGAACTTGCGATGGGCATTGCCAGCGAGCCCGAACGGGCGATCCCGACGATCGAGCAATGGCGCGGCGCCTGGCAGGTGGTCGGGGACGCGTATGCGATCATCCAACCCAACGACTACGAAACGCTGCGGCGCGAAGGCGTGCCGATGCGTGAACTCGGTCGCGACGGGCGCCGTGTCATCGTCAGCCGGCGCTAACATGCAAGCCGCGCAACGACCCGGGTGTCTGGCCGCGTTCCACGCGGCAGCCGTCGCAATTGTCGAACGCATGCCAAGTGGGACACCGTGACCTGGTCCGCGTTTTCCTGGCTGTTCACCGGCGTGCTGCTCAATGCCATCGCCCAGCTGCTGCTCAAGGCCGGCACCAACGTGCTCGGCGTGATCACGCTGACCCGGGACAATTGGCTGGACCAGGCGGGGCGCATGGCGGTCGAACCGCATTTCCTCGCCGGCGCGGCGTGCTACGGCGTCAGCCTGGTCGTGTGGATCATCGGCCTTTCGCGCGTGCCCGTGTCGCTCGCGTACCCGATGCTGTCCCTGGGTTACGTCATCAACGCCGTTGCCGCACACTACCTGCTCGGCGAGTCGGTGACGCTCTCGCGCTGGCTCGGCATCGGTTTCATCGTGCTCGGCGTGTGGCTGGTCGCGCGCAGCTGATACCGGCCAGGCGCGAGGATCCGATGTCCAGCCCGCTGAAATTCGCCGGCCCCGAACTCGACGACGCGACCATCGCCGGCGTCGCCGAGGTCCTGCGCTCGGGTCATCTCGCCAGCGGCCCGTGGGTGCGCGCCTTCGAGACGCAACTGTCGGCGTTCTGCGCTGGCCGGCCGGTCCGAGTGCTGACCTCGGCGACCGCCGCGATCGAGGTCGCGCTGCAGCTTGCGGGCATCGGCCCGGGAGCGGAAGTGATCACCTCCGCGCAGAGTTTCTTCACCGTTCTCAACATGATCGCCAAGGTCGGCGCGAAACCGGTGTTCGTCGATTGCGACCTGGTCACGCGCAATATCGACCTGACGCAGGTCGAAGCGGCGATCACGCCTGCGACCCGTGCGATCATCCCGACGCACTTTCCCGGCACGCTTGTCGACATGGACGCGCTGCACGCGCTGGCGCGCCGCCACAAGCTGCGCGTCATCGAGGACGCGGCGCTAGTCGTCGGTTCGCGCTGGAAGGGCCGCAACGTCGGCGCCTTCGGCGACCTCGTGACCTTCAGTTTCCATCCCAACAAGAACATCACGTCGATCGAAGGCGGCGCGCTGGTGGTCAACGACGAAGTCGAAGCGGCGCACGTCGAGGCGTTGCGCTTCCATGGCATCGTGACGCTTCCCGACGGCACGCGGGATGTCGCCTTCCCGGGCGGCAAGTTCAACCTCCCCGACGTCAACGCGCGCATCGGCCACGCGCAACTCGCGCGTCTGCCGGAGTTCCTGGCGAAACGGCGCCGGCTGGTCGATCGCTATTTCGCGCGCTTCGCAACCGACCCGGCATGCATGCTGCCGCCGCAGCCCCGCGGTGGCGACGACGGCTACAGCTGGAACATGTTCTGCGTCCTGCTGCCGCTCGATCGCCTGCGCTCGAGTCGCCGCGAGCTGCGCGACGCGCTTGCGGCGCGCGGCATCGCCACCGGGGTGTCGTACGAGGCCCTGCACCTGTGCACGCTGGGCCGGCGCTACGGCGGCCACGAAGGGCAGTTCCGCAACGCCGAACGCATCGCCCGCGAGACGGTCACGCTGCCGCTGCATACGGCGATGACCGAAGCCGACGTCGATCGGGTATGCGCGGTGGTCGCGGAAACGATCGCCGGCGCGAGGCGATGAGCATGCCGACTCCCGGCGTGTCAGTCGTGATCCCGGTGTACAACGAGGAAGCCGGCCTGCAGTCGCTGTTCGACCGCCTCTACCCCGCGCTAGACAAGCTCGGCATCGGCTACGAGGTCATATTCGTCAATGATGGCAGCCGCGACCGCTCGGCGGCGATCCTCAGGGATCACTTCGCCCGACGCGCGGACGTCACGCGCGTGATCCTGCTCAACGGCAACTACGGCCAGCACATGGCGATCGTCGCCGGCTTCGAACAGTGTCGCAGCGAGCGCGTCGTTACGCTCGACGCCGACCTGCAGAACCCGCCCGAGGACATCGGCAGGCTGCTCGCAGCCATGGATGCCGGCCATGACTACGTCGGCAGCATCCGCCGCGCGCGCGAGGACTCGTGGTGGCGGCGCCTTGCGTCGAAGGCGATGAACGGCGTGCGCGAACGCATCACGCGAATCAAGATGACCGACCAGGGGTGCATGTTGCGCGCCTACAGCCGCGATATTGTCGACGCAATCGTCGCCTCGCGCGAGGTAAGCACGTTCATCCCGGCACTTGCGTATACCTACTCCCGCAATCCCACCGAAATCGAAGTCGGCCACGCCGAACGCGCCGCGGGCGTATCGAAGTATTCGCTCTACAGGCTCATTCGCCTGAACTTCGACCTCATCACCGGATTCTCACTCGTCCCGCTGCAACTGTTTTCGATGTTCGGCATGCTCGTGTCGGCTGGCGCTCTCGTCACCTACCTCGTCGTCATCGTCGATCGGCTGGCGCTGTCGGGTTGGCGCGAAGGCATGGCGACGCTGTGGGACCGCGACATCCTCGCTTTCTTCCTCATCGGCATGCTGCTGTTCGGGCTCGGCCTGATCGGCGAGTACGTCGGCCGCATCTACCTGCAGGTGCGCCAACGCCCGCGCTTTCTGATCCAGGCCGTGCTCGAGCGGCCGCCCGACGCGCGCGACCCATGACGCGCGCGGTTGTCTTCGGCTATCACAACGTCGGCGTCCGCTGCCTGAAGGTCCTGCTCTCCCAGGGCGTCGACGTCGCGCTCGTCGTCACCCACGAGGACTCGCCTGGCGAGCGCATCTGGTTCGAGAGCGTCGCCGCCACGGCCGCCGACCACCTCCTTCCGGTCATTGCGCCGCCCGACCCGAACGCACCCGAAGTCGTACAGCGTGTCGCCGCGATCCATCCCGATTTCATCTTCTCGTTCTACTATCGGCAGATGCTCAAGGCACCGGCGCTCGCGCAGGCCGCGCGCGGTGCGTTGAACATGCACGGTTCGCTGCTGCCCAAATACCGCGGCCGCGTGCCGGTCAATTGGGCGATCATCCATGGCGAAACCGAAACCGGCGCGACGCTGCACTACATGACCGAAAGGCCCGACGCCGGCGATATCGTCGCGCAGTCGAGCGTTCCCATCCTGATGAACGACACCGCGGGCGAAGTCTTCAACAAGGTCACGGTCGCGGCGGAGCTGACGCTGCATCGCGCGCTGCCGGCACTCGTCGCCGGCAATGCCCCGCGCCTGCCGCAGGCCGCCGGCGCAGGCAGCTATTTCGGTGCGCGCAGGCCGGAGGACGGCGTCATCGACTGGTCGCAAACCGCGCGCTCCATCCACAATCTCGTGCGCGGGGTCGCGCCGCCGTATCCGGGCGCGGGCACGACCCTTTCCGGCGTGCCTGCGCGCATCCTGCGCACCCTCGTGCTCGACGAATCTGCCGCGGCGGCGCCGCCGGAACTCGCGCTCGACCGCGGGCGCCTGATTGCGAACTGCGGCGGCGGCGGCACGCTGGCGGTGCTCGCCCTCGAGATCGAAGGCGAGCCGGTCGATCCGGGGGCGTTCGCGCGGCGCTTCGGAGCGCGGCGGCTTGCGGCGGGAGGCTGAACCCACCGGCACGCACCGGCGCGCAGTTTTACACGTTCCGCGCCGCCCTGTATCTTTATAACCTGCCCGTGCCTTCCACTCGCTTCCCGTTCCCCGAGGCGGCCCGCCCGCGAGCGTCCGGCACGCGCCGGGACGACCACCCACCAGGCCCATGAAAAAGATCCTCATCCTCGGCGTCAACGGCTTCATCGGCCATCACCTCTCCCAGCGGATCATCGCATCGACCGACTGGGAGATTTTCGGCATGGACATGCAGACCGACCGCATCGCCGATCTGCTGGACGAGAAGCGCTTTCACTTCTTCGAAGGCGACATCACCATCAATCGCGAGTGGATCGAGTACCACATCAAGAAATGCGATACCGTCCTGCCGCTGGTGGCAATCGCCACGCCGGCGACCTACGTGCGCGAGCCGCTGCGCGTTTTCGAACTCGACTTCGAAGCCAACCTGCCGATCGTCCGCGCCTGCGTGCGCTACAAGAAACGTGTCGTGTTCCCCTCGACCTCGGAGGTCTACGGCATGTCGCGGGACGCGGAATTCGATCCGGAGGAATCCGAGCTGGTGCTGGGTCCGATCAACAAGCCGCGCTGGATCTATGCGTGTGCCAAGCAGCTGATGGACCGGGTGATCCACGCCTACGGCATGCAGGAAGGCCTCGATTACACGCTGTTCCGCCCCTTCAACTGGATCGGCGCCGGCCTCGATTCGATCAACACGGCCAAGGAAGGCAGTTCGCGCGTCATCACGCAATTCCTGGGCCACATAGTTCGCGGCGAGCCGATCAAGCTGGTCGACGGCGGCACGCAGAAACGCGCCTTCACCTACATCGACGACGGCATCGCGGCGCTGATGAAGATCATCGCCAACGAGCGCAGCATCGCCAGCGGCAAGATCTACAACATCGGCAACCCGACGAACAACTTTTCGGTCAGGGAGGTCGCCAGCATGATGCTCGACCTGGCGCTGACCTACCCCGAGTACCGGGAGAGCGCGCAGAAGGTGGAGCTGGTCGAGACCACCGCCAGCGCCTACTACGGCAAGGGGTACCAGGACGTGCAGAACCGCGTTCCCAAGATCACCAACACCCGCGCGGACCTGGAATGGGCGCCGGTGGTGCCGATGGACGCCGCGCTCAGGCACATCTTCGACGCCTACCGCGGCCAGGTGGCCGAGGCGCGCCGCCTCGTCGACTGAGGGCGGCGCATGAAGCTGGCGTTGAAGATCGACGTCGACACGCTGCGGGGCACGCGCGAGGGCGTGCCCAGGCTGGTCGAGCTGCTGCGCCGTCACGGCGCCGGAGCGACCTTCCTGTTCAGTGTGGGCCCCGACCATACCGGCAGGGCGATCCGTCGCGTATTCCGGCCCGGCTTCGTCGGCAAAGTCCAGCGGACCTCGGTGGTACAACACTACGGCATGAAGACGTTGCTGTATGGAACGTTGCTGCCCGGTCCGGACATCGGTCAGCGCGCCGGCAGCATCATGCGCAACGTCCGCGACGAAGGCTTCGAGGTCGGCGTCCATAGCTGGGATCACACCAAATGGCAGGATGGCGTCGACGCTGCCGATGCCGAGTGGACCGGCAGGCAGATGCTGCTCGCGTGCGAGCGTTTCACCGAGATCTTCAAGGAGGATCCGCGCGCGCATGGCGCCGCCGGCTGGCAGATGAATCTGCACGCCCTGCGCATGTCGCAGGCGCTCGGCTTCGATTACTGTTCCGACGGACGCGGCACGCACCCGCACCTGCCGGTGTGGAACGCCGAGCTGGTCCGCTGTCCGCAATTTCCCACGACGTTGCCGACGCTGGACGAACTGATCGGCACCGACGGCGTCACCGAGGCCAACGTTGCCGACAAGCTGCTGGCAGTGACCGCGGCGGCGCCGCCGCACGGGCACGTATACACGCTGCACGCCGAGCTCGAAGGCATGCTGCTCGCGCCGATTTTCGAACAGCTGCTCACCGGCTGGCAAGCCCAGGGGTACGCGGTGACGTCGCTGCGCAGGCTCTACGAGACGGTCCAGGCGCTGGCGCTGCCGCGCCACGAGGTCGGCACCGGAACGGTGCCCGGACGCAGCGGCACGCTGCTCATGCAGGGAGCGGAATTTCTCGGCGACGTGAATCTCGCCGCTGCCAACTGACGCTCACACGCCGGTCCAAATAGCGCCGCGCTCGCCCGCAGGTGCCCACCGAGGAGCCCACCATGCCAGCCACGAAGATCGCCAATTTCACCGCCGCCGCGACCGGCGGCACGTTCAACCTCGCCGATCACAAGGGCCACCCCGTCGTGATGTACTTTTACCCCAAGGACAACACGCCGGGCTGCACGACCGAGGGGATGCAGTTCCGCGACCTGTATCGCCACTTCGCCAAGGCGGGCGCGGTGGTGGTCGGCGTTTCGCGCGACAGCCTGAAGTCGCACGAGAATTTCGCGGCGAAGATGGGATTTCCGTTCGCGCTCATTTCCGACCCGGACGAAAAGCTCTGCGCGCAGTTCGACGTCATCAAAATGAAAAACATGTACGGGAAGCAGGTGCGCGGCATCGAGCGCAGCACCTTCGTGATCGACGGCGCCGGCAGGCTCGCCCGGGAATGGCGCGGGGTGAAGGTGCCAGGGCACGCGGCCGAAGTGCTGGAGTTTGTGAAAACGCTGTGACAATCGTGCCTCGCGCGGGCGGGTGACTGTCCCGTTTCCACCACAAATGCTTCCGTTGCCAGGCAACGTCGACCACTACCCCTTGTGTTCGCCGGCCCGGCTGGCTAGCATGGAGCCGAACTTCCTCCAACGACCCCAGGGAGCCCCATGGTCGAGCGCACTCTCCGCACCGCGCCACACGCTGCCAAATCCGCCAAGACCTCCGTCGCCAAGCTGTTCGTGCTCGACACCAACGTGCTTATGCACGATCCCACCAGCCTCTTCCGCTTCGAAGAACACGATATCTACCTGCCGATCCTCACCCTCGAGGAACTCGACAACAACAAGAAGGGCACCAGCGAAGTCGCGCGCAACGCGCGCCAGGCGTCGCGCTATCTCGACGAGCTGGTCACCGCGGCGAGCGCGATCAATCCCCATGGACTCGCCGACGGCATTCCCCTGAAGGCGCACAGCGGCGGCGCCGCGAGCGGAAGGCTGTTCCTGCAGACCGAGGCGATCACGACGACGCTGCCGCCGTCGCTGGCGGGTGGCAAGGCCGACAACCTCATCATCGCGGTGGTGATGCACCTGACGCACGCGCACCCGAAGCGCAGCGTGATCCTGGTGTCCAAAGACATCAACATGCGCATCAAGGCGCGCGCGCTGGGGATCGCAGCCGAGGATTACGCCAACGACAAGGTGCTAGAGGACACCGACCTCCTCTATACCGGCACGCGCGAGCTGCCACCGGATTTCTGGGACCGCCACGGCAAGGGCATGGAGTCGTGGCAGCAGGGCGGGCACACGTACTACCGGGTGACGGGACCGCTGTGCCCGAGCTTGCTGGTCAACGAATTCGTCTATCAGGAAGCCAAGGGCCCGGGCGAGACCGCCCTGTACGCCAAGGTCAAGGAAGTCAGCGGTCGCACCGCGTTGCTGCAAACGCTCAAGGACTACACCCACCAGAAGAACAACGTCTGGGGCATCATCGCGCGCAACCGCGAGCAGAATTTCGCGCTCAACCTGCTGATGAATCCGGAAATCGATTTCGTCTCGCTGCTCGGCCAGGCGGGAACCGGGAAGACGCTGCTGACGCTGGCGGCGGGCCTCATGCTGACGCTCGAGTTCAAGGTCTACACCGAGATCATCATGACGCGGGTCACCGTGCCGGTGGGCGAGGACATCGGCTTCCTGCCGGGAACCGAGGAAGAGAAGATGAACCCGTGGATGGGTGCGCTCGAGGACAACCTCGACGTGCTCAACAAGACCGACGACGAAGCCGGCGAATGGGGCCGCGCCGCGACGCGCGACCTGATCCGCTCGCGCATCAAGGTCAAGAGCCTGAACTTCATGCGCGGGCGCACGTTCATCAACAAGTTCCTGATCATCGACGAGGCGCAGAACCTGACGCCCAAGCAGATGAAGACGCTGATCACCCGCGCGGGACCGGGCACCAAGGTCGTCTGCCTAGGCAATATCGCGCAAATCGACACACCGTACCTCACCGAAGGCAGCTCGGGACTGACCTACGTGGTCGATCGCTTCAAGGGCTGGTCGCACTCCGGCCACATCACGCTCATGCGCGGTGAGCGCTCGCGGTTGGCGGACCACGCCGCGGAAATCCTGTGACAGCATAAACTCCCGCCCGAGGGCGGCGCGACCATGCGGCGGTGAAGCCTTGGTCGGGATCGCTGTCCTGCCTGCCGATAATCGCGCTGTGCGCGGCGACGGACTGGTTCCGCCCGATCGGCTGCAGGCGCGTCAGTACGTCCGCGGCTGGGCCATGTTCTCGAAGCGCGTGTATTCGCCGATCCAGGTCAGCGACACCGTGCCGATCGGCCCGTTGCGCTGCTTGCCGATGATGATTTCGGCCACGCCCTTGTCCGGCGTTTCGGGGTTGTAGACCTCGTCGCGGTAGATGAACAGGATCACGTCGGCGTCCTGTTCGATCGCCCCGGATTCGCGCAGGTCGGACATGACCGGCCGCTTGTTCGGCCGCTGCTCGAGGCTGCGATTGAGCTGCGACAGCGCCATCACCGGCACCTTCAGTTCCTTCGCCAGCGCCTTGAGCGAGCGCGAGATTTCCGAGATCTCGGTCGCCCGATTCTCGCCCTCGCCCACCGCCTGCATGAGCTGCAGGTAGTCGACCACGATCGCGCCGAGCTTGCCGCCGTACTGGCGCGACAGCCGGCGCGCCCGCGCCCGCAATTCCAATGCGTTCAACGCCGGCGTCTCGTCGATATGCATCGGTGCGTCGTTGAGCCGTCCCAGCGCGCCCGACAGTCGCTCCCAGTCGTCGTTGGTGAGGCGGCCGGTGCGGACTTTCTGCTGGTCGAGGCGGCCGACCGAACCCATCAGGCGCATGGCGAGTTGCGTGGCGCCCATTTCCATGCTGAACACCGCGACCGGCATCTTCAGCGACAAGGCGATGTACTCGGCGATGTTGAGCGCGAGCGCGGTCTTGCCCATGCTGGGGCGCCCGGCGATGACCACCAGATCGCCTTCCTGGAAGCCTGAAGTCATGCGGTCGAGATCGGTGAAGCCGGTGGCAACCCCGGTGACGTCCGAGGGATTGTCGCGACTGTACAGGAACTCGATGCGCTCGACGACCTGCGTCAGCAGCGGGCGAAGCTCCTGGAAGCCCTGCTGCCCGCGCGCGCCGTGCTCGGCGATTTCGAACACCTTGGTCTCGGCGTGATCGAGGATCTCGCGCACGCTGCGTCCAAGGGGGTTGTACGCGCTGTCGGCGATTTCACCGCCTGCCGCCGCGAGCCGGCGCAGGATTGCCCGCTCGCGCACGATCTCGGCGTAGCGGCGGATGTTCGCCGCGGTCGGCACGTTCTCGACCAGCGCGCCGAGATACGGCATGCCGCCGATGTACTCGAGCTTCTTCAGCGAGCCCAGCGCCTCACCGAGCGTGACGACGTCAGCTGGCTTGTTGTCGGCGATCAGGTCCATGATCGACTTGTAGAGCACGCGGTGCGACTCGCTGTAGAAATCGTCGGCGCCGACGATGTCGGCGACGCGATCCGCGGCGTCATTTTCGAGCAGCAGCCCGCCGAGCACCGATTGTTCCGCCTCCAGCGAATGCGGGGGGACCTTCAGGGCTTCGAGCTGGGAGTCGTTGGGCATGCCGGGGAACCTGCGAAAGACAAGCTCATTCTAGCAAATCGCCGCTGTCGCCAGCGCCCGCTTCGCGCGCCGCATTCGTGGACCACGCGGCGTCGCCGCGCGCGAAAAAAAGGGCCGTCGCCGGCCCTTGATTTCACTGCTGT
>Ga0209048_10003256_pt1 | contig 15837 bp, 13 predicted proteins | sample FrelakmetCRP12CR_FD_187146 | JGI IMG/M metagenome (GOLD analysis project Ga0209048, IMG submission 187146) | Freshwater lake sediment microbial communities from the University of Notre Dame, USA, for methane emissions studies - CRP12 CR (SPAdes)... | ecosystem: Environmental > Aquatic >... | reverse complement strand
AGCCCGGAACCGGTCTCCCCCAGTATTCCTGATCCCTGAAGGCTCGGCGCTTCTCGCGCGCCACCCTCTCCCGCCAGGCGACCAGCCGTGGGCATCTTCTACATGTCAATACTTCTGCGTTGAGCGAATCCAGGTTCATGCTCTGATTTTACCTGAAGGGATGGCGAACTGCCGGGAACTGATCACTGGAACATGCAGAAATGATAAAATCAATGATGATCGGAGGCGTCCATGAAACCATTGCGTAAGAATGTTGCCATTGCCATCGACGGGGGCGGCATCCGCGGGGTGATCGTCACGCGGGCATTATCGATGCTCGAAGAGCATCTCGGCAAAACAGCGCCCGAGCTGTTCCGCCTGGCTGCGGGGACCTCCACCGGCTCGATTCTTTCCGCCGGGATCGGCGCCGGCCTGACCGCCGCCCAGATGCACGAACTGTATATCTCGCTGGGCAAGACCATCTTTAAAAGAACCTGGCTGACGTATTTCTGGCCCTTGACCCGCTACCGCTATCCCCACAGGCCGTTGATCAAGGCTTTACGCAGGTACATCGGGGATAAAAAAATGGCCGACTTCTGGACTGCCAGTCCCCCGACCGACGTGGTCATCACCACTTTTGACCTGCTTGCCAATAAAACCCGTTTCATCAAACCCTGGAAACCGGATTACATGAATTGGCCGGTCATCCAGGCGGTACTGGCGTCCAGTTCCGTCCCGACCTACTTCCCCGTGGTCGCCGGTCGTTACGTGGACGGCGGCGTGGGTTCTTACGCCAACCCCTGTTATCTGGCGGCTTACGAGGCGCAGTTCTGCCTGAAATGGGACCCAAGGGAGACCACCCTGATCAGCCTCGGCACCGGCCGCGATCCCATTGCGGTTAAACCGGGCCAGCCGGGTCGCTTCCGGTCCTGGGAATGGTTGATCCCCACCCTGGATGCCTTCCTGGCATCGGCAGATGACCAGCAGGTAAACCTGGTGGAGACCTTCTTCCCGACCCTGGACTTCCGCCGCTTCCAGGTCGACCTAAAAACGGCCATCCCGATGGATGACCCTGCTCACATCCCTGATTTGATCCAGTATGGGGAGAAGCTGGGGCAGATGGTCCTGAATGACCAGGTGGATGAAGCCATGGGGATCAAACCGCTGCCGATGTGGAACGGATAGGCCCGTTTACAGGATCAGCATGGCATCCCCGAAGGAATAGAAGCGATACCCATCTTCCCTGGCAACCCCATAGGCGTGGAGGATGGACTCGCGACCCGCAAAGGCGCTGACCAGCATGATGAGGGTCGATTTTGGCAGGTGAAAGTTGGTGATCAGGCCATCCACCACTCGAAAGGTGTGACCCGGCATGATGAACAGGTCGGTGTTGCCGGTGGAGGGTTTGAGCTGCGATCGGCGATCGACCAAAAGACTTTGTTTTGCGGCGCTTTCCAGCGTCCGCACGGTGGTGGTCCCCACCGCGACCACCCTGCCATGTGCCTGTCGCGTAATATTTATTTTGTCGGCGGTCTCTTTTGGCAGGTCGCACCATTCGGTGTGGATCTCGTGGACAGTCGGGTCATCTTCCGTCACGGGGGCGAAGGTATCCAGTCCGACATGCAGGGTGACATATGCAAACCCGATCCCCTTACCCTGTAATTCATCCATCAGCCGGGGTGTGAAATGCAGCCCGGCTGTCGGTGCTGCAGCAGACCCGGGATCCTGGGCGTAAATCGTCTGGTAGCGCTCCGGGTCCTTGAGCGGCTCGTGGATGTAAGGCGGCAGCGGGACATTGCCCACCCGGGGTAAAAACGGTTCGATGGGTTCTGCAAAGCGGATGCGACGGCGCGAGCCTTCCAGCACTTCCATAATTTCAGCGGCTGGACCGTTCTCGATGATGAGGCTCCTGCCTGCCGAAAGACCCTTGCCCCCCACCAGGCATTCCCAGGTCAACCGGTCCCCCCCCGGGCGCAGGAGCAGCACCTCGATCCGCCCCCCTGAGGGTTTATGGGCATAAATGCGGGCCGGGATGACGCGGGTCTGATTCAATACCAGCAGGTCGCCTGGGGAAAGGTATTTTCCGAGGTCGCGAAAAATAGCGTGTTCCAGCGCTCCGCTGTATCGGTCCATCACCAACAAGCGAGAAGAATCCCGCGGCTCAAGGGGGGTCTGGGCAATGGATCCAGGCGGAAGATCATAATCAAAGTCGGATGTTTTCATTTTCGCTGGGGGTAGTCGGTCAAATTGTGGACTACGACAAAAATAAAATATAGCATCCAGAGGATCAAACCAATATGAAGAACATCGTTCTCGGAAAACCAGGTGCCTTTCGCCCACAGGGTCCGGGTGAGCCCGGATAGGTAGAAAAGAAAATATGCAGCGATGGTGAGGCCCAGCCAGACCCAGGCACCCAGCAGGGCCAGGTCCATTTTGTTTTTGAATTTCCAAAAACGAACGAGGTTGAGAACAAAGAGGGCAAGAATGCCCGGCGCGGAGACAACCAGCAGAAGTTCAAAGGAGATCAGGAATTTTACCGGGATGAAAACGCCTACCAGCACAACGATCAGGTAGACCAAGGCATTCAGTAGTGCGTAGACACCCAGGCCTTTGCGCAATTTCCCCGTGGTACAGGCAGCAGCGTCCCCAAGCACCATCGCGTCGATGCTCCAGACGGAAACGACCAGATAGCCGATTTCCCACCAGCTGGTCCACAGGCATGCCTCCCGACCAGCGCATTTGATGGCGTAGCTGAAAGCCTCGTAACTGGTCCCGGCCAGGAGCGCGCCGAGACCCCACAGCAGAAAAGCGATGCCCCACCACAGGCGGGACAGCTGGCGCGGGCGGATCCTCAGGTAGTACAGCCCGGCCGCGATGGTAAGGATTCCCAGCAGATAAACAATGGCGGATGTGCTGGGCTGGACCAGGAACATTTCATGTGAACCGAACCGAAAAGAAATGAAAGGCTGGCTCAGCAGCCAGGATGCCGGGGTCTGCAGCGGGCTGAAGGGGATCCTCTCCAGCCGCCCGCAGGCCGAAAGGGTGAGCAGGCCGAAAGCACTGAACGAACCGTTTATCACAAATAACTTTTTCATGGGACCCGGCCAATAACAAGGGGTGACTTATTTCTTCCAGAAATGGGTGATGAAAGCCTGGATGCCGGACAGGAGAAGGGAAACCAGAAGGCAGCTTGCCAGTGGGAAGTACAAAACACCATTTTTCCCTTCGATGCGCAGGCCCCCGGGAGACGGCCAAGAGGTAAGTTCAACTTCCCGAGCATGAACAAGAACCCTCCGATCATTAGGAAGAGCGTGCCAAGGACGATAAAAAGGCGAACCAGTGGGTTCATATCCTTCAAGTGGAGCTTGCCTTGTCCTTCTTCAGGATGGTGGGAGTAAGCACCCCCGGAGTATGATGGATCTCCGCCATCGAATCGGCCTGGATAATCCATTCCCAGATCTGCTCTTCGTTTGCCCGGCCGACCACCCTGACCCGGTCACTGACGAGATTCGCGCGTTGCGCTTCAGTATCACAATCGTCGCGCAATTTGACTTCTCCCCTCAAATGCGAGTTTGGGCTGTAGTGTTTCCCGAGCGATGACGGTGAAAGGCGACCCGCCTCCGCTGGCATTGGAACCGCTGCCGTTTGTTATCGGTTCGATTTCAATGGATGGCGAACTTTCTATGCTCGTAAACCGACCCAGGTTTCATCCCCGACTTTTTTTGACAAGAACATGCTGTTCATAAAAACGTCCATCTCTTCGGTTAATATAAATTCGTCGATCCTATTCAGATAAGTCGTGGTTGGGTCTCTTCGTTGTACTCCACCCCCAGGTGTTCGTAGGCTGCCTTTGTTGCCACGCGTCCCTGCGGGGTCCGATCGAGGAATCCTAATTGCAGCAGGTACGGTTCGACCACGTCCATGATGGTATCCGGTTCCTCGCTGATGGCTGCCGCAATGGTGTTCAAACCCACCGGCCCGCCGCTGTAATTAATGATCACCGTCTTGAGCACTCGTCGGTCAAGGTCGTCCAGACCGAGCGGGTCTACCGCCAGCAGGTCTAAAGCCTCGCGTGCCACCTTCTGGGTGACCTTCCCATCGGCACGCACCTGGGCGTAATCGCGCACCCGGCGCATGAGTCGCAGCGCCACGCGGGGTGTCCCGCGGGCACGCCGGGCGATCTCTTCCATTCCCTCGCCATCTGCCTGGACATTGAGCATCCTCGTGGCGCGCCGCACGATGGCCTGCATCGCTTCGAGGTTGTAATAATCCAGGCGGTAGACTGCCCCGAAGCGGGCGCGCAGCGGTGCGGTCATCAATGCCAGTCGGGTGGTTGCCCCGATCACAGTGAAGCGCGGCAGCTTCAGACGGATGGATCGTGCCGAGGGCCCCTTCCCGATGATGATATCGAGCGCATAATCCTCCATCGCCGGGTAGAGCACCTCCTCTACGGCTTTCCCCAGGCGATGGACCTCGTCGATGAACAGGACATCCCCGGCGCGCAGGTTGGTGAGGATCGCCGCAAGGTCCCCGGCGCGTTCAATGGCCGGTCCAGAGGTGACTTTGATGTTCACGCCCATCTCGTTCGCCACCACGTGGGCCAGGGTGGTCTTGCCCAAGCCGGGAGGACCGTAAAACAGCACGTGGTCGAGCGGTTCCTGGCGCTGGCGGGCCGCGGCAATCAGGATGGCCAGATTCTCCTTCACCTGCTCCTGCCCGATCAGGTCGGAAAGGGCCTGCGGCCGCAGGGTCTGGTCCAGGCGGTCGTCCGGCTTCGGTTCAGGGTCAAGGATCCGTTTGTTGGGGGCAGCCATATTCACCGATTATACTCGCTTGCTGGAGAATGTCATTTGGCGTAACCTTACCTCCTTGAAGTAAAAGGGGTTATCAACTGGAACTTCATTCCGGAGAAAGCATCGCACAATCCGTCTTTGACGGTAAAATTGGTTTCGGGTCCAAAGTTCCCTGAAAATAAAAACGTATTCGGTCATACGCCCTCGATCCCAAATGATCCACCAGGGAGTGCGGGTATGCAGGAAGAGGTCTTCATGACGGAAAAACGGGTCAAAGAGTATTACACCGGGTGTGTGCGCCAGGAATGGAGGCGCTTGATCCAGGATGCCTAGCATCGATTGGAATTCGAAACGACATTACATTTTCTTAAAAAACATTTACCCCGGAAGGGGAGGGTTCTGGATGCGGGTGGCGGACCGGGCAGGTATGCACTTGAACTGGCAAAGCACGGCTTTGAGGTGGTCCTGCTGGATATTACCCAGGCGAATTTGGAATTTGCCCGACGGCAAATCAAACGCAGCAAGGTGAAGGGCAAGGTTGGGCAAGTTGTCGAAGGCTCGATCGTTGACCTATCTCAATTCAGCGACAATACATTTGATGCTGTGCTATGTTTGGGCGGACCGCTGTCGCATGTACTGGATCAACATGACAGGGAGCTGGCGATAAAGGAGCTCATCCGGGTGGCCAAGCAAGGCGCTCCTATATTCGTTTCTGTGATGGGGAGATTGAGCATATTGATCGTCGAGCTAGCGCTATTTCCAGATGAACTCGAAAAATCATTCTTTATACCCATGCGGGATGGGGGTGATTATGATGGTCGTTCAGGCTTTACGGCCTGTCACTTCTTCCTGCCTGAAGAACTTGTGAATGCTTTTAAATCCCAGGGGTTATCGGTTCTGGAAATGGTGGGCCTGGAAGGGTTGGGCTCCCATTACGGCAGGAAAATAAACGCACTGGCAAAAAACAAGAAACGCTGGCGTATTTGGCAGGAGACACATTACCAGACCTGCACCCATCCAGCGGTTGTGGGCATAAGTGAACTCATTTTACTCATCGGTAAAAAAAGCGCAGCATCGCAACCTATATTAGAATAACCTTATTCAATAAAAAAGAGGCGTGGATGGAAAAAATCACCTTTCCGAATGGTTTTATCTGGGGCGTCGCGACCTCAGCCTACCAGATCGAGGGTGCCTGGAACGAGGATGGCAAGGGCCCTTCCATCTGGGATACGTTCACCCATACCCCCGGGAAAATCGTTAATAACGAAATCGCGGATGTCAGTGTCGACCATTATCACCGCTACAAGGAAGATGTGGGGTTAATGAAGGAACTCGGCCTGGATGCATACCGCTTCTCGGTAGCCTGGAGTCGTATCATCCCTGACGGGACCGGTCCAATCAACCCGGCCGGTCTGGATTTCTACGACAATCTGGTGGACGAGCTGCTCAAGAAGGAGATCGAGCCCTATGTCTGTCTGTTCCACTACGATCTTCCACAGGCTTTGCAGGACAAAGGTGGCTGGCCGAACCGGGATACCGCCCTTGCCTTCGCCGAATATGCCCGGGTGGTGGCCGAACGTCTTTCGGATCGGGTCAAGGTCTGGTTCACCCATAACGAGCCCTGGGTGACGGCCGCCGCTGGCTATTTCGACGGCAGCCATGCACCTGGCGTCAAGGACCCGGTGGCAACATTTAAAGCCATGCACCACCTCCTGCTCTCCCACGGTCTGGCAGCCGGAGCCATACGCGCTGCCGCAAGACAGGCGGTCAAAATCGGCATCACGCTAAACCTGAACCCGGTCCACCCGGCAACAGGATCGAAGAAGGACCACGACGCTGCCCTGCGCATGGATGCCATCCTCAACCGGGCCATGCTTGACCCGCTGCTCAAGGGGACGACGCCCTTGCAGGAATTTGCCGTCGGCAGGCTGCTTAGCGGCAGCCTGATCAAGCCGGGAGACCTGGAGGTGATCCGCACCCTGGACCTGCTGGGCGTGAATTATTACACCCGGACGGTGGTTAAAAATGACCCCAAGTTCCCCGTGGTCGCCGCCGTGCAGGTCCAGCCGGAAGGGAATGAGTATTCCGGGATGTGGGAGATCTATCCCCAAGGCATCCATGAACTGCTGCTGCGCATCTGGAAGGACTATTCGCCGACTTGCGAGATCATGGTCACCGAAAATGGTGTTCCGGTCCCGGATGGGCTCGACTTTGACGGCCGCGTGCGTGATGAGCGTCGCATCCGTTACCTTAAGAACCACCTCTTCCAGGTCCACCGCGCCATCGAGGACGGGGTGCCCGTCAGGGGGTATTTTCACTGGTCACTGATGGACAACTTTGAGTGGGCACTGGGGTACGGACCCCGCTTTGGACTGATATATGTGGATTATGCGACCCTGCAGCGGTCGGTCAAGGATAGCGGGCGCTGGTTCGCCAAGGTCATCGCAGACGATGGATTTGAGTTCTAGATGAAATTCCATTACCTGGCCGGCGTGGCACTGGGCATCCTGGGCGGCTTGCTGACCCAGGGAGGCCAGCTCCTGGAAAAATGGGCGGTCAACAAGGCCCGCGGGGATCATCCGGTAAAGGGATTCATGCGTTCCCTCTTCAGGAGCCCGATCTGGCTGGTTGGCTTCTTCGTCGGCCTGGGCCTGGGGACTGCCGCCTACATGCTGGCGCAAAGCATGATCGGACCCGCACTGGTTCCCGGCCTGATGGCCTCCGGACTGATCATCCTCGCCATCGGTTCGGTCAAAATCAACAAGGAAGAGATGAACCGGTCCGAGATCATCGGGGTTTTCATGATGATCAGTGGTATTCTCTTCCTTGGATTGAGTGGATTGGGCATCAATTCTGCACAGGTGAGATCGACCCTGGGAGACGGGAACGCGCTGAACAGGATCATCCTCTTCACCGCAGGGGTCTTTATTTTTTTCCTGATCACCCGCCTCCTGGTGACCCTGAAAAAAAACCGCAGGGGCATGTTCATCGGCCTGGGGAACGGGTTCTTGTCCAGTCTTTCTGATTTTTGGATCAACCCGCTCCTGGCGCTGTTCGTCCTGGTTTTGGGTGGTCATGGAACCCTCTCCCAGAAGATCATTGTCGGGTTCGCCGCCATTTTATTGGTTTTTTGTGGAACCTTCATCACCTGGCAGAACCAGGTGGCTTTCAAGTACGCCCAGGCAAGCAATATTATCCCGGTGGCCCAGGTACCCAATCAAATATCACCCGTCATCGTTTATTTTTATGTCTTTGCCCTGGCACCCCCCAGACCAATATCCGTCTTCTATATTCTTGCGGGCACCATCCTGACCATCGTCGCCGGTTTCCTGCTGGGTCGTAGACAGGAAGCCCCATTTACTGAATAGAATTGGAGGATTCCATGCGTCGGATCAGCGTTGTCCTTCTCAGCCTCATCGTCCTTTTCACTTTTGTCTCCCCTGCCGCGGCCGGCAATCCCGTGCGCGTGTATTACGCCGGTGACAAGGCGAGCAGCGTGTACACCGCGCTGGAAATCGCACCCCGGGGGACATTCAGTCTTGTGACTGACCCAGCCCGGTCAGATGTGTTCGTGCTGAATGGTGTCATCCCGGACCCGGCAACCATCGCTCAACGGCTTAAATCCGGCGCCGGCCTGGTGCTTTTCCTCGGGCCCGACCTTACCCAGACGAGTGTCCAAGACCTGCTCGGTATCCCGGTCGGCCTGACCCGCAATAATGCTCCCGCCAGTCTGACGGGGATCAAGATCGGTGATCCGCTGGTAAAGGAGATCATCTGGAACGGGGCACCTCAGGTGCGTGAACGCGATGAAGTGGAAACGCCTTTGTCATCGGTTCAGCCATATGTCGTCGGGTATGAAAATGGCGCTTGGATCCTGTGGAGCGCCAACCAGGGCAGAACGTTCATCTTCAATGCCTTTTTGACCGACGGATTCAATCCGCAGATCCAGGAATGGGCGTATTTCAACTACTTGATCTATCACCTGGTGGTGCGGGCTGCCGGTCAGCCTCCACTGTCATTTGCCGATTACCCTGTTTCGCCGGTGCCTCACTCCCAGGATCGGGATATCCTGCTGGGATTGATGAGCGTGATGCTGGTCACCACCTTTGCCGCCTTTTTCCTCGTCCGGCGATACAGTCTTAAACACCCGGAGGAGCTGGACAGGATCGTATCGGATCGGACCCGGTTCCAGGTCAAGGAAGAAGCAACGCAATGGGAAAATGTCGGCTTCCACCGTCCCCTGGGCGGTTTCCTGGTCGCCTTGAGCGTCGGGCTGGTGCTGTTCATCCCGCTCATCATCTACCAAAACCTGATCCTGCCCTCCTACATCCTGCCCTCTGCGCAGGCGCTGGGCATCTGGGGGCGGGTCACCCAGTTCTTCAACCTCGCCTGGACCTTTTTTGACATGGGGACAAGCGTGGCCTTCATTAAATACCTGTCCGAGCACCGGGTGCACGATCCCAAAAAAGGCATCCAGTACGGGCAGGTGTTCGTCTGGTGGCAGGCACTTTCGGGAGCGATCCAGGTGGCACTGGTGATCGGACTGGCCAGCACATTGGCGCCGCGCTCGGCCTTTGCACTGTACGCCTGGAGCGTGATCATCCATACGTTCATTCAGATCCCCGGCTTCTACCAGGTCTTCCGTCACGCCCTGACCGGATTCCAGCGGCTCGATTACAGCCGCATACTGGATATCCTTTTAAACATGGTCCTGCCCATGGCCGTCCAGCCGCTATTCGTGACCATCATGTTCGCCTGGGGGCGCGCCCATCCGGTCTTTGGGGGTGCCATGGGCGGCCTGCTGGGCATGGGGATCGCGGCGTACGCCGCCGAGCTGCTCACCTTCCTGATCGGCATGTGGCTTTACCGCCGGGTGGGATACAACACCCGCATCCTGTTCCTGGCCCATTTCGACTGGGAGGTGGTCAAGACCAGCTTCAAATTTGGCGTGTTCGAGATGCTCGGCTCCGCAGCGTGGTCTTTTGGACAGGCCATGGAAATTGCCATCACCCAGGCTCGCCTGATCAACTATGCCGAGATCTGGGGCAACTGGGGCCTGGCACAGAACTTCATCTTTGCCTTCAATGTCACCCAGACGCTGAATGATGGCGTGATGCCCGCCATTTCGGAGGCCATCTCCAACGGCAAACGCATGCTGGGCCAGTACTACAGCGTCATGGCTTATAAATACAACGGCCTGACCAGCGCCTTCATCGGCGCGGTTCTGCTGGCAGTCGCGCCGCGCTTCATTCTTGGCTCAACCGGGGTGGAGTTTGCCCGTGCAGCCATCTACGTGATACCGCTCACCATCTGGGGTGCCGTGCAGTTCCCCTCCTGGGTTGGCGATAATGTGCAGCTGGGTGCGAACAAACCATATCTTAAATCCATCCTGGTCTTTTCGGAGCAAATGATCCGGGTGACCCTGGCCTTCATCCTGCTTGCACGCTTCCAGGTGACCGGGTTGATCATCGCCTACTTCGTCGGATTGTTCTCCAAGGGCATCGCCGCCTATCTCATCAACCACAAGGTATGTTTCCCTCAGCGGTTCTATATCTGGCAGTCGCTGGTCGCACCGCTCCTGGCCGGTGCGGTGCATTATGGCATCCTCTGGTGGATCTCCGGCCTGGTCTGGAAGGGGGATCAGATCACCAGTGTGCTGATCTTCCTGATCGGGATCCTGCCCAGTTTCCCACTCTATATGTTCCTCTACGGGTTCTTTGGCGGCTGGGATGAGGCCACCCTGACTGAGCTGAAGGAGGCCGTTGAACTGACCGGCAGCGTCCGCTGGCTCCTGCGCTGGGGTATGTATGAGGCGACCCGTCTCGGCGGACGCATCAGCCCGCTGAACAACCGCTTCCCGATTACGAACCGCATCGAGGCGATGAAGGAAGCCAAGGCGCTGACCGATGAGAAGGTGAAGCTGTAGCATGACAATTTCTGGAAGCATCCTCACCCGTGACGGCCGCCACCTGGCTTATGCTGAATACGGCACGTCCGGCGGGAAGCCGGTGTTCTTCTTCCACGGGATGCCGGGTTCGCGCCTGTTCCGTCCCTACGACGAGATCACGGCCCGCCTGGGTGTTCGCCTGATCTGCGTGGATCGTCCCGGTTATGGAGGCTCCACCTTCCAACCCGGGCGCCGCATCCTGGACTGGTCCGGGGATATTGCCAGGCTGGCGGATGCGCTGGATATTGTGAAATTCTCCGTCACCGGTCATTCCGGTGGTGGACCCTATGTGGCTGCCTGCGCTTTCGCTCTTCCCGAGCGGGTAAATGCGGCAGCCATCCTCTCGGGTGCGGGTCCGCTGGAGGCACCCGGGGCGGCTGAGGCAATGTCCGCGGTCAACAGGTTCGGTTCCAAAGCCGGCCGCTATCTTCCCTGGTCGGTTTGGAAGATTCTCGTCTGGCTGATCTACCACAGGAGAGCCGGTGACCCGGCAGCTGCCATGGATAAGGCCAGGGGTCAACGCCCGCAAGCAGACGACCAACAGTTCAGGCTTCCCGAGGTGCGCCAGACTTGCCTGGCCAGTGAGGTAGAAGCCTTTCGGCAGGGATTAAACGGGCTGGCATGGGACGCACGCCTGCTCACCCGACCCTGGGGATTTGCTCTTGAAGGCCTCCAGGTCCCGGTCCACATCTGGCAGGGCACCAGGGATGACCAGGCGACCGTCCCGATGGCGCACTACCTTGCCGCAAAAATTCCCGGGAGTCGTTTGACCCTTTGCGAGGGGGAAGCGCACCTGCTGCTCTTCCCGCACTGGGAGGAAATCCTGAAACAGCTCTTATTGGAGTGACTATGCGCAATCTATATGTTATTTCCCATACCCATTGGGACCGCGAGTGGTATCGTCCCTTCCAGGCGTTCCGGCTCAAGCTGGTACACCTGATCGATGGGATGCTCGCCATCCTGGAACAGGATCGGGATTTCAAGCACTTCATGCTCGACGGCCAGACCATTATCCTCGACGACTACCTTTATCTTAGACCGGAGAAGGAAGCCATCCTGCGCGAGCACATCCGCAAGGGACGGATCATCATCGGCCCATGGCATATCCTGCCGGATATGTTCCTGGTGGGTCCCGAAGCACATATCCGCAACCTGCTGCAGGGTGAGCGCACAGCCCGTAAATTTGGCCCCAAGATGATGATCGGGTACATGCCCGATTCCTTCGGCCACATCGGGCAGATCCCCCAGATCCTGCGCGGATTCGGGATGGAAACCGCCTCGCTCTGGCGCGGTGTAGAGGATGGTCCGACCGAGTTCTGGTGGCAGGCACCGGATGGCTCGCGGGTGTTGATGGCTTACCTGCGCGAGGGCTATGGCAATGGAGCCGAGCTGCCGGCCGACAACCTGGAACTTTTTGCAAAAACGATCTCCGAGAAAGGGGGGAGCCTGTCAGTCTTCTCCGCAACCTCCAACCAGCTCATCATGTACGGTACCGACCACATGGAACCACCCCGCAACACCTCCGAGGCTGTCGCCTATGCCGACGAAATGCTGCGGGAAACCCATGTGGTCCATTCGACGCTGCCGGAATACGTCTCTGCTGTCCAGACCGCCATCCGCAGGCAAAAACCGGACCTCCCGACGGTCATCGGGGAATTGCGCGCCTGCAGGCGCATGCATCTTCTCCCCGGCGTGCTCTCCACCCGGATGTGGATCAAACAACGCAATGCTGCCAGCGAGAACCTGCTCAGCAGATGGGTTGAACCCTTTACGACCTGGCAGGAGCTCCTCCCGGGCGGGAGCGTCCCGCTGGACCTCATCGGGCAAAAAGCGGGAATTGTCCGCCAGACCTGGCGGCTCCTGATGGAAAACCACCCGCACGATTCCATCTGCGGTTGTTCCATCGACCAGGTCCATGAGGAGATGAAGGTCCGCTTCGACCAGGTCGATCAGGTCGGTGAAGAACTTACCCGTCAGAGCCTGGGAGCCCTGGCAAGCAAGATCCAGACTGAGTCCACCCGCGGCCGCCTGGCGCTGGTGATTTTTAACCCTCTCGCCGGCCCGCGCACGGATGTGGTCAATGGCACCTTTGAACTGACCCCCGATCTGACCGGATTCGACCTGGTGGACGAAAATGATATCCCGGTGCCCTACCAGGAGCTTGGACTGGGCAGTCATGAGATCATCCACGTGACCATGGACTCTAAAGGTCTGCAATCCGCCTTTGGTAATATCAGCGATGGGCGTGCCGCCGGGATGACCGTACAGGATATACGGGTGCAACGCGCCGGGCGGGAAGTGTCCATCGAAGCAGTCCTGGCGGATGGGGGCCAGCCCAATCTCAAGATCTGGGATCCCACCCGAAAATTGCTCGACGATTATTTTGCCGACCCGGCCATCACGACATACCATGTTCATGCCCGCTCCACGTCCGCGGCGCGGATTGTCGTGCCGGTCGCGCAGGTTCCCGGACACGGCTACCGGACACTGTGGCTGCTCCCCCGCCCCGTCGTGGAAAAGGCACCCATTAAACTCAGTCCTCTGGGCAGGTTGCTGCTGCCGCTGGCCAGGTCACCCTTCCTCCAGAATCTGGCAAACCGCAAAAAATACTCACGGCCGCCCTACAAGATCGAGAACGAGTTCTTCGCCGTGGAAGTGCCCCACGACGGTACCCTGACCATCCTGGATAAGACCAGCAGGGTTACCTATTCGGGGTTGAACCGCTTCCTGGATGGAGGCGATTGCGGCGATGAGTACAACTATGCTCCGCCTGACAGTGATCAGCTGACTGCGCCGCGCCTGACGCATGTGCTGGTCAACCGCGGCCCGGTGCTTCAGCTGCTTGAACTGGAACTTGAACTCAACACTCCCCTGGCCCTCGCCCCGGACCGCAGGTCACGCTCGAAAAGGCGGGCAACCCTCCCGATTAAAACCTCCGTCAGCCTGATCCGTGGCGTCCCGCGGCTCGACATCCACACCTGGGTGGATAATCTCGCCCGGGACCATCGCCTGCGCGTTCACTTCCCGGCCCCGTTCACCGCTTCCACCGGTGCCCACGATGGGCACTTCGAGGTGGTCGAACGCAGGGTGGGTGTTCCGCCATTTGACGAAACCTGGGTCGAGCAGCCCCGGCCCGAGGTCCCCCAGCGGGCTTTCACCAGCATCTCCAGTGGTATATCCGGGCTGACGATCGCCAACCGCGGCTTGACGGAAGTGGAAGTCCTGCACAATTTGCAGGGAACTGCCGAGATCGCGGTCACCCTCTTACGCTGTGTGGGCTGGTTATCCCGTGACGATCTCTCGACGCGCAACGGGCACGCCGGCCCATATCTGGAAACCCCCGCGGCGCAGATGCTCGGTACATGGTCGTTCGACTACTCCATCATCCCCCACGCCGGAGACTGGCAAAGGGCCTATGAACAGGCATATGCCTTTGAGGTACCCATGCGCGGGATCAGCACCGGCATTCACCCAGGCAGCATGCCACCTGCCGGTTCATTCCTTGACGTTGAACCCCGGGCATTCATCGTCAGCTCGGTAAAAATGAGCGAGGATGGGCGTGGATGGCTGGCGCGCGGCTACAACATCACCGCTGAGGCACTGCAGGTGACGTTGAAACCCTGGAAACCTTTCAAAAATGTCGAGCGGGTCAACCTGGCCGAGGAGATACTGTCCGCGCTGAAGCCCGATAAAAATGGTTCGGTCAGCGTTCCAGCCCGCGGGCACGAGATTGTTAGCGTGCTTTTTCGGGAATGAACAGCACAGGGTGACCTTTGGCGGTCACCCTGATTCTTACCCGATCAAATGGAATCATGAAGAGCGGTTTAAAAGTGGATTGAGGCTGACATGGTAATGTTAAAAACCATCCCCTGTACAGCCATGAAGGCCGGTGAATTGGTGTCAAGGCCGATGCCCGGGAGGAGCCCCCGCGCGAGGGATGCCACGCGAAGGCAAAGGCTGGCTGCAAACATTCTTTTCCCGCCCATGGATTGTCCGGGGAGCATATTTCAGCGAGACCCATGATCCTCCGCACCAGGAAACCGTACAATCCATGGGGGGATTTTCCCCGGGAGCAGCGGCCCGGACAGGACGGCCAACCCGAAGCTGCCGATCAGGAAGGTGATCATCCGGATCAACGGACTTGTCGCGGTTTCTGGTTTGCAGGATTCAGGATCCGTTCAGTAATTCCCGCAGGCGCCTGGTAAAAACATCCATTTCAAATGGTTTCGACCAGATCTCGTTTGCCCCTGCATCCAGGGCATGCTCTTTTTCCATTTCCGGGTTCATGGCAGTGAGCATCACGATGGGGATTTTGACGTTCAACGGGGGCTGGCGCAGCTTTCGGCAGAGCTCGTAACCGTCTATATCCGGCATCATCACATCCAGGATGGCAATATCGGGCATTTCCCGCAGGATTGCCTCGACCGCTTCATTGCCGTTGATCGCTTTCATGATCCGATAACCTTCCATTTCGAGGATTTTTCCCAGGAGATCGAGGTTGAGATCATTGTCATCGACGATTAGAATGGTATGGGTCATCCAGGTTTCAGCTTTCCCCGAGAAGAATACTCGATAAACAGGGAAATCGTCAAGACGCAATTTCAGAGTGCGGATATAATGGGCAGGACAGGAGGAATAATGGCAAACATTCATGCATCCCTACACCCGCTGGTGGCCCACAAATTATCCCGTCTGCGGGATAAAAGCACCGAACCCAAGAAATTCCGTGAACTGGTGCGCGAGATCGCCGCCCTGCTGGCCTACGAAGCCACCGCGGATCTGGCCATCATGCCGCGCGAGCTTGATACGCCTCTCACCCACCTCGTTGGCGCTGAACTCAAGGAAAAGATCGGCCTGGTCCCGATCCTGCGCGCCGGCCTGGGCATGGTGGAAGGCATATGGGGCCTGATGCCAACCGCCGAGGTTTGGCATATCGGCCTGTACCGCGATGAAAAAACCCTCAAACCGGTGCAATATTATAACAAGCTACCGGTCGAGCCTACCGTTTCGGTCTGCCTTATATTGGATCCCATGCTTGCCACAGGCGGGTCGGCAGTGGCCACGACCGACATCGTCAAGCACTGGGGAGTTAAGAAGATCAAATTTGTGGGCCTGATC
>Ga0209048_10003255_pt1 | contig 15838 bp, 11 predicted proteins | sample FrelakmetCRP12CR_FD_187146 | JGI IMG/M metagenome (GOLD analysis project Ga0209048, IMG submission 187146) | Freshwater lake sediment microbial communities from the University of Notre Dame, USA, for methane emissions studies - CRP12 CR (SPAdes)... | ecosystem: Environmental > Aquatic >... | reverse complement strand
CCAGGCTATTGGAACTATGCTCCGCAGAAATGGGGTTGAAGTTGATTCTTTGCGTTCCATTCTTGACTTTGGTTGTGGCTGTGGGCGTATTATCCGTTGGTGGGCAGCCCTGCGGGAGCAGTGCGAAATCTGCGGAAGCGACTATAACCCATTGCTGATCGAATGGTGCCAAAAAGAGTTATCCAGCATCGCAAAGTTCACAGTAAACGGCGCGCAGCCGCCACTGGAGTTCCCAGACGACAAGTTTGAGCTGGTATATGCCTACTCTGTTTTTACCCACTTCTCCAGTGACATGCAGCAGCCCTGGTTGAAAGAGCTGGTGAGAGTTGTTAAGCCTGGCGGATATCTGCTGCTCACCGTCCATGGAAAACGCGTTGGATGGAGATCTGGGTTCACAAATGATTTGTTCCAACAACTGGACGATCAAGGTATCCTGGTGTTTGGTGAAGATCAAAGTGGCTCTAATAACTGCGCGGCTTATCACTCTGAAAAATACATGGCAAACCAGCAATCGCTCGGTCTTGAGCTGATCGACTTCATGCAAGGTGGGGTAAGGGATTCATCGGAGCAGGATATGTACTTATATCGTAAGGCAGAATCAACTGATTAGCGCCCGGACAAGAAATTGTTAAAAATCTCCCGAGAATCATCCAGTCGCTTGGGTTGATGTTCTCGGGAGGTTTATTTATTTATCTTGTGATGCTGCAGATCAGAGCAGAGAAAGCCTGTCCAGCAGCCGGGGGGCGTATTTTTCGGGGATTGGGTCCTTCTGAGCTGAGGCTTCCTGAAGGAAGCCAGTCAGTGCGGGCAACAGATAACCGCTCGCATGCGCCGACCTCATCCGCCATGCCAATCCTGGCTTTAAAAGACCCTCGAATACCCCATCATAATAGAAATAATCCAAAACGGCCAGGTACAACCGGTCCAGGGATGGTTTGTAGTCCCATTCATAGAGACTCAGCAGGCCGCAGGTCATATCCTCCAACCAACCGATCGTTCCAGGGGGGTGCGGCTGGAGAACTGCCTTGGGTCGCTTGAGCAAATTCAGGAAGCGGTAATACTGGGCCCGGAACATGTAATTAAGAGCTGGATGCTTGCGGAGAAGGATGGTTGCCATGACCCCACTGTTATGCTGTCGTTTTGAAAATGTCCAGATATTGTGTGGGTGATAGTGGTATCCGACTAACGTTGACGAATAAAGGATGTGCATCCCGTGTTTGGAAAGTCGATAAGCAAGCTCTGCGTCCTCGAAGGCCGCAAAATGGAAATCGGTATCGAACCAACGTTCCTGGGCCTTCAAGAATCCGCTTTTGATTGAGATATTCGCTGTGTAAAAATGCCGAAAATCGTACTCTTCCCCATCTTTTAGATAGTGATAACTGAACTGTTGCGCGCCAACCCCATCAATATGAGCCATCAATGTGTTTTTTGGCATGTCATCCGGCCAGGTTACCTTGCCCAGGATGGCAGTTTCCGGTTTAGGATGGAGGTAGTGCGCAGTAATATGCCCTTGAACAAGGTCTTCAGCTGGCACGATATCATCCCCTACGATCAACAGTAGTGGAGATTGCGCCTTTTCGATGGCCCGGTTGCGCGCTGCGGCTGGCCCCTGGTTGCTTTCCATCTGGTAGGTGCGCAGAGTGAAGCGAGTTGGGTGATATGACGCCAGGATATCATAGGTCTCGTCCTGCGAACCGTCGTCCACAGCCACAAGCTCAAACGGCTCTTCGCCCCTTTGTTGATCATAAGCTTGAAGTACCCTGATCAAATTGTCTGCACGATTAAAGCAGGGCATGATGATACTGAGACTATTCATGGGGCGGGCATTAAAATTCTTATTTGGATTGGCCCCGGCGGCGAAGCTGTCGCAACCAATCCAAAATAATTCTGGTCTGCCTTATAACGCGACCTGGTTGTTCTGCCTGGGGAGATTGTCGGGCGAGGGAGTTTTGGATGAATTCCAGATATTGGTGTCGGAAAGGATCATCTGGCTCGAGCAGCTGGAGGGCCAAGTCTGGCCTTTCAGAAAGCCTTTGCAGAAGCATCACAGTTAACACCCGATCCAGGTCAAATGTGTAAATCGAGTGGAGCAGCTGGTCCAAACGCTGTCCGCCTGGAAGCTCATCGAACCAGGAGGGGGATATGTGCTCAGGCAAATTCACTGCCAGACACCAGCATATCTCGAAGATCATCGCTGCCTGATTTTCACGGATGGTATTCCGGCTATGGATGCGATATCTCAGCAAAGGTTCTGGCAACAGAGCCAGTTTTCCTATGCATGTCAGACGCAGAGCGAAATCCCAATCATGGGCGTAACGCAAATTTCGGAACCCCCCTAGGCGTTCAACCCATACTCGCCGAAAGACATAGTTTGAGGTGGTTGCCCAGTAATTTTCTGTTAGCAGGGCTGCGTGTAAATCTTGTCCATTGCGAAAGCTGCGCTTTGGTTCTTTTAGCAACCAGGGCTCGAGGTCCATATAACCGTGTTTTACCCCCAAGGTCTTATTCTGGTCATCTATTACCTCGATGTAAGACCCAGCAAGCCCAATTTGTGTATCGCTCTCAAGGACGGCTATTAATTTCTCCAATCTATAAGGGTAATATTCATCGTCCGAATTAAGGATAGCAATAAATTGTCCACTGGCCTCGTGCAAGCCGCGATTGATTGCCGAAGGAGCGCCCTGATTAGATTGCTTTAAAACGCGCATCCGTGGGTCAGTATATCCAGCTAATACTGATAAGCTAGCATCCGTTGAGCCGTCATCCACGATGATTAACTCAAAATCCGCTTCAGTCTGCGACAAAATACTATCAACTGCTCTGGCAATAAATAGGGCGTGGTTATAGGAAGGGATGATGACCGAAACTTTAGGCAACCTCGTCTCCCGCCAATACATCATAATATTTGTCTAACATCTTCTCGAGACCAAAATTCTCTATAACGGCCTGGCGAACTTTGATAGGGTTGATTGGTTTTTCCAAAACTTTTTTCAGCTCAGCATGTAAGGTGGTCACATCACCGACTCTAGCTACCACTCTTCCTCCCTCGGTAACGTTCAGCACATCGCGGATATTGCCGACATCTGTTGCCACCACAGGTATGCCCATGGCCTGGGCTTCCAAAATGACCATTGGCATCCCCTCATATTCAGAGGGCAAAACAATTACATCCGAAACCGCGAAAATATCGCTGCTGGGACGATAGAAAGGCAACCGGATGAAGTTATCCAACCTCATTGACTTTACCTCTGTATCCACAGTCCGAGACAATGGCCCATCTCCCACCATGAAGAAAATTGTAAGAGGGTTTGTCTGGAATCGGCGTGCGAGTTCAACGAAGTCCATAGGTCTTTTCTGTTGGTGTAATCGTGAGATAAAAGTAATAACCTTTTTGTCCGGCGGCAGTCCAAATTTGTTTTTTAGCGCACGTTTTAATTCATCGGGATAGCATTCCGGATTATATTCGCTTACGTCAACGGCATTTTCAATTAAATGCGCCTGGTTAGGCGGAACTCCTTTTTCAATATAGGCCTGGCAAATCTTGCGGTTGCATCCAATATGTGAATCTAAATTTGCTACCAAAGGTGGATCATAACGATTGATCCACCCGGCAACATGATCATAGACTTGATTTACCGTTTGCAACTTTGGGTATAATTTTTTTATTGTACTCACAGCGTCATAGATCCAGCTAGCGCCATTTGCGATGTAAAAGGTTTCAGGATTGAATCGATCGACCAGGTAGCGGATAAATGAGAGGTTAATTTGCGGAGCCAGGTAATCGGGTGCGATGTACACATAAGGGGTAAGTTGCCTAAAAGCATCCGCGGTCGTACCTAACGCAGAATCATGAGCCTCCAACGCGATTACAATGAAACGGACCTTATGTCGTAATCCGCGGACAACATCCAAAGCCACCCGTTCAGCTCCTCCCACTGCTAAGAATTGCATAGCCAGGATCACTGTAGGCTGTTCCGAAAAACTTGCCGATGTTGGCATCACCTGGTCTACTGAACGTAAGAGATGTGCAACAGGCTCCCAGGGAGCCTCACTCTTAGGTCTTATCAGGATCGAATGCACCTGGAGCTTAGCCTCCATATCCCCGATTGAGGTCTGGATTGGGAAAGGAGCATCTTCGGCCTGGCTCGTGGTGTGAGCGATCAGTTTGCCGGCTACTCCTGGCCTGCCCTGCCTCTTGTCGGTCCAGGCGGCTAGATCGAGCGAAAAATTATCGTCCACGTAATTCTTACGGACTACCAGGCGGAACAAGGGCTGCAGGCGGCTGCCGGGCAGGTAGCCTTTGTGTAGGTGCCGCATCGCCCAGCCCGAGTCGCCAAGCGTATTGACGGTGAAAACCAGCCTCTCGCTCTCCAGGGCGATGAGGTTCGTTTCAAGGTAAACTTCGTTTTGAGAGAGCAGATCCTGGGAGGCTATGCACAAATAACGACCGTTCAAAATCTGGCACAACGCCTTTACATTGAGAGCCTCCCTGCTATGTTCCGGGTTTTCCTTGTTCCAGGCCGTTCCAGATTTCCTGTCCCAAACGATTAATTCTATGGTCTGCAGAGTTTGTTTCTTGACCCATGTGAGCACAGCTTCTTCATCGAGATCGGGCAGAATTACATTTTTTTCGATTACCACGCTAATGGCTGGCACCGGGCAACGCTCCCCCTCGACCACGGTTAAGGTTATAGGAGTCAATCCAAGTGAATCTTGTGCGGGTTGGGCCGGTTGGTTCTGCATGGAGGTGGAAAGAATTTTCCGTCCAAAAGCCCGCAGCCCGATTTGCCGGAAGATGCGGAGGGACTGTATTCCGGACCGCAGCCAGCGCTCGCGCCGGCTGCCGCGCGGCGCCAGGATCAGGCGGACGCTGTAGACCAGTTCTAACAGTTTCCAGCCTGTGCTGCCGCGGATTGCCAGCAACTGTTCGTTCAATACTTCACCGTAATGTTCCTGAGAATCGACCCGCGCCTGCAATGTGTTGGCAGCCTCTTCTTCTGCCGCCAGGCGGTTTTTCAACGAGGCGTTTTCATTACTCAGGAGCGTGACTTGCTCGTGGTACGAATTGAGGAGCGTGGCTTGCTCATGGTACCAGCCGTAGAATTTCCTTGCAATTTGCAGCTCAGTTGGAGACTTGAGCAGATGGCTTGAGACCTGATACAACTTCTGATAAGTGCTGGTCCAACCGGCGATTTGATCGGATAGCAGCCAACTCCTGCGCACTGTAGCCTGTGCGGCTGAACCGAATTGCTGGCGTAAAACAGGGTTTTCGATGAGATCAGTCAGATAAGTTTCCCATTCTTCCAGTGTGGAGGCCAGGTAACCATTATCACCCGGTTTTACCACGGATGCATAGGTGGGGAGCTGGCTGTAGATCCCGGGAGCTCCTAAAACGCTGTATTCCAGGAATTTGATCGAGCTTTTGCAGCGGTTGAATAAATTATCGAGCAGCGGGGCGATGAAGATGTCGCATTCCTGCTTGCTGAAGTAGGAAGCGAACCGGCCGTATTCTACCATGCCGATATCCAGCCATTCGACATTCTTCTTTCCAGAAAGGTTGCCGGGCGGAGCGATTCCCCACAGTCTGAGCAGGATCTGATCTTTGTAGCGGTCTAATAGACGTTCTAAAACAGGGGCAATCATTTCCAGGTCGGGCCTGTGACTGGGACTGCCCAGGTAGCCAATCACAACCGGGCGCATCTCTGTGTGGTTCTCAACCGAGAGAGACGATTTCAGCGTCCATAAGTGATCATTCAGGTAATTGGGTAGGATCCAGGCGTTAGGGTTGAAGGAGCGCATATATTCTTGCAGCCCGGGTGTGGTGCATGTGACGGCATCGGCTTCTACCATCGCTTTCAGAATAACGCCGCGTGGGCTCATGTAGTGCTCAAAATCTGGATGGCTGTCAGGCAGCTCGGTCAGGAGATCATCGAGCTCATAAACCAGAACTTTGCCCTGCAAACGAGCTTCCGTGACTACTTGCTCGTAGGCCTCAGTGTGGCGGGGAAAATCTCTCTGGACTACGACGATATCTGCCTGTGCGATTCGTTCTGGATAGACTTGAAGGCCCTCTTCATTCCATTCATTACCTTTGATCAGCGTCCAGCCAGCTTGCTGAATTGGGCTCACCAACCTCAAGACAGGACAAACATGTTCCCATAAATCTGCAGTGAAATGAACAATTGTGAGGGGGCCTTTTTCAGTCCCCTTATTTTTATTACCCATAAACGGATTCAGTGCCCTTCACTGACATGTCAATGTTTTTCACGGGCAACTCCTTTCTCGGCAAAATTGTTCACAATGTGCTTCAGGCGCACGATAGGAGCTTCTTCACCACGGCGTTTGAGGGTTGGCCTGCGGACTTTGTAAGAAAGATTTGGGTTGTAAAATGGGTCCCCCTCCTCAACCCTTTCCTTAAGGTGCTCATAGGCTCGCTGGATATCCTGTTCGGGAATATGCCTGAACCGAGTCCTGCCTTCATGATGGATTAGCCTGGCATATGGGGTATATACGACTCGGTAACCAGATGTGATGGCTCGCATACAAATCTCAATATCGCTGAACACCAGCTGGTAGTCTTCGTCGAACCCCCCAAGCTTTTCAAAAACCTCTCGCCGGATTGCCATACAAGCCCCGGTAACTGCCGAATAATTCCGGTACCAATCCGTGGATCCGTAGGGGGTGGTATCCCCTTCTCTCATCTCTGAAAAAATGTGACTGGCGTGTCCTTCTAAACCGATTACAATCCCGGCGTGTTGGATAGTGCCATCTGGATACAGAAGCTTGGCGCCTGCAATACCGATCTCCGGACGTTCAGCCCAGGCAGCCAGTTCTTCCAGCCAAATGGGATCAATGATTTCGGTGTCGTTATTCAAAAACAGGAAGATCTCACCATGAGCATTTCTGGCGCCCATGTTCAGGGCGGCCGAGAAATTAAACTCCTTTGTGGTTGTGTAATCGACCTTAGTAATGTTGGCGAGTTGATGAATCTCTCCATAGTATTTCAGGGTTGCGTCCTCACGGCTACCGCTATCAACCAGGATGATCTCATAATTCGGGTAAGTGGTTCGTGCACTAATTGAGGCAACACATTTCTGCAAATATTGGAGATTATCGATAGTGGGAATAATGATCGAGACTCTTTTCTCTGGCGTTGGCCACTTTACGTGGATATTATTATTGATCGAAATGAGAGCTTGCGCGCTTGGCGAACCTGTGCGGAGAAGATGAGCCTGAACCCATTTGCATTGCAACCCCAATGCTTGTGCCATTTGTTCGGAATTGGAGTCGGGACCCTGTCTGACATGATATAGAACCTGCGGGATGTGGCTAACAAAACGTGTATGTTCGATGCAGCGAAAGATCAGATCACCGTAATCGCTGATCCCTTCGATCGAGCTCTGGGCAGCCAGCGAAGCCGCCAGGCTACGACGAAAAAGTGCATGGAGCAGATAATTTACCGAGAGCAACAGTTCTGGCGACCAGTCGGGCTTAAAGAAAGGATCCTGGAGTGTCTCGCCATTGTTCGAGATGTGGTCTTCATCAAAATAGATGACGTCAACCTTGGAAGTCCGATTAAGATGGCTGACTACCTGGTAGAAAGCCTCCGGCGACAAGGAATCCCCTGAGTGGAGCAACAGAACAAAATCGCCTGAAGCTTTGCTTAAGACTTCAACGACAGGATCTGATTGGTTTTCTCGTCGATTGGGTGAATAGAAATGAAGGCGGCTTTGTTCGCTAAAAAGGGAGGCAATTTGTTCTAGTTTGGAGGCGTCGATCTCCTGGCTCAGCGTCAGGTATGCTTCCCAATTCCAGTAAGTTTGTGCATTCAACGATCGGACCGTGTTATGAAACCCCGCCATCTCCGGACCGGTGACGGGAATAAGCACACTGATCAAAGGTTGATTTGGAAAATCCTGAATAGACCGGACCTGTTCTGAAAGCTCTTTTGGCCCTGTTGAATTCATTTTAATCCAGCCAGAGTAGTTGTATAACCCGAAGCGATCTTGCAGGCTAATGATTTTTTTCTGAAGGGCTGTTTTGACGATCCAGCCTGCGGTCAGGAGAGCAGCACCCAGACCGGTTTTGCTGGTGGATTGAAGGGTTGTTGATATCAGCTGGGAAAGGCGACTAAAAGTGGGCATTACCTGGCCTGAAGCTGGCGATAAGCCTGGATGACTTCGACAGGATCTCCAAGCGCTACCAGGCTCCCGTGGCTTAATAAACTCGCGCGCTGGCACATGTTTTCGATCGTCGCCATACTATGAGAAACCAACAGTATTGTCACGCCTTGCCCACGGATGGTTTGGAGGCGGGCCGAGCTCTTACGTTGGAAGGCTTCATCGCCGACTGATAAGATTTCATCTACAATAAGAATTTCTGGTTCCGCATCAATAGCTACTGAAAATCCCAGGCGAGCATACATCCCGGAGGAATAAGTCCGTAATGGGGCATCGATAAAGTCCTTTAGCTCAGAAAAATCCACAATACGCTGGAATTTCTCCTCCATCTCCTGCCGGGTGAAACCTAACATAGCGCCATTTAGAAATATATTCTCTCTTCCGGTCAGCTCCGGATGAAAGCCGGCCCCCACCTCCAGTAGTGGAGCAACCCGACCTTTTACCCACACCTTGCCTTCAGTGGGTCGTAAAACTCGGGCGACGAGTTTAAGCAATGTGCTCTTACCGGCTCCGTTTTGTCCCACGAGTCCAAATACTTCCCCCTTTTTTACGGTCAGGCTCACATCCTTTAAGGCCCAAAACACATGGTGTTGGATCTTGCCCTGGATGCGCCGGATCATGTATTCCTTAAAAGTACCAATCCGTTCGCTGGGGACCCGGTAGCGGACCGATACATTCTCCAGCCGGATGACGTCCTCCGGGGATTCTGGCGATTGTGGTAAATTAACAGCCGGTTTATATTCGGTAAGCAAATTCATCAGCTTTATTGGAGAAGAACCACCACCCAAAGACTAATGCAACTGTCGATATTAGGATGGCTGGAATTAATTCCGCCCAGGTAGGGAAACGACCGTAGTAAACGGGGATACGAAAAAGCTGAACCAGGTAGTACATCGGGTTGAGGTGCAGAATCCAAAACCGGTAAGCAGCCGGCAAAACTTCGGGTGGATACATAACTGGGGTAAGAAACATCCAGGCTGCAAGGACGATCTGATACATCTCCGCTACGTCCGGGAAATAGACAGCCGACGTGGAAATGATCAGCCCCATCCCCAGCGAGAAGCAGGCCAGTAAAAGCATTGGTACAGGCAAGAAAATTATTGAAATATTTATTGGCACACCGGTAAACAGCATCACGATACAAAGCGGTATAACACCTATGCTCAGGTTCACCAAACCGGTGCCGATTGCAGCCAGGGCGAAGGATGCCCTGGGTATATAAATTCGATTTAACAGTCCCCCGCCCCAGACCAGGTTTACCATGGCCGCGGTCGTTGATTGGGAAAAGAAATTCCACGCCAGCATCCCGCTCAGGACATAGGCGGCGTATCCGGTGATGCTGCTGGTTTTAAACACCTGCGAAAAGACGATCGTCCATACCAACATCATCCCAAGTGGGTTTAGCATGGTCCAGGCAATGCCGAGGAAAGAGCGCTTGTAACGGGTCAGCACATCTCGCCGGACCAACTCCTGGATGAGATAGCGATATTTTAGCGCTTCGCGCAGTTCGAAAATGGCATGCGACCTGCGTTGGGCGCTATCGTAAATGGGAATTTCTTCTCTGCTGATCCTCATAACTTTTTCATTCAGAGAGCATAGCCAGACGCAGCGCATCCTCCCACCCAGGAAGGCACAGACCGAACGTATCGTTGAACTTCTTGCAATCCAGGGCGGAAAAGAGCGGGCGTTGGGCGGGAGTCGGGAAGTCGGCGGTGCGAGCTGGTACTAGCTCGCGTGTCACGATCTCTTCCGGTTGTGGGTCGTGGCTCAAGATGGCGTGGGCCCATTCTAATCGGCTGGCATAGCCGCTTCCAGCAAGGTGATATAGGCCACCTCGCTCGCCCAGCCATCCAGTAACATTTTCCCCACCTTTTGCCAGCAGTTGAGCCGTGATCTCGGCAAGCATGCGCGCCCAGGTTGGGTTGCTGACCTGGTCCGAGACCACCCGCAAGGTAGGTTGCTGCCGCGCCCATTGGCGAACCTTAACGACGAAACTATCGCGCCGCAGGCTATAAACCCAGCTGGTGCGCAAGATCAAGGATATTCCACCGGCCTGCTCGACAGCTTGCTCGCCGGCCAGCTTGCTCTGTCCGTAAACGCCCAGGGGATTGGGGATATCGCTCTCCAGATAGGGACTGCCCTTAGCCCCATCGAAGACATAATCGGTTGAGTAATGGATCAGGGCTGCGCCTAGCGCCGAGGCCTCTTCCGCCAGCAAACCTGGAGCGAGGGCATTGATCGCCAAAGCAGTGTCGATTTCGGTTTCAGCTCGATCTACTGCTGTGTAAGCGGTGGCGTTAACGATCACCTGCGGATGGGCGTCTCGCACGATCTGGCGTAAACTTCCTACCTGGGTAAGGTCAATTTGAGGGAAGTCCAGAGCAATGACTTCCCCTAAAGGAGACAGCGTGCGGTGTAGCTCCCAGCCCAGTTGGCCGATTTTCCCTAAGAGCAAAATTCGCACGATTTATGTTCCTGGGTTGATCGAGGAGAATTCTTCGTCCAGCACATGCAGCAGATTCTCGCCATATTGGTTGCCCTTCATCGCCAGGGCTTGGCGGCGGAATTCCTCTTTGTCGATATACCCCATCCGGTAAGCAATTTCCTCTGGGCAGGAGATCATCATGCCTTGCCGGTCTTCTACAGCCTGCACGAAATTTGCCGCTTGTAGGAGCGACTCGTGAGTGCCGGCATCCAGCCAGGCTATACCGCGTCCCATTACATCGACGCGCAGTTGGCCGCGCTCCAGATAGACCCGGTTTAGATCGGTGATCTCCAGCTCGCCTCGCCAGGAAGCTTTCAGGTGGGAGGCAATCTCCACGACCTGGTTATCATAAAAATATAAACCGGGAACGGCATATTGCGAGCGCGGCTTTTGTGGTTTTTCTTCGATGCTGAGCGCCTGGCCCCGCTCGTTAAATTCCACCACGCCATAGCGCTGGGGGTCACGAACCGGATAAGCGAAGATCAGCGCTCCCTGGGTGAGTGTGGCTGCCGCCTGGAGCTTCTCGGGCAGACCGGTGCCGAAAAAGATGTTATCGCCCAAGATCAGGCAGGCCGGCTCCCGGCCAATAAAATCGCGCCTGACCAGAAAGGCGTCTGCCAGGCCGCGCGGTTCAGGCTGTTCGGCATAAGAGAAATGCAGCCCCCACTGGCCGCCGTCTCGTAGCAGGACGCGGAAGCCGGGCAGCGCCTCGGGGGTGCTAATAATCAGGATTTCGCGGATGCCAGCCAGCATTAACATCGACAGGGGATAATACACCATGGGTTTGTCGTACACCGGCAGGATTTGCTTGCTGATGGCCAGGGTCAAAGGGTACAGGCGGGTGCCACGTCCGCCAGCCAGGATGATGCCTTTCATTTTGCTCCTCCTCGCTGTTCGTAATTTTTGGCCAGCCAGCCCTGATAATCCTGCTGCCGGCGAATGGCTTCGGCCCATTCAGGGTGCGACAGGTACCAGTTTACAGTATTCAACAGTCCGCTGGCAAGAGTCTGGCGCGGTTCCCAGCCCAGCTCGCCTTTGATCTTGGTGATGTCCATCGCATAGCGCCGGTCGTGACCGGGGCGGTCTGCGACAAACTGAATCAGCGATTCATGCGGTATAAAAGGCGATTGGGGCTGGCATTCATCCAGGATTTCGCACAAAGTGCGAATGACCACCAGGTTCGGGGGCTGGTTGCCCCCACCGATGGCGTAGGTTTGACCGGGTTTACCCTTCTGCAGCACAGTCCAGATCGCGTCGCAGTGATCCTCCACATACAGCCAGTCACGGATTTGTTGCCCATCCCCATAAACCGGCAGAGGTCGTCCTTCCAGGGCATTGAAGATCATCAATGGGATAAGCTTCTCAGGGAACATATATGGCCCGTAATTGTTGGAGCAGTTGGTAATTGTGAAAGGCAGCCCGTAGGTATGTCCATAGGCGCGCACCAGGTGGTCACTGGCTGCTTTGGAAGCGGCATAAGGGGAGTTCGGGGAATACGATGTGGTCTCTGAAAAAGGTGGATCGTCCGACCCCAGACTTCCAAAGACTTCGTCAGTGGAAACGTGGTGGAAGCGAAGCTTTTCAGAGAAGGACGCCCCAGGGATAATATTTTCATCCAGCCATAATTTCCGGACAGCCTCCAGCAAAGTAAAGGTGCCTACGATATTGGTCTGGATGAATTGGGCAGGCCCAAAGATCGAGCGGTCTACGTGGGTTTCGGCAGCGAAATGCACCACAGTATCGATCTTGTTTTGGCGTATTAGGTCTTCGACCAGGACACGATCACAGATATCGCCTTTAATAAAAGTGTGGCGTTGCGGGTCGGGGAGTTCTTTCAGATTCTCCAGACTACCCGCATAGGTGAGAGCATCTAAATTAAAAAGGTGTGCTTCAGGCTCAGCCTTCAACAGGTAGCGGACAAAGTTCGAGCCGATAAAACCTGCCCCACCGGTGATTAGAATGTTTTGCAATGTTCACTCTCTGGAAATATACTTGATTAATCGAATAGCTCGGCCGACCGCAAGGGCTGCCCCTGGAGGTCTTTATTGGATAACAAAGGAGGATGCCCATTTACGAGAGGCCATTCAATACCCAGAACCGGGTCGTTCCACAACAGAGTACGCTCCCACTGGGGAGCGTAATAGTCAGTAACTTTGTAAACTAGCTCTGCCCACTCGCTTACGACATAAATGCCGTGCGCAAAACCCGCTGGTACCCATACTTGTAGCTTATTATCAGCCGATAGACGGACAGATTCCCATTTGCCGAAGGTTGGTGAGCGCCGGCGGATATCTACCACCACGTCAAAGATCTCACCTGCTACAACCCTAACCAATTTCCCCTGCGGTTGATGGATCTGGTAATGCAAGCCGCGCAGGATGCCTTGCCTCGATCCGGAATGGTTATCCTGAACGAAATTTGCATTAATTCCAATCTCAGCAAATTTTTCGGCACGGTAAGTCTCTACGAAAAAACCGCGCTGGTCGCCAAACACCTGGGGTTCGATTAAGATTACATCTGGGATTGAAGTTTGTTTAAATTGCATGTGAGGCCGCATTTCTGTGGAATAGTAATTCTAATTGTAACGCATTTTAACCCAATGCCATTTATTTGCAGGAATAGACGAGCAGGCTCCCCGGATAGCCATAGCCCTTACCAGGGAAGCGCTTTAAGATCTGGCAGTTATCAGCTAAATAGCCCTGTTGTAGCAATGGGAATTGCTCGTTGTTAATTACCAGGTAGTCGGGCCGGTATTGGTTGGCTGCCCATAATGCCGCGTCGTCATAAGTGGCGTTGGTTGTTAATCGAGCTGCTACCTCTGGTTGGATCAGGCCGGCAAAGTCAACCATAGGCCGCCTGGCGTAATAGCCAATGATGCCTACCTCTAGTGCTCCGATGCTGGCCTGGGGAGGGGTTTTTTCCTGGAGCCACACCCCTACTGCCCGGTAAATGGCGGCGCGCTGGTCAACCTGGCGCTGTAAGCGCAACAAGTCACTGCTCTGAAATATCAAAAGCAGAATGAGCAGCGAACCTGCCAGGAACATGGTATGGCGTTCGCCTGGAGAGGGCTGGTCCCGGGGCTCTTCTGGAGCCGGATAGCGCCTGGTGTTCCACGCTCCTGATAACGCCCAGAGGCTGGATCCTACCAGAACGATAAATCCTGGCACAAGCGGCGCATAATACCAGTAATAACGGGTAATGCCCAGGATGGTATAAGCCAGGAAATAAAGCGCCGTCCACGAAAGGAACAAAAGCCAGCGGCGAGCGCGCCAGGCGATAAAAACTGCCCCAAATAGGGCCAGGATCGCCTCGATCCAGTAAAACCAGCTGCTGGCATAACCTTTGATTAATGTCAAAAAACCAGGGGCGAACCGCTGGCTGATCGCCATCGCCCCTTGATGTTGTTTGGTAGCCAGTGTAATTGGCAACGGAGAGCCAAAATAGATCCAGGCGAAGATGAACCAGGGGATTGTCAAACATAGAAAAAGCAGGATCGCTCGCCAGGGGAATCCCTGGGCGGGAGAGGCTTTGGTAGCAATTCCGGTCGGTCTATGAAACACGGACTGGCTGAAACCTCGCAACCGCTCCGGGATACGGAACTTGCTATGCCTCACTAAATAATCCAGCCCCAGCAGGGCGGGCACCAGCGCCCCATCTGGGCGAGTGAGGATAGCCAGGGCAGAAAAAACTGCTACGAGAGGGTAGCGCTTTGCCGCGTAAAACGCGAAAGCCCCCAGGCAAAATGCCAGGTAAAGCGGTGTTTCAGAGCCCAGGGTGGAGACTACCAGCGGGAATGTCGGGTAGAGCAGCAGACCTGCCCATCCAATCCACCGCGCTTCCCAAGAACGGGCCAACAGCCAGATGAACAAGCCTCCCAGGGCCAGGCTGAAGGCGCCTATCAGGTTGGCAAGTTGAGGGAGATTCGACCATAGGGGCGAGAGGACTGCCAGCAGGATGGCAAAAAGGGGTGTCGTGGTGCTCAGGATGCGGTCGCCAGGATTGTAGACAAAACCCAGCCCATGCGAGAGATTATATGAATATCGGTAGGTAATAAAGGGGTCATCATACGCCCAGTGTCGAAAGCCGATGAAGATAACCAGGGTAACGCAGATAAGATAGGCGGCGCCGAACAGCAAGTTTCTTCTCATAAAAAATTACTTCAGGCAGAATAACCCAGCGATATACCCTGACTGATACAAAGATGGTTTGTAAACCATGGTTGGAATGACCCACCGTCCATTTGAAGGGGGGCCCTTTTGGACCTTGGCAACTGCAATCAATTGATACAGTTTTTCAAATTCATCCTTAACCTCTGGTAGGCCAGCCGCGCTGGCCATACCGTCCTGATCCATCCAAGAAGAGACAATACAATCTGGACGGCGATCCAGGATGTATTGAGGGTCGAATTTTTCGTGAGCCACGATGCCAAGCCCTCGTTTGGACAAATCTATATGAGCGATATGCGTGTCTACTAGACCGAACATATCAATTGTATACCTGCCTGAGTAGAAAGGGATTAGACCGGCGGCGTCGGTAGCGATAGATATTTCCGGACCCGTGTGGGCCGCAATCCAAAGCCCCAATTCGGTCCAGCCCTGCATTTGTACAGCAAAATAACTTGCCTCAAAAGGGCGCCCCGGCCAAGATAAGCAGAAAGAGATTGTGAGCAATACGGCTGAAAAGCCCAGTTGGAGCCAGTTTCTATATTGAATGGGCAGCCAGCGCACCCCCGACACATTGGCCAGACCTTCTGAGGATAAGAGCAGCACGAAGGGGAGCACAGGCATCAGGAAACGCGGCCCAAACCAGACGATAAAGTCGCCGCCGATGTAAATGAAGTAACCGCATGTTGCCAAAACCATGGCAATAAACAGCAGCCAAACGCGGTTGTCACGAATAGAGAACACAGAAAATAAGGACAGGATCAGAATGGGGGTTAGCCACCATTCGACAAGCAGGCTTTGCAAAATGTCCCAGCCGCGTTGAAGGCGCTCCCATAAGAACCCCGAGGCTTTGGCGTAAAAGGTGTTCGGCAGCAGATACCCGTAATAGTTATAGCGCCAGAGGAAATAAAGCCCATACAGGATCAGAAATCCAAGACTAAACGATATGACTGCCTTGCCTGAAAGCGCTGGCAAGGATTTGGCGCCAGTTTTGGATGGCAAGATATGTT
>Ga0209048_10003254_pt1 | contig 15838 bp, 14 predicted proteins | sample FrelakmetCRP12CR_FD_187146 | JGI IMG/M metagenome (GOLD analysis project Ga0209048, IMG submission 187146) | Freshwater lake sediment microbial communities from the University of Notre Dame, USA, for methane emissions studies - CRP12 CR (SPAdes)... | ecosystem: Environmental > Aquatic >... | reverse complement strand
GAACGCTATCTACACAAAGGTTCCAAGGTCTATATCGAAGGCCGAGTAACCCAGCGTAAATATACCGACAAAAACGGCTTAGAGCGTATCTCTGTAGATATCACTGCTACCGATATGGAAATGCTCACACCCAAGTCTGCATCCAGCGGCTCAGAGAGCTTTTCAGCAGTAGGTGCAGGTGACAGCAACGATCCCTTTCTTCCCGACTACCCGGACGACTTATCCTAAAGATCCAGAAGAAATTCCTTTTTAGTGCAGAGAGCACAAAAGGGATATAGAGGAGAACAGTCCGTGCAAAGACGATCCGAATCAGGCCCGCGCCGCGAGCGACCGGGCGGGCGTGGCGAGCGAACTTCTCGCCGTAAAATATGCCAGTTTTGTCACGATCATGTGCGTGAAATCGATTATAAAGACGCGAACCGTTTCATGAAACGGTACATTTCTGATCGCGGCAAAATCGAACCCCGTCGTAAGACGGGTACATGCGCTAAACATCAGCGCCGTCTCAGCGTAGCTATCAAACAAGCACGACTCATGGCGTTGCTGCCCTACACCGCAGAACACATACGCGGCATGTAGAGCTTGACTCTTATTGCACTACACAGCGAAGATCATGTGATGCTTCAAACTAGAAAAGTAGCTCACAATTTATCTTTGCTGTGTTTGCGCGTTATGCGAATCGGCACCAGTGCCCCTGGCAGAAGGGAAGGAAAATGACAAGTCAGACTGAGCAGCCTGTAAAAAGGCCCGTAAAGCAGAGAACAGCACATTCAAATAGGCCTAAGAGATATAATAGACAGACAGCGCATGTCGAAGCCCGACGAGATGGTAAACCTCTCATTTTTGGATGGGGAAAACATCTTTCTCACGCTGAAAAGGTTAAAATTCAGCGTCGAGCTACATGGACCATAACTGGCATTTTTGGCTTCCTTATCGTTGGAACAATCCTTGCCTTCTGGATAAGTATTAACATCATCATCCCAGGAAAGCCCATTACGAGCGTCAATGGACACCAGATCCCACAATCGCAATATCGCAAAATGGTGGCAGTGAAAACTCAACTTGTATACAATGGTATCTATGGTAAACAAGGTCTTGAAGCACAGGCCAATGATTTGAGGAAACAGGATGCTGCGCAACTTAAGACAATAAATGACCTCGCTCAGCAGGTTGATACTTTAAACAAGCAAATCAAAGCATTACCAGCGGGGCCGTCTCAACAACGCACTGATCTTGAAAATCAGTTTCAATCGACAAACAAACAATTGTCTGCAGCTCAGGCTAGCCATCAAAAACTCACTCAGCAAATTTCCAATTTAAACAAGAATATCATACCCCTGGCAATGCAGTCTTTCACTCAATCACAAGTTGCAAACGATAGTGTGTCCTGGCTGCAAAATGACGAACTGATCCGCGAGTGGCTAATCACACAAAGCCCTGCAATTCAAAATCAGGTTAATCCAACGACTGCTGAGGTTAACAAAGCTCTAAATGACCTGAAAGCAACTCTGCCAGCAACAACCAGCTATAGCAGCTTTCTAAACCAGATGGGCATTTCTAATGATGATGTAATCAGTATGCTCACTGTAAAAGTACGTCGCGATAATATGCAAAACTACCTCGCTTCCAGGATAGCTTCACCCACGTACCAGGTACTGTCGCGGACTATCACTGCTGATACTGAAGCAGCCGCCAATCAGATACTTAAGGAGCTCAAATCTGGAGGTGATTTCGGCAAGATCGCGAGTAAACAATCGAAGGACACAACAACTGCCACGAGTGGTGGTAGCCAGGGTTGGTTAGCCCGTGGTCAATATGCATTGAATCAGAATGCAGCCGTTGTGGAGAACTGGCTATTCGATCCTGCGCGTTACATTAACGAACTGAGTCCTGTGTTGAAAGAAAATGGCTCTTATCATATTGCACAGATCATGGGTATTGATCCATCGCGTCCAATTGATCAGAGTATGTTACAAACGCTCCAGTACAATGCGCTATCAAACTGGATACTGGAACAACAAGCTTTATCAACCAATACGATTGCACCCGTTGATCAAAACATGTTGCTCGATCCATTGAATCTGCCACCAACATCAATATTACCTGCCGGGGCACCAGCAAGTGGCCAAAGTGTACCGGGAGGTGTACCAGCAAGTGGCCAAAATGTACCGGGAGGTGTACCAGCAACAGCACCATAAAGAACAATCTGTAAGTAAGAGGGTGAGGTTTATGGTGAACTTTACCCTCTACATACACTCAAAAACCATCGAGGAAACACAGGATCATGCATGCTTAGCGCACCTTCTACCTATCTGATACAAAATGCTGAAATTCAAGAGCTTCTACAGACGGCCTCTCTCTATCTGCACATCCCTTTCTGTCATACTCGCTGTCATTATTGCGATTTCAATACGTATGCTGGCATGCTCCCCTTGCGTGAACCTTATGTGCGTGCACTGATCACCGAGATAGGATTAGCAGGACAGCTTGCCCAACGAGCAAATGGTACGCCACGTCGCTCACGTACCATCTTTTTCGGCGGGGGCACGCCTAGCCTGCTTACCGTAGAACAAATCAAACGCCTGCTTTCTGCATGTCGCGAAGCTTTCGCAGTTGACGAACAGGCAGAAATCACGCTAGAAGCCAATCCTGGCACACTCAGTTCTGAACAACTAACAGGTCTGCGAGCTGCTGGTATTAATCGTCTCAGCTTAGGCTCTCAGAGCTTTGATGCTGAATTACTGCATACATTAGGTCGCATTCACTCACCAGAAGAGATTGTACAAGCTTTTAGCAATGCTCGTGCAGCAGGATTTAGATCCATCAATCTTGATTTTATGTTCGGATTGCCAGGACAGACGATGCACCACTGGAAAACAACTCTTGACCGGGCATTGACTTTACATCCCGAACATTTTTCACTGTATTCTTTGATTATTGAAGAGGGCACACTTTTCTACACCTGGACAAACGAAGGGCAAATTATTCCAGGGGATGAAGACCTGTGCGCAGATATGTATGAATATGCCGACGAACGTTTGCAAGCAGAGGGTTATGAGAACTACGAAATCTCGAATTGGGCTTTGCCAGAATACCAGAGCCGCCATAACTTGACATATTGGCAGAATCTCCCTTACATCGGTATGGGAGCCGGGGCGCACTCCTTCTTTGGAGGCAGGCGTTTTTCTAATGTTCTTGACCCGCAAGAATTTATTAGACTGCTTAAAAAGCAGCAGCGACCAGAGGCAGATGGAGAATTCATTGACCGTATACAAGAAATGTCTGAAACTGCTTTTCTCGGACTTCGAACTGCACAGGGCCTGCATTTGCCAACATTTGAAGAACGCTTTGCTGAACCGTTTACCCAATTTGTAGGGACACGCTTACACTTAGTGGAAGAAGCGGGACTATTAGAGCATGACCATGAATGGATCCGCCTGAGTAAACGAGGTCGCCTGTTAGGTAACGAAGTCTTTCTGCGATTATTACCCGACTGATAAAGGATACACACGTGAACGTATCACGATCTACATCCTGGACAATATACAACCCTTTAACAAGAGCCCAATATTCCGAATACCAGCAAGCGGGTATTGGTTATCTCCACGCCCAATTGCTCATCAATCGAGGTATTAAAACACCCGAAGCAATGCACAAATTCCTCGACGCTCGCTACGACCAGCTACTCGATCCTCTCACAATGACTGGTATGGCCAGCGCGCTTGAGCGCATTCAACATGCCCTTACAGCCCGCGAACACATCACCGTCTTCGGCGATTTTGACGCAGACGGCGTCACTTCAGCAGCTTTGTTGACTCGCGCGCTACGGGCAATCAAGCATCAAGATGCCCCGCTTGATTACTTCATCCCTCATCGTATTTACGATACACGCGGATTGAGCAAGGAAGCAATTGATAAGATCAAAGCCAGGGGTACAACGCTCATTATCACGACTGACTGTGGCAGTTCTGATTTCGAAGAAGTAGCATATGCAAAAAATCTCGGTATTGATATCATCATTACAGATCATCACCAGCCACCCGAGCAACTTCCTCAGGCTTACTCTATGATTAATCCGTGGCAAATAGACAATACTTACGAAGAACGCTACCTCTGCGGTGCAGGCATTGCCTTTAAACTGACACAGGCACTCTTCCATGTTTACAATCGAGAAAGAGAGGCCCTAGAATTACTTGACCTCGTTGCAATTGGCACTATTGGAGATGTAGCACAGTTGTTGGGAGAAAACCACACACTTGTGCGCCTGGGATTGGAACAACTAAATCACACAAACAATCCAGGATTGCGAGCATTAATCCGGATTGCAAATCTGCAACCTGGAAAACTACGCGAACGTGACATTTCATACGTTCTTGGCCCTCGTATCAATGCCGCTGGCCGTATGGAGCATGCCGGTACCGCCTTTCATCTTCTAACCACTGATGATGCTGAAGAAGCTCGTGTGTATGCTCAGGAGCTGGAGGAGCTTAATCAGTCACGACAACAACAAACCGAGGAGTTGATGAAACTCGTACGGGAGCAAGCTCAAGAGCTATCCAGTGACCAGGTAGTTCTTGTCTACGGTGATAAAGATACCTGGCCGGAGGGTATAATTGGTCTCGTAGCAGGGAGGCTATCAGAAGAAATCAAACGCCCCGTCTTCGTACTCAGCCAGGACACAGAATCTAGTCGAGGCTCCGCGCGCAGCTATGGAGGATTCAATATTATTGAAGCATTACGAAATCGTGCCGATTTATTCGAACGTCACGGAGGGCATGCCCAGGCTGCGGGTTTCACTATCGCTAACGCCAATATCGAAGAACTACGTAAGCACTTACTCTCCTGGCATGAAAATACCCAATCTCCCATTGAAGCTTTGACTGAAAACGCTGAAACACCTGATCTGACCAGTATGATTGCAGAACAAGAGCTTCCTACCTCATCAGACTCACGTAAAGTCGACCTGTTTGTCAGGAAGCCCGAAGAACTCACATACGATGTTTATCGTAAATTAAGCCAGCTTAGCCCCTTTGGCGCGGGCAACCCCGAACCCAGCTTCAGGATGGACGGTCTGCGTCTTATCCGTCGCTGGGCTAGCGGTCCCGAAGGACGTCATCTACGTGTACGTCTTAGCGTAGACAACCTTCAATTCAATGGTTCGTATTTGCGCGGAGGCGCACAGTTGAACTCCTTTCCAGAAGGTTCTCGTGTGAATGTGATATTCTCACTAGATCCTGCCTGGAACACTCCTGATGGTGCAAACAGCCAGGATATCTGGCTGAAAATATTGTATATGGAGCAAGCGCCTACGGATACACACCACGTATCTCAGTAGCTTCTGCTACACGTGTTACGGCCAACAGGTATGATCCCATACGTAAATTTGTATCTTGCTCGTCAGCCTTCGCACGTGAAGCACGATATGCGCGGGTCATAATCGATTCGAGTCGGTTGTTGATCTCGTGCTCGGCCCAGAAGAAACGCTGTAAATCTTGTACCCACTCAAAGTAACTGACTGTTACACCACCAGCATTCGCAAGAATATCGGGTACAATCATGATACCTCGATCATTGAGTATATGATCCGCATCAGGAGTTGTGGGGCCATTGGCAGCTTCGATGATGAGACGAGCCTTAATTCGCGAAGCATTTTTTGCGGTCAACTGGTTTTCTAAAGCTGCAGGCACTAATACATCACAAGGAAGTTCAAGTAGTTCAGAATTAGTGACCGCTTCAGCATCTGGCAATCCTCGTAGACTTCCATGTTCCTTCGAATGCCGTAACACACGGTGTATATCAATACCATTTGAATTATATACACCTCCGCTAATATCGCTCACGGCAACCACCTTACATCCTAGCTCATGCAGCAGGCGAGCTGAGATACTTCCAACATTACCAAATCCCTGAATAACTACAGAACAATCTTCTGGCCTCATTCCCAGGTCTCGCAAAGCTTCAATCGCTACGAATTGTACTCCCCGCGCAGTTGCTTCTAATCGACCTTCACTACCACCAATAGCCAGTGGTTTGCCAGTAATGACTGCTGGGATCGAAAAGCCTTTGTGCATTGAAAATGTGTCCATCATCCAGGCCATGATCTGCGGATTGGTATTCATATCCGGGGCAGGGATATCGCTATCGGGTCCAATCAAAATAGAAATTTCTGTGGCATACCTGCGACTCAATCGCTCAAGTTCGCTACGTGACAACTTGTGCGGGTCACAGAGCACACCACCCTTTGCACCGCCAAACGGAATACCCACAACCGCACACTTCCAGGTCATCCACATCGCTAATGCGCGCACTTCATCGAGCGAAACTTCGGGGCTGAAGCGTATACCTCCCTTTGCGGGACCACGATTGATATTATGCTGTACACGGTATCCCGTAAACATTTCCACATCCCCATTGTCCATGCGTACTGGAAAATTAACGATCAACTCACGTTTAGGTTTACGCAAAATCGCCCGCATTGCTTGTGAAAGGCCCAGGCGATCAGCCGCTTCATCAAACTGCGCAATCGCCATATCATAGGGATTAACGATATCGATAGCCATAGAAAAAATACCTCCTGTCTCTCATGACCTGTTCCCAAAGCCATGAATGCTGCTACGCATACTGAAGCACCAGCGCTTCACTTCATGTACACCCATCTAAAACGCTCTACAGTGACGCAACGTACAAAGTGTTCCCAACAAGCGATAGACATAGACGAAAGCCCGCCAGGGGAAGTCAGGCGGGCCTACAATTGTTTTTCAATTTCAGTATAACACCCTGCAAGAGGGGCTTTCAAGGTAAGCACACCCCTTGTAGCTTAATGTTGTTCCAGATACACATTCGACCAATCGCCGAAGTAGAGCCCTGTATTAGTCAGACTCACTCCTTGCACCCAGGGTGGAATAATCGCAGCCAATGATTGGTGGTCAAGAGGTAACCAGCCAACATCTGATATGGCGATTTGCTCAGCTTGATTGTAGAGCTGGATGCGCGCATCACCCGTCATTTGCTCTGCTTGAGTCACTAGCTGATCGAACTGTGGATTGTTCCAATCACCGCTATTATTTGAAGCTGTTGAAAACAGATTCAATGTTAGCCAATCATATGGATCTGGGAAATCTGCACTCCACTGTGTAAAACCGAATAGTACCTGGTGATTAGCAGTCTCGGTATTATAGGCATTCAGTTCTACTGGCAATAACTTCACTTGAATCCCTAACGCAGTTTGCCACATCTGTTGTAGTGCAGCCGCTTCTGATCCAGTTACCTGCGAATTGGGATACGAGAATGTGATGGATGGTACTTTACTAACATCTGGATAAGCGGATTGTAAAGCTGCAAGCGCTTTACTCTTATCGTATACCAGCCCCTGGTAATTTGGTTGATAACCAGGCATGCCAGGGGGAATAATAGTTGGAGCAGGAATCGCAGAACCTTTGAATATGGCTGTTGCCAACGTTTCTTTGTCAGTAGCATAAGCAAATGCTTGACGCACCGCAGCATTATTAAAAGGTGCCATTTTATTGCTAAAGAAAAGCAGGTCGGTTTGTAGCAATGATTCGCTCACAAAACCTGTCATTCCTTTCGCACTAGCGAGATCCTGTGGCGTAATGTTCCATACAAAATTGTACTGACCAGCCTGGTAAGCTTTGAATGCTGTCGATTGATCATTGACAAAAAGCATATCAACTTCTGTCAATTTTGTCTTAGCGGCATACCAATGGGGATTAGGAACAAACACCATCTTTGTAGTATGATCCCACTCTTTTACCATAAATGGACCAGTACCTATCGCACTGCCTGCCGCATGGTTCACCCAGTCTGTCTGTCCATACTGATTGATAACCGTTTGATTCAGAGGGAAAGCAATTGAGTTTGCCATTATTTGTAGGAAATAGGCTGTTGGTTGTTTTAATGTGATCTGCAAGGTGTTATTGTCAATTGCCTTAACCCCTGCCAACGTTTTAGTTTTGCCATTATTCACTTTATCTGAACCAAGGATTGGACCTAAAAAGAATGATGCAATTGGAGATTTTACCTCTGGAAGAAGCGCTCTGGTCAATGTGTACACATAAGTTTGCGCTGTGACAGGAGTTCCATCCGAAAATGTAATTCCTTGTTTAAGTGTGAAAGTATAAACTTTGTTGTCAGGGGAAATAACCCAGGTGGCCTGGTCGGACACAACATTTAAATTTTTGTCAAATTTCACCAGGCCTGTATAAATCATACCAACAGCAAGAGCCGAGTTGGCATCTGGCCCTTGTGCCGGATCAAGTACCCCAATATCTCGTGTACCAACATTGGGGAAGGTTAACACCTGACTAGATGCAAGCGAGGGTGTCCCACTTGCAGTTGGAGTATTCGTAGTTGCTCCTCCACAAGCTGCCAGAATAATGAGCAATGAGCTTAGGAGCAGTATGAGTGTAGGGAACCTATTGATTTGCCTTATGGAAAATTGATTATGCATTTATTACCTCACTCCCTGAAGAAAATACCAAAGAGGTACTTAAAGATAGGCTTAGATGTCTGGTATTTCAGTATACCATATACTTCTGCTTATCTTGCTAACGTTACCTGATCTTTAAAGCCTGATTGCTTTATCTTACCACAGTTGGCTTAGAAATGATTACTAATTGACTTTCAGTAATCATGGACAAACCTATACATGTACGTCTATAATAGTGTGAGAAAATATTCTGTTCAACGGAGAGCAGGAGGAGCAAATATGCATGTTCGTGTAATTGGCGTCCCAATGGATTTAGGTGCTGATCGACGAGGAGTCGATATTGGAGCCAGTGCGATCCGCTACGCGGGTCTCAATGACCAGTTGCGCCACCTCAATTATGAGGTACATGACGTGGGTAACATCGTTGTACCCCAACCTGAAAGTCAGCCCATTGGTAGTCCCCAATTGAAATACCTCGAACCAATTTTAAAGGTCACCGAAGAGTTAGCTGATACGGTAACATCAGCGCTCATAGCAAAAGAATTTCCCCTTATTCTTGGAGGTGATCATAGTATCGGCCTCGGATCTATTACCGGCATAACCCGTGTTTATAAAGATATAAGTGTAATATGGATAGATGCTCATGCTGATTTTAATACTGAGGAAACTACTCCTTCTGGAAATATCCACGGTATGATTCTGGCTGCTCTTGCTGGCATCGGCAATAGTCGTCTAACCGGCATTGGTGGATGGGCGCCTAAGCTCGACCCGCAAAAAATTATTATCGTTGGTGCTCGTGAGCTTGATTTCGGCGAGCGTGAACTTTTACGCGCACATCACGTCCACGTCTTTACTATGTCCGATATCGATCAACGTGGTATCTCAAATGTAATGAGCGAGGCTCTCTCCTTAGCAGAAAAAGCCAATGACGGCATTCACCTGAGCCTTGATATGGACGCTCTCGATCCAGTACATGCACCAGGAGTGGGTACACCTGTCCGCGGTGGTTTAACCTATCGTGAAGCTCATATGATCATGGAGCTCATAGCTGATTCCGGTCATCTTATTGGGATGGATGTTGTTGAAGTAAACCCAATACTCGATCGAGAAAACGCAACAGCGCTGCTTGCTGTTGAACTTGTCATGTCTGCCCTTGGAAAGAAAATCATCTAAGTAAGAGGTATACTGGGTCTGCTTGCTCCAGTGTATCAACCTTTCGCCAGGAGCATGAGGAGATACCCTTCAACAATCTCCCTATGTAACATACTCTAGAAACCAAAGAGGAGGGAGCGTAAGTAACATTTTTGCTACTTGCCAAACATAAAATGGATGCAAAAGTAATCTTTAAGAACGGCGATTTCATTCCTGCTGAACAAGCAGTCATTCATGTCCGTACCCACGGGTTCTCTTATGGAACCGGCTGCTTTGAAGGAATTCGCGGCTATTGGAATGATGAAGATCAACAAGTCTACTTATTCCGTCTTCGAGAGCATTATGTACGATTCCTTCAATCATGCAAAATATTACAAATCTCGCTTCCTTATACAGTCGAGCAATTGATTGATATCAGCCTTGAATTGATTAAGCGTAATGATCAGAGAGAAGATGTCTACCTGCGACCAACGGCCTATAAAAGCGATCAGATCGTCGGCGTGCGCCTCCATAACCTTGAGGATCATCTTATCATTACATGTGAACCATTTGGCGACTACATTGATCTGAATGGGCTTCATTGCGGCGTTTCATCATGGAGACGCGTCGATGACAACGCTATCCCAGCCAGAGCGAAGATCAATGGATCATACGTCAACTCAGCCTTTGCTAAAAGTGAAGCCATGCAGAATGGTTTTGATGAAGCAATCATGTTGACTTCCGAAGGGAATGTTTCCGAAGGCAGTGCTGAAAACATTTTCTTACTGATGAATAATGAATTTGTCACCCCGGCTCCAACTGAAAATATTCTACTTGGCATTACTCGTGATACAATCATCGAACTTGCTCGACGCGAGTTTGGCAGAATCACTCGCGAACGTCAAATTGATCGAACCGAATTGTATATAGCGGATGAAATTTTACTGTGTGGCACAGGCGCACAAATTGCCCCGGTTATCAAAGTAGACCATCGTCCCGTTGGGGATGGAACAATCGGCCCAATCAGTAAAGCATTGCAGCAACTTTACTTCGATGTAGTAAGAGGGCATATTCCCGACTATCGGGCTCAGTGGTGTACCCCTATTTACACTACAACGTCTCAAGTAGCTCAACCCACTGGCACAGGCTCAGAGATTCTTGATTAGAGCGTGTTCCTGTACTCTAGAAGAAGAGGAGAGATGCTGTATTTCGCATCTCTCCTCTTCTTCTAGAGTACAGGAACTTATTAACGCTTCGTATATTGTGGTGCCTTGCGTGCACGTTTCAAACCTGGCTTCTTGCGCTCCTTCATTCGTGGGTCGCGCGTCAGGTAACCTGCTTTACGCAAAGCAGCTTTCCACTCGGGATTCACGCGTACAAGGGCACGAGCAACGGCGTGACGAATGGCACCTGCTTGACCATTGGTACCACCGCCAACCACACGCACCGTCATGGTATACTCTTTATCCATATCGAGCAAGCGTAATGGGGCAGTCATAGTTGATGCAATGGCGTCACGCTGCCCAAAATATAGGCGGCTACTTTTGCCATTAACGGTGATGCTGCCATCACCATTTGGGTAGAGGCGCACGCGGGCTACTGCCGTCTTGCGCCGTCCCATACCGTAGTAATACTCACCTTTGATGGTATCGGCCAAGGTAGGTACTCCTCTCCTTTAGTTACTCAGCTTGAACAGCCTCATTTGGCTGTTTTTTCAACAACGCTTCTGGACCTGTCCAGGGAATTGGCTTCTGTGCCTGGTGCGGATGTGTTGGACCCGCATATATTTTGAGATGGGACATAATATCCGCTCCCAGCCTATTATGCATTACCATACCCTTTACAGCATGCTGCAAAGCGCGCTCAGGATACTTTCCCATCAGTGTCTGCCGCAATGTTGTCTTCTTCAGGCCACCAGGATACTGGCTATGGCGATAATAGATCTTTTGATCCATGCGCCTGCCTGTTACAGCAATTTTCTCAGCATTTATTACAACCACAAAATCACCACTTTGTAAGTGCGGCGTGAATGTTGGCTTATGCTTTCCTCGCAAAATCTGCGCGATTTGTGAAGCCAGACGACCCAATACCTGGCCCTCGGCATCGATAATATACCATTGAGGTTTCAGGTCTGCAGCCTTGGCACTATACGTCTTCATCATCGTTTGTTCTGCCCTCTTTTGCTTATCAAAAATCTTCAGGATACGCTACCCGTACCAGGCAAAGTCCATGCGATGGAGCTGCTGATCCAGGATGCGTCTTCTCGGCGCGTTGTACAATAGTGACAAATTCATCGAGACTCAGCCGTCTCTGCCCTACGAGCAACAACGTTCCAACAATCCTGCGAACCATCCCCGTAAGGAAGGCGTCCGCGGTAAAATCACAATAGATAAGTGCATCTTGACGCTTGCAACTCGCCTCAAGCATCGTACGAATACTGGAATGCGGCCCTAATTTCAACGGATTTGTCTCATCAGGACTGCGCCCAAAGGCCCCAAAATCCTTGCGTCCCAATAATAGCTGGCACGCTTCATTCATCAAATCAACTGCTAGCTGCTGAGGCCGATGATAACTATACCTTGCTCTTAATGGCGATGGTACCCCATAGTTCCAGATCGTATATCGATAAGAGCGGCTCTTTGCGCTATAACGAGCGTGAAAGTCATCAGATACTTCTTTTGTCCACTGCACGGCCACCGACCTGGGTAAAGCTGCATTGATAGCCTTCGTCCATACATGCAAAGTCAGTTCTGCATCCGAGCTAAAGTGGATCACCTGTCCGCTTGCATGCACTCCTGCATCTGTACGCCCAGCGCCAAACACAACAGACATCTTACCCGAAATACGCTCAATCGCCTCTTCTAAAGTACCCTGTATCGTTGGTCCATGATCGCGTGATTGGCGTTGAAAGCCGTGATAGTCAGTGCCATCATACTCAATTCCACACGCGAGTTTCATGATTATGCAAAGATCCTAGCAGAGTACGTTCTCGCAGAGCTATTTCTACACCAGGGCAATTTGTGCCATTTCGGCAGCATCACCTAAACGCCTGCCAAGTTTCGTAATACGCGTATAACCCCCGGGACGTCCAACATAGCGCGGCGCAAGTTCATCAAAGATCTTCTTGACAACCAATTCATCCGGAAGTGCTTTCAAGATTTGACGGCGTGCATGCAACTCTATCACCATTGCTTCATATGCTGTCTGTAACGCTTCCTCTGCCTCATTCTCGTTCGAAATGATGCGAAGTAGTTCTTCTCGGCGATCCTTAAACTTCTTCTCCAGGAACTTGCGCCCCTTATCAGTCAAAGGTGGCTTACCCTTATCAGCACGATCTTCATTCGAAAAAACCTGCTTTTCAAGCGAGAAGCGACCTTTGCGTGCAAAAGCCAGGATTTGAGCAGCTTTCTCATTATCAGATACAACTGAAGCCATGTGTTCCTGAGAAGCAAGATACCCTCTAATAGCTATAGTTAATAACTTTTCAGTTTCACCCCGAATAGCACGCGCGCGTGCCTCAGTGGTCTTTATCCGATCATAGCGGATAAGCCCTGCCATCAAGTTCCGACGCGCAGAACGTCGGCGTGGCTCCGGCATGCTCATCCGATTACCGGCAACTCGGTGCCTCAACTCAGTCCTCCATTTCGTGATCGCCGTCCAGGTCGGCCCCAACAGCGCTGGTACGTGGATTTGGCAGAAAATTGCGTAAGAGCAATCGCTCACGCAGTTCTTGCAAACTCTTCTCACCAAAGTTTCGTACGCCAAGCAAATCTTCTTCATTCATCGATAATACCTGGCCCACTTTTGTAATGTTGCTACGCTTGAGGCAGTTATATGCACGTACCGAAAGATCAAGTTCCTCTATAGGAGTATCATACATCTTCTGTGGTATTGGTATACTGCTCAAAGGTGGCTTTTCTGGCTCAGCCAATGTAGCCCGATAGTTAGCGAGCTGCGTAAAGTGGCGCACCAGAATATCAGCACTCTGACGTAATGCCTCATCCGGTAGGAGCGTACCATCAGTCCAGACATCAAGAACAATTTTATCGTAGTTTGTCATTTGCCCAACACGCGTATGCTCAACGGCATAATTCACCTTTTGCACCGGCGTGTAAATGGCATCTACTGGAATCACCCCGATAGGCTGATCTTCTTTTGAATCTGCGGGCACATAACCCCTTCCTGTTTCAACAACCAGTTCCATCTCGAGGCGAGCATCTTCATTATCAAGTGTCGCAATATAGAGATCAGGATTCACAATCTCTACTGTACTCGGCGCCATAATGTCCGCTGCTGTTACTATACGCTCTCCACTCACTTCCAGACGCATCGATACTGGATGATCTGAAAAGGAACGTAGGCGCAGTTTTTTGATGTTCAGCACGATATCTGTAACATCCTCCATCACATGAGGAATGTCTTGAAATTCATGCTGAGCTCCATCAATGCGAATAGAGGTTACTGCTGCTCCCGGGAGAGAAGAAAGTAACACACGCCGCAGCGCATTGCCCAGGGTCATTCCATACCCAGCCTCTAAAGGCTCAATATCATAGCTCGCATAGTTTCCCTGAGTTTTTGTATTTTTAATGCGAGGCAGAGTAATTTCTTCCAAGGTCAAACCTGCCTTTCTTTTCCTACCATCCAGATCCTGCTTCTCTATAGAGGAATATTTAGAGACTGTACAGGGCATTCTACCTCTTACCCTATCCCCCATCAGAAGAATTCTCGGAAAAGTTGGTAATCCAAGAGTCCTGCGCCTTTTAACGGCCTTATTATGCAGGCCGATGAAGGCATATACCCATCCGCTGATCGACGTATTATCTATAATATGTATTCAGAAATGCTGCTGTCGGACTTTTATAGACATCCTGTCAACAATGCGTTGTATCTACCTATCTGCCAGACAGAACGTAAGATGACAGCTAGAAAGTTGTGGCTACATCTTTCTCATCTGAATATCAGGAAGCATTATCGTTGGTAATATTCCACCACCATCTGTTCTTCAAATGGCAATTCTAGTTCTGTGCGCGAAGGTAGCGACATGATACGACCTGTCATCTCATCGATGTTCAGGCTGAGCCAGGCAGGCACACCTTTTTGTGCCAGCAGCAATGCACGCGTCTTGAAATATTCAAGCCCTTTACTTCTCTCACGCACACTAATCACATCATTTGGTTTTGCAACGAATGAAGGAATATCAGTTTTACGGCCATTTACAGCGAAATGACCATGGCAAACAAGCTGGCGAGCCTGCGCGCGCGAGTCTGCGAACCCAAGGCGATACACCAGATTGTCCAGACGCATCTCCAGAATTTGGAGCAGATTCTCACCAGTTCTACCTGGACGGCGGGCTGCCGTATCAAAGGTCTTACGGAACTGGCGCTCCAGCAAGCCATATGTGCGTCTTACCTTCTGCTTTTCACGTAATTGCAACGCATAGCCTGAAGCTTTGCGTTGTCGACCCGTACCATGTTGTCCTGGCCGGGTGTTGCGGCGATCAAGAGTACACTTTGTCATGCACTTGTCACCCTTTAGAAAAAGTTTTACCCCCTCACGCCTGCACAACTTGCAGACGGGGCCGGTATAACGGGCCATGTAGTTGACTCCTCCTCACACGCACTTCACGGGTTACACGCGACGCCGCTTCGGCGGTCGGCAGCCATTGTGCGGAATAGGTGTTACATCGATTATCGAAGTGATATTCAGTCCAGCAGCTTGTAACGAGCGAATCGCCGCCTCACGGCCAGAACCAGGCCCTTTGACGTACACCTCGATTTGCCTCAAACCATGTTCCATCGCCTTGCGTGCTGCCGATTCTGCTGTGACCTGTGCAGCATATGGGGTGCTCTTTCGTGAGCCTTTGAAGCCCTGTCCGCCAGCACTTCCCCAGGAGATGACATTACCATTGGGGTCTGTCAAAGTGACGATTGTGTTATTAAAAGTTGCTTGGATATGTGCCTGACCACGCGGGATGGACTTGCGTTCACGCCGCCTTGGCTTGCCTGTTGATTTCTTTTTGTCTGCCGCCATTCGTTTGCAATACCTCCCCGGCGTTACTTCTTAGCTGTTGCTCTTTTCTTACCTGCCACCGTTCTCTTCGGACCACGACGAGTGCGCGCATTGGTGCGCGTGCGCTGACCTCGCACTGGCAGATTGCGACGATGTCGCATACCACGATAAGAGCCGATTTCAATGAGCCGCTTAATGTTCATGTCCACTTCGCGGCGTAAGTCTCCCTCTACCTTGTGTTCGCGGTCGATT
>Ga0209048_10003253_pt1 | contig 15839 bp, 20 predicted proteins | sample FrelakmetCRP12CR_FD_187146 | JGI IMG/M metagenome (GOLD analysis project Ga0209048, IMG submission 187146) | Freshwater lake sediment microbial communities from the University of Notre Dame, USA, for methane emissions studies - CRP12 CR (SPAdes)... | ecosystem: Environmental > Aquatic >... | reverse complement strand
CAGACCGTAGCTCCAACAACAATCCCCGTCACTCAAACAACCGCTATACCTGTAGTTACCGTCACGGTATTTGTATACCCCTCAGGTTCGGTTTATCGACCTTCGTATTATTATCCGGCAGGGTATCCTTATGACAGCAGCTCCTATTATCCGCCGAATTATCCCTATGATGTTAACTCCTACTATTCGACAGGAACGCTGACAGTTACCTCCAACCCCCCGGGAGCGACTGTCATTGTTGACGAGTATAATTCCGAGCTTGCTCCGTGGGTATTCACCGGCCTTCCAACAGGATACCATACCGTCGAGGTTATTTATCCTGGTTATGACACATATACGACGAATGTCTACGTTGATACTGGAGCTAGTTTAGAGGTTAATGCAGACCTTAATGGGCAGGTCTCCTACGGTTCGTTGTTTATTAATTCAAACCCCCAGGGAGCGGATGTATATGTGGATGGGAATTACCAAGGTACATCGCCAGTAACTGTCGGCGCGATGTCTGTCGGAAATCACCAGATTGAGCTCCATCTTGCGGGATACGAAGTCCTGACCACCACAGAATATGTTTCAGCCGGACAGGGAACCGTTGTTAATCTTGCCATGGTTCCTTATTCATCATCATCGGTAGAGGGTTCGATTGATATTACATCAAACTTGCCAGGAGCACTGGTATATCTCGATGGAATCTACAAAGGAGCCACCCAATCCGGAACTACATTCAATGTCATCGCGGTAAGTCCAGGATCCCACACAATTCTCCTCCATGTACCCGGTTATACGGATTTCACCCAGACGGTACAGGTAAACGCCGGACAGATTTCAAATATCAATTCTGAATTTACCGCTCAGCTAAGTCCCGCGCCCTCATCGCCGGCAACAGGATCCATTATTGTTACATCAACCCCTGCCGGTGGTCAGGTTTATGTCGATAACCAGTTAAGAGGTGCAACCCCCGTTACAATCTATAATGTTGTCACGGGAACCCATATCATCAATACGAAACTTGCCGGATATAGCGATTGGTCATCTTCAGTCGATGTCCCCGCGAACCAGGCGGTTCAGGTATCTGCGACGTTAGCCCCTGGCACTAGTACTAAACCGATACTTCCAGGTATCCCCCTTTCACCGGTTATTGTCATTGGAGCACTCATACTTGGAGCAGTTGTCATATCGACACGGATCCGGAGATAGTTCCGGATCCTTTCTTGAGGTTGCGTTCTAATGGGTCAGTTGAGTATGAACTATCGTAACCTGAAAATTCATGACGTGGAAGGGATAATCTGGGGGCTCATAGTTGCGATCATGCTGACCGGGGGTGGGACACCACCGGCGTTCGCACTTGTGGTTGGGATAATATTCGGTGTTGTCGCGGTGTTTGTCTTGGATAAAAAATAAAAAAGGGAGATGAATTTCAATCAGGCTACATTACGTAATTAAAATCACAACACGTTAGATAATGAAAAAAGAGAAGAAAAAAATATGAAACAAAACTAGACAAAAAGTTTAACGTCGAATAACATAAGGTAAAATAGTATGAAAAATTATTCAAGACACTTTTTTATTCTTCTTCTTATACCGGTCATTTTTGCGGCAGGGTGTACAAGTCAAACGATACCGGCTGCATCCGTTACGGCACCAACCTTTTCCACTTCGATACCGACAACTACTGTTTCACCAGTCATAACCGACACAATAATTCCCGCAACACCCCCTTTTACCCCAACCACATCCGTCGTTCCCATAAGAACGCTTTTCGTGAAAGCAGATCCAACGGATCTATCTGAAATTACATTCCTACATTATTCTGACGGCGATTTCAGCATGGATTATCCATCAACATGGACACTAGCAACCTCAGATTATACTCCTTACCCGGTCGGTCCGTTTTATTTATATGACGATCCGCGTTTAAATACCCCTTATCGTGTCGTTACAATTACCAGTCCTGATACTACCAAAAAATTCGTGGCACTCACGCAGGATTTTTCACAAGCCGGAAGGTTCGTTCTCAATCCGACGATTGACTGGGCTAAGGGAATGTTTGAAAAAAATTACCCGGATTTATCCGCAGTGAACTATCTGGGGAACTACAAATATTTTTCAAGCGGGAATACGATGGCATCAACCTATGATGTCACATTACCCAAAGGATCAAGATATTACCCTTCGGCATACTCAGTAAAAACCGTGATCACAACGCGTCATATCTATAATTTTGGATTTTTTACTGACAATGGGAATTTCACCACTTATCAAAATCTGAAAGAACGAATTTTTTCATCCACAACAACAAATAATGCTTGATGAGTTCTTCTTATTTTTATCAACTCGCTTTAATGTTTTGATATTTTAGATTATTTCTGGTAAGGAAGGACTTCTATCTCCATCATGCTGATCCGTTCATAGATTCTTTTCATCTGAATGATAGGCCAGAGCTCATAGAGAAGCACCGTGATTGGCTCCCACATGGCGACCCAGCCGATGATCAGAAAAGCGTCTGCGAATAACAGGGCAAGAAATTGGGAACTCAGATGGGACACCATTTGACGGGCAACCAGGGCGACCGAAAGGAACAACAGGCCGATGAGTAGGCTGACCCTTCCGTACCTGAAACGGCGGCGGAAATTCCGTTCTGTCACGAGGATCAAATACCGGAAATGATTGTGTATTGCTGGTCCGATTGTCTTTACCTGTTCAGCCTGTACAAGATTTTCCGGGAGATACACAATTATTTTGAAAGGAGTGGTTTTCGGAAAATCCTTGACGATGTCAACGATATAATTTTCAGCTGCACTATCAAGCTCTTTTTCGTGAAAAGGTGCGGGATCAAATGAATTGAACAGCTGGGGAATAGAAGTGAGTTTTACCTCGATCAGAATCTTGTCACCATCTTTTTTATACAATGATTCAATGGCATCTATGGTATCAATCCTCATTTCCATAAATCCACCGTTAAAACAGTTAAAATGTCCCTTTGGCGGAGGCGGTGCACGAGGCAGATGAACAAAAAAATTTGGTTTAGTAAACCTTCGTATTCCAAAAGGGTATGCATATCTCAATGTTCAATTTTCATAATTCCCTCGACTCTCATTGAGTTGAAGGAAAAATAAAATGCTGGATGTGACTGATTAAAGCCTCTTTTGACAGATTGATAGTATTGTATTATTGAAGCGCTCTACAAAGTTGCTTTGTTAAAATAATTTACTTTTTTGGTAAGAGATTGTCTTCCTGGTACGTCCTCTCATTGTTTGGTCTTTTTTTTTAATTTTACCCGCCTCCTGTCCTGTTCAACGGGTACAATGGGAGTATGACTCCCGGGCGTGGCTTTTGCGTGAAATCAAAATCCGACCTGAGATCCCCGAGCACGGTAACGTTCTCCCGCACTGTCGGACGGCGATCGGTACGCTGGTCAGTCGCCGGGTCAATCCTTTCACCACCTAAGAAGTCATCCTCTATAAACTTGAGGTATGCATCAAAGGTCAGAGTCTGGTGATCGACATACCCTTTTTTTGCATACGGGCTGATAACGAGTCCGGGCACCCGAAGACCATAACCATTTATGTCTACTACCGGTGGAACAAAATGGTCGTAGAACCCACCCCAGTCATCCCAGGTCAGGAAGATCGCGGTACTGTTCCAGCCGGGTCCCTCCATCGCGGCATTGATCAGGCTGGTCGTATGTGCCTGCCCGGTACTGACGAGAGCAGGTGGGTGTTCACTGTGCAGCTGGTTTGGTACGATCCAGACTACAGATGGCAATGTCCCTGCTTTGGCTGCCGTATAATAATTATTCAGTGGTTGGATGTTTCTCAGCTGGTTATCCTGTTTTACGGTTTCAAACCAAGGTAAAGGATTCCAGATCTCCGGAGTAGATGCATTTTGTGGTTTGGGATCGCAGAACATCGCATCATTTTCGCAGTCCGGCTGGGTACCCTCGTCCACGTAATAGGCCCAGCTTATGTTCTTCCGGTACAGGAGGTATGTAATGTCAGTCCACGCATATTCCGGGTTCACTTCCCTGGTTTTCTGATTCAGCTGCAGGCCGATTGACTGCGGATTAGCCAGCTCGTTTTTACAGCTCATCGGGTCCGGTGAGGTACATTTTGCAGACCAGGCCGAGACCATGAAGAGGTGTGCAGGTAGACTCCATGATGCAACAGGCTCGAACATGTGATCCTGGAGTACGTAATCATCTGCATATCGCCAGTAATTCGGGATCTCGCGGGCATCATGGTAACCCATCACGTCCGGTTTCCCGAGTGACTGGGTGCATGCAGGATCAACGCTACTTGCACAGGCCTGCTTCCGGCCCAGCAGCTGCTGCCGGATGAACCCGTCCATCTTTCCCCCGTTGATATCTGCAACCGCACTCGGTGCTCCATGAGGCCCGCCTTCATTCCGGTCATTGGGGTCATAATACGGTTTTACGCAGGAATTGCTCTGCGGATCGGGTACACAAATAGTCGGGACACCGTCTTTCATCGGGATGCCTTCGGCCCCTGGGTACGTCCCGAAGTACTCATCAAAGGCACGGTTCTCCTGCATGATGATGACGACATGCTGTATCTTGTGGATATCTCCCTGGGGAACACCCTGTTGCGCTGTAGGGTTTGGCGTGGGGGCATTATTCATGACGGCTGGCGGGGACATGCACCCGGCAATCACCACAAAGACGGTAAGGATTCCTGCACACCACAGGAACGCAACGACGGGCACCACGTTTCTGGTCATGGAATTCTCCGGTTCAAGAGGGAATATTCCGGGGAGCATAAAAACATATGGATAACACCAAAGACAAGATCCAATCCTGATACACCATTACCTGGTAATAATGCCCGGTCTGTAAGATGATGTTGTCGGATTGATCCCTGGCATCCCAACACTAAAGGTACTGATTTCCTTTCACACACAGGTGACTGATAACCAGCCCGTGTTTGATAAAGATTTCACACCCAAGGCAATAGCAATTGATCGCTTTTATTTGTGAGGGAGTCTTTGATCGTCCCCGGGCGCAGAAAAGGGCATTTGGGGGATAGTCTGCCAGTGTGTTATTCTTAAATGTCGGGCAATGTTTACAGATACACTTCCCCAGGTTTTCTCCTGTATCTTCCACTTTGTGAGGATCCGCCACAGGTGGTTTTATGGGTGGTTGCATTGGTTCTTTTCACCGGAAATGTACTATCCCGGAATACCATAATATCCTTCTTTGTGCTGCGGCAGCATCTCTCCGGTACTATCGAGCTACGATAATCAAACCCCTCTTTATGTCTTGACGATCAATATCGATCTTAATGGATGCGATAACCGCATGGGCTCTATCAATCCACAATTTCTTAATAAGGGAAATTGGGCTTTTTCTTGATCAGGATTTTTTTTACACACTGCTAATTATCGGATTAGTACTCCTGGGTGAATGGAAAAAGGATAAACGAATCAAAATCTTCCTGACACTCGCGTTCGCATACATTTTAGGAGTATTAGTAAAATATCTCGTCGCTGAACCACGACCATGTTTTGGTGCTAATTGGTGCCCATTAGATTACGCTTTTCCCAGTACACACGCAGTAGTGGCATTCACTTTGATGTTCTGTTTTTTGAACAAGAAATCTTTCCCGTTTTTCCTTGTTTTCGCACTTTTTGTTTCTTTTACACGACTTAATTTAGGTGTACATGTTTTTGGAGACATCATTGGAGCGTTCCTTATTGCATTATTCGCGTATTATGTCGTTGGACTTGCATGGACGGGATTGGAACAGCGATATCGGCTGAAGAAAACAGGCATTGCGAAAAAGCAGTGACAAATGCTAAAAACACCGGTGTAAATATGGAACGCATGATAGAAGTAAAAAATGTAACGAAAAAATACGGTGCTTTTACTGCACTAGACAATCTCTCGCTATCCGTAAAAAAGGGTGAAATATTCGGATTTCTTGGTCACAATGGCGCGGGCAAGACAACTACCACAAACATACTCACCACTCTTCTCGAACCGACGAGTGGCAGTGCAACAGTAGCTGGCTTTGATATAATCACTCAATCGATTGATGTACGGCGGAACATCGGTTATGTTCCGGAGAATGTCCAGCTTTATGATACGCTTACCGCATATGAGAATTTGGAATTTTTTGCCAGACTTTCTGAAATAACAGATCCAAAAACCGCCATTGACGAGACCCTGGCTTTTCTCCAGGCTACCTCATTTGCGCATATGAAAATAGGTGAACTCTCTAAAGGGATGCGCCAACGAATTGGCCTTGCACAGGCAATTATCCACAAACCCCCCGTTCTTTTCTTAGACGAACCGAGTGCCGGACTTGATCCGACGGGCATACGACAGTTAAGGGATATTATTCTTCGGTTAAACAAAGAAGAGGGCACAACCATTTTCATGAATACCCATCTTCTTGTAGAAGTGGCCAAAACCTGTACAGCCATCGGCGTGCTTAACCACGGGAAACTGATTTACACGGATACGCTGGCAAATACGCTGAAGCGGTTCCAGAATGAAGATTCCTTAGAGCAGATTTACTTTTCTATCGACAGTGATTCCAATGAAAAGTAAAAAACTTGAGTTAGCCAGAAAGGACATAAAACTTTTACTCGAAGATAAAACGTTCATTCTGATACTCCTGATTTTTCTTTTCATGAGTCTGGTTTCTACGTACATCAGCTGGTCATCGCAGCACATAGTCCTGCAAGTGTATGACGAGGCGTCAAGGCTGGTCATGCAAACAGGAAACCCTCTTCCGCCCAATCCTTTTGCTTCCGTGCCTCCATTAGCCATAATGAAAAACATGATTATTTACATCGTGCTTATTGGTGCCTTGCTCGCTATTGCTTTAGGTCACATGATAGCGATCAATGACCGGAGAGCAGGAGTGACAAGAATACTCTTCTCAAAACCATTTTCAAAATTCGATTTTTTTACCGGAAAGATACTTGCTACGACAGGGACACTTATTATTGCCCTTGTTTTATCTCTGATCGCAAGCACAATTTCAGTAGCCCTGATACGTGAGATGTCGCTTTCTCTGTTTTCGAACATAATCGCTTTTTACATCCTTTCATTTGTTTACTTGGCCGGTTTTGCATTCCTGGGCATTTTTTTTGGGTTGCATGCGAAAAACAGCTCGATGGCAATTATTTTGCCACTTCTTGTATGGATAATAATCACCTTTGCCCTCCCTGAATTTGGTTCAGCGCTTTACCCGACCAGTTCGCTCAACCCTGTTTTGCCAGACACAACCATACTCAATTCACCGGTACTAACAACGTTTCATTCCATTGCGTATCCGTTTTCAATCTCCGAACACTTCAAAGAAGCCGCGGCAACTATACTCGGGCTGCCGGTAACCGATATGAATATCGCATTTTTTGATCAGGGAATCCGCATTTTGATAGTGATCATATGGTTGTTCGGCACGCTCGCGCTTTCATATTACGCCGTGAAGAATTTTGACACTGCCCAGGGGGATATTTTTGAATAAAGTCGTTATCATTGCGAGAAAAGAATTCACGGAAATCACCCGAAGCCGGATATTAATTTACCTGCTTATACTCCTTGCAATTTTAACTATCTCATCCTTAACCGTCTCATTTTTAGTATTCAATAACCAGGTTACCGAATACCAGCATTCACTCGATTTGCTGACACAACTGGGAAAAGAACCGGTCAATCTGTCCCCAATATTGTACCCCCTTAATCTCCTTCGTGGTGTAGTTGACTACGTGGAGATTGTCGGGGCCATAGTTGGCCTTCTGTTGGGATACATAAGCATTGCAAAAGAGCGGAACACAAAAGCACTCAAACTCCTGCTTTCCAGGCCAGTCACGAAGAAAGAAGTTGCTTATGGAAAGATTCTTGGTAATGCTTTATTTATTTTAATTTTAATGTCAATCATTGGCATTACTGCGGTCTTCATTATCTCTTTTATTGGTGGAATTGTGCTGAGCCCGGTAGAATTATTAAAAGTAGTACTTTTCATCATTTTTTCAACTATGTACATCGTACTGTTCTTCATGGTATCATTTTTTCTTTCCCTTCAGCAACGAACAATCTCTCATGCATTAATTCTCTCGTTTACTATCTGGTTGGCAGTCGTTTTGATCATTCCTCAAATTGGGGACACGATGGATCCGGATAACCAGGTTCCGGGGGGACTTTTTAAGAGCATGAATATTGATAAACCACTCGAAAAACTAATAATAGCCAAATTTAGCGATTATGAAAACACCCGGGGATTTATAGAGCAGATTTCAGTAACGAAGAACTATGAGCGAATCATGTTCGCCATTTTCGGAATAAAACAAACCTATAATGGTGTGCCGTTACTCACCGCATTGGCGGATAATCTGGGAAATATTGTTTTGCTCATAATATATGTTATACTTGGTTTTACTGCGGATTACCTTTTATTGATGAGAAATAAAAATTATTTGCGAGGATGATACAAAATGAAGATATTCATGTGGGTATTTTTGCTTATAGGGCTTGTGTTTCTTGCAGGGTGCATTTCACAACCGGCAAATAAAAACACTTCTGGAAATAATGTCGGAGGGGTAGTTTCAGCAACCGTGATCCCAACCAATAATGCCGGGAGTGCCGTGGACAGCGATAAGGATGGGCTTTCTGATAATGTAGAGAAAGTGCTTGGAACCGACCCATTAAATCCAGACACTGATGGTGACGGCATCAATGATAGAGAAGATAAGACCCCGCTGAACGCAGACTCACCGCCACCGGATTCAACAGGAATTGCCGATTTTTCAATAAAGGATGTAGTGGTGGAGAATAATTTTAACCCGTTAGCCCAAAAACCCGTCTCGGACCATCTCGAGATTCTCCTAAGCAATACTGGAAAACAGGATATTAGTAATTTTGTAGTGCTCTATACCATCACAGATTTGAAAACGAATCAGGTACAATCCACCTTAATTAATCTCAAGGACTTTGTGCTAGGTGCCGGGCAGAATGAATCCGTTCATATTGATTTAAGCGGGGCACCGGGACATTTCAGAGCAAACCCTAATAGCATATACTATACTTCCGTTAACACATTGAAAATCGATGTCCGGGTAAATGCACAAGGTCATCAGGCTCAAAGAGTAGAAAAAAACAAGGATCCCGGGGGCGCTGAGGTTAGTGATTAAGTAGGGAAACCTAATTTTAACTTGCAAACATATCAATGGAACCGGCAACAAAACAGAATCAAAAAAGGGCCGAAATATGAGGAAAGAACAATCAAGTGCAACAGCAGAGGGTATGGCCCTCGTGCGTGCAATTGAGGCGCAGAGGCCGGAAGACCGGCGGATCTGCTATGATCCCATCGCCTGCTCGCTGATAAATCCCGTAGCGGTTTTCCTTAGCAAACTGGTGATCCGATCCGGTATTCACGATCTTCTCGGCACCCCCGGGACGATGACATATATACTTGCCCGGGAGCGATACATCGATGATTTCCTTAATGCATCCCTGATCGAAGGGTTTGACCAGATTGTCATCCTCGGGGCCGGGTTTGATACACGAGCGTACCGTATCCCAAAGATCGAAAAGACACATGTTTTCGAAGTCGATCACCCTGATACCCAGGCTGTCAAGCTGGAGCGGTTGACGAAGATCTTCAATCCCCTGCCCAAACATATCACCTTCGTTCCAGTGGACTTCAATACCCAGATGCTTGGCGAGCGCCTTCAAGGTAGCGGCTACAACGAATCGGACAAAACACTTTTCATCTTGCAGGGTGTGACGATGTATCTGACGCCGGAAGGCGTAGATACCACTCTGGCGTTCATTGCCAACCATTCCAAACCTGGTAGTGCGGTAATCTTCGACTATTTTTATTCTGAAACCCTGCGAGAAATGAAAAACACACGATGGTTAACAGGGATGATCGGTGAAAGATATTTTTTCGGGATTGATCAAGGGAAGCTCGAGGAATTCCTTACCAGCCGCGGCTTTCATGATGTTCGTTGCGTGGATACAGAAGACCTCAAACGGTTCTATTTCACCGGCCCGAATGCCGGGCGCGTGATGAGTATAGGCGCTGCCATCGCATCGGCAAGGGTGAACAAGGCCGGAGAGTGACTGATCAGGCATGAATTTCAGATTACAAAATTATTCCTTTTTTTCTGCCCCTGTCTTTTCCTCAACCGGGTTTGGCTGGGCTTTCCGGAATATCTCAATGATAATGGATCCAACAGCAAGCAACGAGATCCCGATAATTGCGTAGATGACCAAACCGAAATTTTCCTGAACGATAGGTAAGCTTCCCAGGAAGAATCCTGCGAGCACAAAACCAAGGACCCACAGAACGGCGCCGATTACATTATAGGTAATAAACCATCGGTAGCTCATCTTTCCGACACCAGCGATGAACGGAGCAAATGTGCGGATAACGGGGATAAAACGTGCGATAACGATTGTCTTACCGCCATATCGTTTAAAATATTCCTCAGTCTTTTCCAGCTGGCTTTTTTTTACAAAAGAGTTATTTTCAAATGCTTTCATCCCCACTGTTTTCCCGATCCAGTAATTGACCGAGTCGCCGATTACCGCTGCAGCAACCAGGGTCACAATCAGGATTTCTACATTGAGGAAACCAGCCCCCGTAAGTGTCCCCGCGACAAAGAGAAGTGAATCTCCTGGAAGATAGGGAAATACTACTAACCCTGTTTCACAGAAGATGATAATAAACAGGAGCAGATACGTCCAGAAACCATATACCGCAATAATTCCCGGGAGGTAATGATCGAAATGTAGAATAAGATCGATAATAGAGGACGGATCCATTTCCAGGTATTTTGGATGCGGGAAGCGATAAAGAATTTTATTGAATAAAGGGATTGATGTAAAACAATAAAATCGAAATAAAATCAAACAATCCAATCTGCTCGCATAAAACACAATAGTTTGGTACAAATCACGATTTTGTGATAGATCGAATATTTGACAATTTTGATTTGCGTGCTACGTAAAACCGACATTTTTTCGCATGAGCAAAACCTAGATTAGTATTTGAAGTCAACAGTACTGACGATACGTGGTTTTCACATGCTCGCATAAAACACAATAATGTGGTATAAATCACGATTTTGTGATAAGACACAGGACGGAGAAATCTTGTCCGCGCGGTGCCAAAACAAGTTCAAAGTTGCCAGGTTGAGGGCCATAGTTTCGTATGATTTCTTGAGTTGAAATCCCATCACTTCTATCAAATTATAGACGATTTTGTTAAAAATTCAGTCCACTTTTCAACACACTCTGTAGCGATTTGAAACGCCTCAATTTGTGTACCGTCATGCTTTGAAATATACATCCTCAATCCCACCTCGGATAACTTATCTCCAGAGATATAAATACCTGCATGCATTCTGAGATCTTGTCCACTCCTTGAAGTCCGACCCTCATCGATTCCAAGATGTTTTATGCCGTTGGCAATGTCGGCACAAATTGATAAGCATTCATTTTCATTAATAAATTTTTCAACATCGTGTCTAGGAATTTCGGTATCTTTAACTAACCAATCTTTCAATTGATGGCAAAAGATAAAAAAAACTAAAACATCGTCACAATCTTCATCAATAGATTTTCCATGAGTCATCCCTGAATAATGTTCCTGATATCTGCGATACCAACGGATAACGCGATCGTATTGTATTCTTACTCTTATACCTCTTGGTAAATGTCCCATCAATGGCATGCTATTCCGGAACCTTTTTTATGATTTTCTGGAATTCTTCATCGTCTCTCAAAGTATCGAGATCGTGGTCATTATCCAGGTGTACCCGATCATTGAATCCTCTTTGAATTGCCTTATGAAGGTAATTCAATGCTGATTTTTTCCGGTTTTGCAGTGCGTAGAGGCATGAGATTGCGTAGTAGGAATGGGCTTCATCCGGATCGAGTGCAATGGCATGTCTGAACAATTTCAAAGCATCGTTTTCGCGTCCTTTAATCCTTGACAAAACAACACCAAGATCATAGTAGGCCAGTGAATAGGTGGGATTGATTTCAATCGCTTTTTCCAATGCTTTTTGAGCATCATCCAACCGATTCAACTCTAAATAGGCATTTCCAACAAGATCCCAGTACTCAGCATCACCAGGAACCAGTTCAACGGCTCGCAGAAAATTCTTCAAGGATTCCTCAAATTTCCCCTGCCGGTGAAGTGACAGACCAAGATTGAAGTAACTCGATGCTGTCAGGAGCAGGTTTTTCCGGAAACACTGTTCTGCTTCTTTAAGCTTACCGCGATTGAGATACGCTAACCCAAGGTTTACTGTCGCGTTCAATCCAAGGTTGGTCCTGCCATATTCCATTTCAGGATCATACTGAAGGGCTGCTTTACTCGCCGCTTCACACTGCTCATATCTGCCTAAATCAAAATATGCCCGGCCAAGATTATAGCTAACCAGCGAATTGAACGGGTCGAGTTGGTCGGCTTTCCTGAGATACAAAATAGCACGTTCAGTATCACCCAGAGCCAGGTAGGTATCACCGATATCATAATATCGTATAACATTATTCGGGCTCAATTCCAGCGCGTGGAAATACACAGAGAGAGCATCTGAAAAATTCTTCCTGCGTTTGAGGATATATCCGAGATCTGAGAATAATTGGCTGTTGTCGCCTTGTAACTTGATAGCTTCACGCAACTGCTCTTCCGCTTCATCCAGTTTCTGGGTTGATAGATAGATGTCGGCCAGAGCACGTCGTGATGGAATATGGTCAGGGTTTGACCCGATGATATCTTTCAGGATCTCTTCAGCTTTCTCCTTTTCGCCCAGTGTCACGTAGGCAAGTGCAAGGAAAAAGGCTGCTTTTATATTACCGGGATCCTTTTCAAGAGCTTTTTCAAGCCAGAAGATCTCACCGTTGAGGTCACCACGGTATGAATGAATTCTGGCAATCAGAAGGAGTGTTTCGGGATCATCATCACCCCATTTCAGGGCCTGATGAAAATATTTTTCACTCTGGTCGAGATCGTGCAACCCCAGAGATGAAATCCCCATTGCCCGGTACGCAAGAATTTCTTCCTCATCAAGTGTTGCTAGATATTCCCCAATGATGAGTGCTTTCTCCCATTCGTTATTTTTTATCAGCTTATCTAACAAATCTATTAAATTCCCGATTTTCTCTTCATTTGTTTGCGGCATCGTTATTCTCCTCATCCATAAACGGTTCTGCTACTAGCGTTACCGGACACTGATGCCCAAATACTCCGCACCTCCATATATTCTCTTCCATTAAATGGGGAAATTCTTCAACCAACGGACCATAAGGACAATACTCTAATTGCTTACACGGTTTTGTGGTAATCTCTTTCCGGAATTGATGTATCAAATCCATTACACTCTCGCTCATTCACACACTCTCCAAAAAGAGAATTAAATTAATTTTTCAAGAATTTTAAGGACTCCCCAATGCGGCGGTCTGCGTCTCGCGATTTTGAGTTGTCGGTTAAATTCTCTTTTATCGAAATATATCTTACCGCCAATTATGCCGCAGCGGTTTTCAAGGATGAGCTCGCCTTTCATAATCTTCTCGGCGTCCTCATCGGAGATTGGGTGCCCACGCATCATCGCATTATTATATAAAGAAGTGTCTAGCACAAATTCCTTGCCGTTCCAGTAGGAATAAGAATACCCACTACCCACAATAAGGAGTCCATCTCCTACGTAGTATGTCATTTTTCATCATCTATCCTAGAAGACTTGCATCCGCAAGTGCATCACTTATACTTTAATTTAATACTTAAAATAATTTTTCAATTGTAAATTTCTATTGTTATTAAAAATATTTTATACCATTAACGGTAACATAAAAAAGTAATTTGGATTTTCCGCATATCTTTTACATAATATACTACTAACAATTCTCAACAATTCATATTAAACAAACATCTCTCCTAATCCGGTTAGACGCACCATGACATTCTTCCCGCTCTTTACCTTGGTGACCAATCCCATACTCTCAAAATTCTTCAGGTGATGGCTGAGCCTGCTACGTTCCGTCGCAAAGGCATCAGTACCTTTTTTAATCTTCGGGTCGAGCAGGAGAACAAGCTCATCAAGAGATGCCACGCCACCTGATCTGCTCGTTATTTCAGATACCATGGTAACCTTTTTTTTGCGAGAAGGGATTGCTGGTGGTTCGCTGCGGTCTCTCCCGAGTGCAGTCAGGATCCGGAGCTGTTCTTCCTTGAGCGTATTGATGGGAAGGGCTGGGAGATCGATGATGTCTTCAATCCCAATCTCGTGGTCATCTTTATCGTACTTAGGGATGGCGGAGATCATCTTCGACCGCGTGATGCAGCCGGCAATATAGGCAGCAATGGAAAACGTCCGCAGTGATGCACTCATGTTCAGCAGCACATCCCTACCGGAAGCCTGCTCGTTACGGATAATACCTGTGATTTGTTGCGCTGCCCGCATAACATCCTTTTTATCGATCCGTGCAGTCTCAACATCAAAAAATGTCGCAAGATCCTTGGTTAGTTCCTCTGCAATCCCTCGTGCTTTCTGCTCACCGGTTGTTTCCTGTTCACCAACCACCAGAATAATCTTATCAATAGAAACGGATCGCACACCGCGGATAGATTCGATGATGCGCTCCTTCGTGTGTCCAATAAAGACAAGGGCTGTAGTCGCCATACGTTACCTAACCTTTAACAATCATAATAAAAAAGTTTGTTGGTCAAAATTATTTTCATGCATGAATAATATTTTTAAGTATGGAAGTTAATACAGTATGGAGCACCTGCAGCCACAGGTGACTGTCAGGGAACGGCTCGCGGTGGGGGGTGGCCGGGAGTCGAGCAGATGATGAAAACGGAGAGTGGAGTTGAACGCTGGGAGATGGGACTAAGTCCCTTCCCTTTACAGTCAGGAGGTTTATTATGGTAGTTTCAGGAGAGGTAGCAGCAATCGGGGCAGAGGGTGATCAGGACCAGCAGTCAGCAGGTTTACCGACTGAGTCCCGTGAATGGTATTTCCGGGTAAGCGCGGAGTATTCCTCGCTTCTTGTAGGAAGCGAGCTTGAGCGGATCTTCCAGTATACGGCAAATGTGGATACCCATGCGCACAATCTCGGTATACTCTGGATGACAGAACCGTTCCCGCAGGACCTGTTCATCCAGGAAGCGGTAAGTATTATCGAACAGTCAGATGCGATCGAAGACAATGTAGCCACACTTAAGAACACGGTGGTCCGGTTCATGCATGCCGGTAAGTCGGACAACGGGAAGATGCCGCGATCTCGCAGGGGCAGGCGGCGTATCGTGCGGAGACGTTCTGCCCCCGTCCATCCAAAGGATCAAGATCCCGGGCAGCAGGGTGGAGGCATGCCATGAGTGGGGACCTTGTTCCGGTTCCGGCACCAGCTCACGACGGTAATGAAATTGCGGTCATCCTGATGGTGACCGGCATGATTGAGTACCGGAACCGGATGATCGCAACGTTCCTTGACCGGTTTGAGCAGGGCTCTGACCGGTTGCACCAGGAGCGCAGGCCGCGGGGTTTTAAGAAACACTCTGAGGAACTGATCCGGGTCGCAGACCGGATCCATGAGCTTGCCCAGGATAATGCCTACGATGTACGAAATTTGATGGTCCACTTCGATCGTCAACGGGAGCTGGGCGACAGCGATGGCGGGAATACCGGTCACCACGGTGCGGTAAGCTATATCCAATAAAAAGGAGGGTTTTGGATGGATTCAAAAAAGATATCAAAAAAGAACGGCGGGGCAGATGTGCCCCGGCAGAAAGAAGACGGCCTCAAGGGAAAGGATGTCACCGAGATCATCTGTATCATCGACCGGAGTGGCTCGATGGAATCGA
>Ga0209048_10003252_pt1 | contig 15840 bp, 13 predicted proteins | sample FrelakmetCRP12CR_FD_187146 | JGI IMG/M metagenome (GOLD analysis project Ga0209048, IMG submission 187146) | Freshwater lake sediment microbial communities from the University of Notre Dame, USA, for methane emissions studies - CRP12 CR (SPAdes)... | ecosystem: Environmental > Aquatic >... | reverse complement strand
GGGCCCAGCCAACAGCGTTTCTGGTTCTAGCGAGGCGGGCGTTGTCGCCGGGCATGCTTGGCGGTCCGAGGCCCGCCTCGCTAGAACCGGCGTCACGACCCCTGACAGCTGGCAGCCGACAGCACGCGATCTGCGGCTGGGCTATGGTACTCTCCTTGACCTACTCTGTTCACACCGGCGCTTGCAGAGAAGAGGTAACGCGGCATGCCCAGGTACCGCTTGGCGATCGAGTACGCCGGCACGCGCTACAGCGGCTGGCAGGTCCAGGAGAACGCGCGCACCGTTCAGGGCGAACTGCTCAGGGCCGTGCGCGAAGCGACCGGCGCGGCCGCGCCCGATCTCCAGGGGTCCGGACGAACGGACGCCGGCGTGCACGCGCTGCAGCAGGTGGCGCATCTCGACCTGCCGAAGGCCGTGCCGCCCGAGCCTGTGCGCCGGCAGGTCAACGACGTCCTGCCCGCAGACATCAACGTGCTCCGGATCGAGGCGGTGCCTCACCGCTTCCACGCCCGGCACGACGCGGTGTCGCGCAGCTACCTGTATCAGGTGGCGCGCAGGCGAACGGCATTCGCGAAACCGTTCGTCTGGTGGGTGAAGGACGAACTGGACGTCCGGGCGATGCGCGAGGCAGCGGGCGCATTCGTCGGCATGCACGACTTCCGGTCGTTCACCGATAGCGACCCGGATGAGATGTCAACCCGCGTGCAGCTCGGCGCGATCGAGCTGAAGGAGTCCGGCGACCTCGTCCTCGTGCGCGTCACCGGCTCGCATTTCGTCTGGAAGATGGTGCGCCGCGTCGTGGGCGTGCTGGTCGAAGTCGGGCGCGGCCGCCTGGCGACCGCCGACGTCGAGGGGTTCCTGGAGGAGCGGTCGCCGGCGCCGGCGCGACTGACGGCACCGGCGTCCGGTCTGTTTCTCGAGCGCGTAGTGTATCCAGGCGAACCGCCCGTGGGTCCGCTCACCGCGGTCACGCCTCTCCCGCCGGCAAGGTAGCCGGCTTGCGGCCTGCGGCTGGCGGCTTCTGGATTCTGAATTCTGGCTTCTGGATTCTGGATTCTGGATTCTATTTCTTGAACCGCACCTTTCCCCCGACGATCGTGTAGAGCACTTCGACCCTCTGGATGTCTTCTTCCGGCACCTTGGTGATGTCTCCGGAGAGGACCGTGATGTCCGCGAGCTTGCCTGGGGAGAGGGACCCCCTGGTCTTGTCCTCGAATGCCGCGTAAGCGCCGTTCAGCGTGTAGGCCCTGAGCGCCTCCTCGCGCGTCATGCGTTGATCGCCGAAGAACACCTGGCCGTTCTTCTGCCTGCGCGTGACCAGCGCGTAATAGCCGGGCAGCGGGTCCACTTCTTCCACGGGAGCGTCCGTGCCGTTGGCGATCACCGCGCCCGACTTCATCAGCTTCTGCCAGACATAGGCGCCTTCCTCGGCGCGCTGGGCGCCGAGCCGTGCCAGCACGTACGGCGCGTCCGAAGTGCAGTGGATGCCCTGCATCGACGCGATCACGCCGAGCGCGCCGAACCGCGGGATGTCGGCCGCGTTGAGGTGCTGGGCGTGTTCGACGCGCCAGCGCAGGTCGCGCTTGTCGGGGTGTGCCTTGAATGCCTCTTCGTAGACGTTGAGCGTCTCACGGTTGGCACGGTCGCCGATCGCGTGCGTGCAGACCTGGAAGTCGTTCTCGATCGCCAGGCGGACGGTCTCCTTCATCTCCTCGGGTGCCACGGTGTTGAGGCCGGTGCTGGTCGGCAGGTCGGCGTACGGCTCGAGGAGCCACGCGCCGCGCGACCCGAGCGCGCCGTCCATCAGCCGCTTGATCGAGCGCACGGTGAGGTGGCTGTTCGCCGCGTCGATCATGCGGTACTTCGCCAGGTTCCCGGCAAGCGCCGCGCTGCTCTCGCCGAGCATCACGTACAGCCGGACGTTCAGCTTGCCCTGGTCCGCCAGCTTCTTGTAGAGATCCACCGTCTCGAAACCAACGCCGGCGTCGGTCACCGAGACGATGCCCTTCGAGATGTACTCGCGGTCGGCCATCTCGACCTCGCGGGTAGCATCGGCATCGACCTCTTCGGGCGTGCGCTTGGCGAGCGCCTCCGAGAGCGCCTTGCCCACCAGGCCGGACGCCCGCTCGCGGAACACGCCGATCGGGTTCCCCGCGCGGTCCTTGAGGATCTCGCCCCCGGGCGGATTCGGCGTTCTCCTGGTGATGCCGGCCAGCGCCATGGCCTTCGCGTTGGCAATCGTCGCGTGCCCGCTGGCATGGGTGAGGAACACGGGGTTGTTCGGCGCCGCCTTGCTCAGCAACTCGTGCGTCGGAAAGCCCTCGACCGCCCCGGCGGGCGGGTGATCCCACTTCTCCTGGTGCCATCCGCGTCCGATGATCCACTCCCCCGGCTTCGCTTTCTTCGCCGCGTCGCCCACCATGGCGACGATCTCGTCCCAGTTCCGCACCTTCATCAAATCGAGGTGCAGCTTGGCCTGGCCGACGCCCCTGAAGTGCGCATGCGCTTCGTTGAAGGCCGGCATGGCAAAGCGGCCGGCCAGGTCGATCACCTCGGTCTTCTGGCCGATATAGGCCTTGATCTCGGCGATCGTCCCGACCGCTTCCACCTTGTCGCCGCGAACGGCGATCGCCTCGGCCGTCGGCTTCGCCGGATCGACGGTCGCGACGTGGCCGTTGGTGAGGACGAGGTCGGCCGGTTCGACGCGAGGGCCGCAACCCGCCGCGACCAGCACCAGCAGGGCCGCCACCAGCATGAGGACCGACCGCGAACGTATAGAGGGACGCATGAGCTGCTCCTAGCCCGGCGCCGGACGGCACCGGTGACGGGCAGATTGTAGCGCACTCGGCGCCGCAGGTCCCGGCGGGGTATGATCCCTTCGTCGAATCGAAAGGACCCCGTTGGGCCTGTTCACATCGTTCCAGCTGAAGTCGCGCGACGCGGACACGCGAAGGCGGGCCGCGCTGTCACTGGGCGTCCGCGGCCGGACGTCGGCCATCGCAGCTCTCCAGCCGCTGCTCGACGATCCGGAATGGACCGTCAGGCACGCTGCGGTCGAGGCGCTGGGCCTCGTCGGGGACGCCGCGGCAGCTCCGCTCCTCGCGATCGCGGTGAGGCAGGCCGACGGCATCCCGGATCAGACCGGCGCAGCCATGGTGCGTGCCGCGACGGTCGAGGCGTTCGGCCAGATCGGCCCGGCCGGCCTCCCCACCCTCCGCGAGGCGCTGCGGGATCGGCACACGAAGCTGCGCGAGACCGCGATCGCTGCGCTCGGGGCCCTCGGCGGTCCGGAGGCCGTCTCGGCGCTCGGCGCGATGCTGGACAACGACCGGTCGACCGTGAGGCAGGCGGCGGCCGCAGCGCTCGCCCGCGCCGCCGGCCCGGCCGCCGTTCCTGCACTGAAGCGCGCGCTGGGTCACAAGGACCCTGCGACGCGCCGCTGCGCGGCCGAGGCGCTGGGCACGGTGCGCGACACCACCGCGGTGGAGGCTGTGCGCGGCGCGCTGGCCGACCGCGATCGGCCGGTGCGCGATGCGGCGGTTCAGGCCCTGGCGGGCATCAGGACGCCCGAGGCGGTGTCCGCTCTCGTCGCCGGAATGTACGCCGGGGACCGCGAGGTGAAGGCGGCCATCGCAGCGACCCTGCGGTCGTTCGAGTGGACGCCGGGCGACACCTCGCAGCGGGTCGTGCACGCGGTGCTCCACGGACGTCTCGACGAGGCCGTTGCCGAAGGCGCGGCGGCGGTCGAGCCGCTGACGGCCGCCCTGGCCGATCGTGAAGCGCCGGCGCGGCGCGCTGCCGCGGCGGCGCTCGGCCGCCTGGGCGATGCCCGCGCGGCGGCCGCGATTGCGGCCCTGTTCAAGGACACCGACGCCGGCGTTCGGGAGGCGGCCGCCGACGCGCTCGGTGCGATCGGCCCCGCCGCCACCGACGCCATCGTCGAAGCGCTGCGGGACCGGGCGGCGACGGTGCGAACCGCGGCCGAGCGCGCCCTGTCGTCGGTCGGCGAGCAACGGGTGGCCGAGACGCTCGTCGCGCGCCTCGGCGTCGGTCGGCCCGCCCGCCACGGAGGCACGGACCTGCGCATCGTGACTGCGCGCGCGGACCTCGATGCGGCGCGCCAGGCCTCCGACACGCTCGACACCCTGCTGCGCCACGCGATCCGCAAACTCCCCGTCGAGGCGCTGCGGCAGGTCACGACGGTGACGAACGCGATCCTGATCGAACCCGGCGAGGTTCCGGGCCACAGCGAAACGCTGGACACCGAGGCCTTGAGGCAGGCTGCCAGGGACGAACTCGGCCGACGGGGCCTGTAACCGGACGATCCATCACCGAGAACACAAAGGACGCGGAGCGCCCCGTCTCCGTGTGCTTTGCGATCTCGTGGTTTGATCGGGGGACGCGTCAGCCCCGCTTCACCAGGTCGAGGAACGCCGTCGCGGCGTGGCTCAGCGCGCGGCGCGCCGGGTAGACGAGCCGGATCTCCCGCGCGAGCTTCAGCTCCTTCACCCCAATCTCGCACAACGTCCGGCGCTCGATCTCCTGCTCCACGCACATGCGCGGCAGGAAGGCGACGCCCTCGTTCGCCTGAACCATCTTGCGAATCGTCTCGACCGTCGGCATCTCCACGTCCATGTGGAGCGGCACCTTGTGCTTCTCGAACGCGCGCAGCACCAGGTTGCGGTAGGGCGAGACGACGTTGTGGGCGATGAACGTCTCCATGCCCAGGTCGCGTATCGAGACGCCCTTCCGCGACGCGAAGCGATGGCGCGGGGACACCACGAATGCCAGGTGGTCGGTGTAGATCACCGTGGACGCAACGCGCGGATCCTGGGGGTCGTAGCTGATCACCCCGAGCTCGAGGTCCCCCTCCACCAGCTGCGACGGCATCTTGCTCGACAGGCTGCGCCTCACCTGTACCCGCACGCGCGGGTAGATGCGCCGGTAGGCGGCGATGTGCGGCAGCAGGTAGAGCGTCGTGGACTCGTTGGCGCCCACCGTCAGGCGGCCAGCCGAGTTGTCGCGCAGCTCCGCCAGCGCGTTCTCCATCTCGGCGCGCAGATTGTCGAACCGCCGGGCGTAGTCGAACACCAGCTGGCCGGCGTCGGTCAGCAGCAGGTCCTTCCCGCCGCGGTCGATCAGCCGCTCGCCGAGCTCGGACTCGAGGCGCTGCACGGAGAGCGACACCGCCGGCTGCGTGCGAAACAGCTTCTCCGCGGCGCGCGAGAAACTCCGCTCCGTTGCCACCGCCCGGAACACCTGCAGCGAGAACCACTCCATGAATCGCTCCGATGAGACACGCCACGACACCCCGCGCTGACTATCAGCCGGAGTTATGACATTATGCATACTTATTGCGCGTTCACAAACTATAAATTTGCGAAATGTTCATCGTTGCGCCATAGTCGGCCGAACCCGAAGGAGGAGTCCCATGGCTGAACGCGTGCTGATCTTCGACACTACCCTGCGCGACGGCGAGCAGTCGCCCGGCTGCAGCATGAACGTTCGCGAGAAGCGCCGAATGGCGGCCAAACTGGTCGATCTCGGCGTGGATATCATCGAAGCCGGGTTTCCGATCGCGTCGGACGGCGACTTCGAATCGGTGCGGATCATCGCCCGGGAAGTGCGGCAAGTCTCGGTGGCCGCGCTCGCCCGCGCCTGCCCAGCCGACATCAGCCGCGCCGCCGCCGCGCTCGAGGGGGCGGAGTGGCCCAGGATCCACACCTTCATCGCCACCAGCGACAACCATCTCAAATACAAGCTCCGGAAAACCCGGGCCCAGGTGCTCGACGAGGCGGTCGAGGCCGTGCGCCTCGCGCGACGGTACGTGGACGATGTGGAGTTCTCCGCGGAAGACGCGACGCGCACCGACATCGGCTTCCTGAGCGAGGTCACGCGGGCGACGGTGGCGGCAGGCGCCAGCACGGTCAACATCCCGGACACCGTCGGCTATTGCACGCCGGACGAGTTCGGCGAGACGATCGCGCTCCTCGTAAGCGAGGTCGGTGGCGACGCGGCCATCAGCGTCCACTGCCACAACGACCTGGGCCTCGCCGTGGCCAACTCCCTGGCCGCGGTCCGGGCGGGCGCGCGGCAGGTCGAGTGCACGGTCAACGGGATCGGCGAGCGCGCCGGCAACTGCGCCCTCGAGGAAATCGTCATGATCCTCGAGGTCCGGCGCGACGTGCTCCCCCACTGCACAGGGATCGACACCCGGCAGCTCTTCCCCGCCAGCCAGCTCCTGAGCAGCCTGATCGCGTTCGGTCCCCAGCCGAACAAGTCGATCGTCGGCCGCAACGCGTTCGCCCACGAGGCCGGCATTCACCAGGACGGCGTGCTGAAGGAGCGCACCACGTATGAGATCATCGATCCGGAGATGGTCGGGGTGCCCGAGAGCCGCCTGATCCTCGGCAAGCACAGCGGCCGCCACGCGCTGCGGGCCCGCCTCGAGGCAATCGGCTTCGCACTGACTGCGGAGCAGATCGATGCGGTCTACCGGCAGTTCATCGCGCTGGCCGACCGCAAGAAGGGCGTGACCGACGAGGAAATCGTGGCGATCGCTTCCGGCTACCGGCTGCCGGCGGCAAGCTGACCTAATGGTTTTGCGCGTTCTCGTTCTCCCAGGTGACGGCATCGGGCCGGAGGTGACGGCCGAGGCGGTGGCGGTCCTGCGCCGGGTGGCCGACGTCTTCGGCCACTCGCTGCAAGTCGTGGATGGCCTGATCGGCGGCGCCGCGATCGGCGCTGCCGGCTCGCCGCTGCCGGCGGAGACGCTGTTGGCCGCCCTCGACGCCGATGCCGTGCTGCTGGGGGCTGTCGGCGCGCCGGAGTTCGACAGCCTGCCCCCGGATCGCCGGCCCGAGCGCGGGTTGCTCGCGCTGCGGCAGGCGCTCGGCACGTTTGCCAACCTGCGCCCGTCCCGTGCCTGGCCAGCCCTGCTCGAGGCCTCGCCTCTCAAGAACCACATCGTCGAAGGCACCGACCTGCTGATCGTCCGGGAGTTGACGTCGGGCCTCTACTACGGGACGCCCAGGGGGATTTCCGGGAGCGGCGCGGACGAGTGCGCGGTCAACACGCTGAGCTATACGAGGCCGGAAATCGAACGCGTGGCACGGGTCGCGTTCGAACTCGCGAGGACCCGGCGGCGGCGCGTGACGAGCGTGGACAAGTCGAACGTCCTCGAGAACTCGCAGCTCTGGCGTCGCGTCGTCATCGAGGTGGCGTCCGGCTACCGGGACGTGGCGCTGGATCACCTGTTCGTGGACAACTGCGCGATGCAGCTGGTGCTGGACCCGCGTCGGTTCGACGTCATCCTCACCGAGAACCTGTTCGGCGACATCCTGAGCGACGAAGCGGCGGTGCTGAGCGGGTCGATCGGCATGCTGGCCTCGGCGTCGGTCGGGGAGCGGCGGGCGTCGGGCCTGCGCGGCGGGCTGTACGAGCCCGTGCACGGCTCCGCCCCCGATATTGCGGGCCGCAACATTGCGAACCCGATGGGCGCGATCGGGTCGGTGGCCGCGATGCTCACTTACACCTTCGAGCTGCACGCCGAGGCGCGCGCCGTCGAGTCGGCCATCGACCAGGTGGTCGCGTCCGGGCGCTTCACCGCCGACCTCAGGCCGGCCGGCCGCGCCCGATCCACGACGGAGGTCGGCCAGGCCGTCAGGGACGCTATTTTGAGCCCCTGACCTGCGGGCAAGAACAGCTCGCGACCTCGGGATCCGGGCATCTTGCCATCTTGCGATCTTGCGATCTTGCGATCTAGCGATTTGACAGTGTGACGATCGCGGCGCCGCAGGCCGGAGGTCGGAAGCCAACAGCCGTCTGGTGTATGCGAACCATCATCGACAGAATCTGGGACGCCCACGTGGTGTCGGCCCCATCCGACGGGCCGACGTTGTTGTACATTGACCTCCACCTGGTCCACGAAGTGACGTCGCCCCAGGCCTTCAACGGTCTGCGCGCGCGCGGCATTCCTGTCCGGCGGCCCGACCTCACGTTCGCGACGGTCGATCACAGCGTCCCGACGACGGCCCCGCAGTTGACGGTGATCGACGCACTCGCGGCGCGCCAGGTCGCGATGCTCGAGGCCAATTGCGCGGCGTTCGGCATTCCGTGCGCGGGGCGCGCGCACCCGAACCAGGGCATCGTGCACGTGATCGGGCCGGAGCTGGGGTTGACGCGGCCGGGGATGACCATCGTCTGCGGCGACAGCCACACCGCGACCCACGGCGCGTTCGGCGCGCTCGCCTTCGGCATCGGCACGAGCGAGGTGGAGATGGTGCTCGCCAGCCAGTGCCTGCTCCAGCGCCGCCCGAAGACGCTGCGCGTCGATGTCGCCGGCCTGATGCCGCCCGGCGTCTCCGCGAAGGACCTCATCCTGGCCATCATCGCGCGCATCGGTGTGGATGGAGGCACCGGCCACGTGATCGAGTACGCGGGCACCGCGGTCGGCGCGCTGTCGATGGAACAGCGGATGACGCTCTGCAACATGTCGATCGAGGCGGGGGCCCGCGCGGGCCTGGTGGCGCCCGATGACACCACCATCGAGTACCTGGCGCGGCGGCCGGGCTTGCCAGCCGGCGCCGCGTGGGACCGGGCGCTAACGCACTGGAAAGCGACCGTCACCGACGACGGCGCCCGGTTCGACCGGCAGGTCTCGATCGACTGCGGCGCGCTGTCCCCGATGATCACGTTCGGGACCAACCCTGGCATGGGCGTGCCGATCGATGCGCCCGTTCCGGATCCCGCCTCGGTCGGCGAGCCGGTGGCGCGGGCCGCGCTCGAGCGGGCGCTCGAGTACATGCGGGTCGTGCCGGGCGTGCCGCTGCTCGGCCACCCGGTCGATGTGGTGTTCATCGGCAGCTGCACCAACGGCCGGCTCTCCGACCTGCGCGATGCTGCCGCCATCTTCCGCGGCCGCCGTGTGGCCCCCGGAGTCCGGGTGCTGGTGGTCCCGGGCTCGCAGCAGGTGAAACGTGACGCCGAAGCCGAGGGGCTCGACCTCGTGTTCCGCGAAGCGGGCGCGGACTGGCGCGAGCCCGGCTGTTCTATGTGCATCGCGATGAACGGCGACCAGCTGCAGCCCGGGGAGCTTGCCGTCTCGACCAGCAACCGGAATTTCGAGGGCCGGCAGGGCCCTGGCGGCCGCACGCTGCTGGCGAGCCCGGCCACCGCGGCGGCGGCGGCCGTCACCGGTGTCGTCAGCGACCCGAGGAGGTTTTCGTGAGCGCGACCCGAGAGCCGATCACCCGGTTCGACGGCCCGGCCGTCGCGATCGCCCGCGACAACGTCGATACGGATCAGATCATCCCCGCCCGATTCCTGAAGACGACGAGCCGCACCGGCCTCGGCGCGCACCTGTTCGCCGACTGGCGGTCGGAGCCGGACGGCACGGCGCGGCCGGAGTTCATCCTGAACACGACCGTCGCCGCGAGGGCCCGCGTGCTGGTAGCCGGGTGGAATTTCGGCTGCGGCTCCTCCCGGGAGCACGCGCCGTGGGCACTCGCCGACTTCGGTTTTCGTGCGGTGGTCGCGGCGTCGTTCGCGGACATCTTCCGGCAGAACGCCCTGAAGAACGGCCTGCTCCCGATCGAGCTTCCCTCGGCTGGCCACGCCGCTCTCCTGGCGCGCGTGACGGCCGAACCGGGAGTCGTGGTGGGCATCGACCTCGTCAGGCAGACGGTCGCGCTCCCCGACGGCATTGAGGCCTCCTTCACGATCGACCCGTTCGCCCGCGAGTGCCTGCTGGCCGGCGTGGATGAGATCGGCTACGTGCTCGGGCAGGAGGAAGCGATCGCGGGATTCGAGTCGGCACGGGAGGCTGCCGGATCTCGACCTTGACAGCCCCCGAGGTGCGGCTGACAGAATGGCTCATGGTCGTTCATGCCCGCGCTTGAGGCCCTCGGCTGGACGGATCGTTTTGCCGAAGCCTTCCTGGCCCACGCCGCGCCGGACGTCGTCGCCGGCCGCGTGTCGCTCGAGCACCAACACATCTACCGAGTCCTGACCGAGCGGGGCGAGGTGCTCGCCCGTGTGTCAGGACGGCTGCGCCACGAGGCGACGACGGGGGTCGAATACCCGGCTGTCGGCGACTGGGTCGCCGTGCGCTCCCGGGCCGACGAGCTTCGCTCGACGATTCTCGCGATCCTGCCGCGGCGAAGCCGGTTCTCACGCAAGGTTGCTGGCGACACGACGCGCGAGCAGATCGTCGCCGCGAACATCGACACCGTGTTCCTCACGACCGGCCTCGACGCGGACTTCAACCTTCGTCGAATCGAACGCTACCTGGTCACCGCCTGGGAGAGCGGCGCCCAACCGGTCGTCCTGCTGACCAAGGCCGACCTCTGCGACGATCCGGATGCCAGGGTTCGCGAGGTCGAGGGGATCGCTTCCGGCGCGCCGGTCCACGCGACGAGCGCGCGGCAGAAACATGGCCTGGAGGTCCTCGAACAGTATCTGTTGCCCGGCCGCACGGTCGCGCTCCTCGGCTCCTCGGGCGTCGGCAAGTCCACGCTCATCAACTGCCTGATCGGTCACGAGCAGCAGCGAACGGCCGAGGTGAGCCGCAAGGGCGCCCGCGGCCGCCACACCACCACCAACCGGGAGCTGATCCTCCTGCCGGAGGGCGGCCTCGTCATCGACACGCCCGGCCTTCGAGAGATCCAGCTGTGGGAGGTCGGGGGCTCAATCGGCGCGACGTTTGCCGATATCGAAGCGCTGGGCGCCGGGTGTCACTTCGGCGATTGCCGGCACGAGACCGAGCCACACTGCGCGGTCCGCCGGGCGGCGGCGGACGGCGCGCTGCCGGCCGAGCGTCTGGAGAGCTACCTGAAGCTCCGGCGCGAGGCGGACCACCTGGCCGCGAAGCAGGACAAGCTCGAGCAGCTGCAGATCAAGCGCAAGTGGAAGACGATTCACAAGACCATGCGCCACTTCCAGAAGGGGTAGGGCTGCCGCTGCCTCGCCGGTAGCGGAACAGAGAACGACATTCGACCACGAAGGACACGAAGATCACGGAGGGGAGAGAATCCCGTGTCCGGTCGGAGTTCCGCCTGGGGTTGCTGTTACTCCGCCGATTCTCCCTCCTCGGTGTCGGCGGCGTCGCCGGGCTCGAGCAGGTCTGGCGCGGCGACGTCGAGCGGGGCCTCGCCGGCCGGCAGTTCCTGCACGTCGCGCAGCTTCTTCTGGATCGTCCGGCTTTGCCGCGCGATCGTGTCCATCTTGTTCGTCGCTTCCTGCAGCTTCTTCTGCACGACCGAGACGATCTCCCCGAACTTCGCGAACTGGGTCTTGACCGAGCCGAGCACCGTCCAGACCTCGCTCGAGCGCTTCTCGATCGCCAGCGTGCGGAACCCCATCTGAAGGCTGTTGAGAATCGCCCACAATGTCGTCGGGCCAGCCAGGATTACTCGGAAGTCGCGCTGGATCACCTCCGCGAGGCCGGGACGCCGGAGGACTTCCGCGTAGAGCCCCTCGGTCGGCAGAAACAGCAGTCCGAAGTCGGTCGTGTGCGGCGGGTCGAGGTACTTGTCGTGGATCTCCTTGGCCGACAGCTTGACGCGCCCGTCGAGTTGCCGCGCCGCAGCCTCGACTCCGTCCGGGTCTCCCCGGTCTGCGGCCTCGAGCAGCCGCTGGTAGTCTTCCTGCGGGAACTTCGCGTCGATCGGCAGCCACACGCAGTGGTCGGGCTCGTCCGGGCCGGGCAGCTTGATCGCGAACTCGACGCGCTCGGTGCTTCCCGGTCTGGTCGCGACATTCGCCTCGTACTGCGCCGGCGCCAGCACCTGCTCGAGCAGCGTCCCCAGCTGCACCTCGCCCCACGTCCCGCGTGTCTTGACGTTGGTCAGCACCTTCTTGAGGTCGCCGACGCCAGCGGCGAGCACCTGCATCTCGCCGAGCCCGCGGTGCACCTGCTCGAGACGTTCGCTCACCACCCGGAACGACTCGCCCAGGCGGGTCTCGAGCGTACCCTGCAGCCGCTCGTCCACGGTCACCCGCACCTGCTCCAGGCGTGCGGCGTTGTCCTCCTGAAGCGCCCGCAGCCGCTCTTCGACCGACTGGCGGAGGGCATCCGCGCGGCGTTCGTTCGATTCGGAGAAGGCGCCGAGCCGCATCGAGATCGACTCGCCGAGCCTGCCGACCGACCCGCCGACCTCTTCGCGGAGCGCGCGTCCCTGCCCTGTGGCTTCCGCCCGTCCGTGTGCCATCTCGTCGCGCAGCGCCCGTTCGATCTGGGAGTGGCCGGCTTCGACCGCCGCCAGCCTGGACTCGATTGCCGACAGGTCGATTCGGGCGGGCCGCACGAGCAGCACGGCGAGGAGAACCAGCGCGACGATCAGCAGCACGATGGCCAGGGCGACAAGGGTCTCGAGCATCAGCGAGGCATCGTCGCCCAGACCGCGGGCGGCGTCAAGGGGGTGTTGGAGGCGGTGAGGGGACCCGTGATAGCATTTCCGCTATGCCGAACCGCGACCGCTCGATTCGACTCCTGACGTTCATCCTGCTTGGGCTGCTCGTCGCGGCGCCGTCCGCGCACGCGAGCGACAAGCTGCTGCACCTGGCCATCGGCGATCCCGCGCGGAAGGACAAGGTGGCCCCGCTGGTCCTCGACGGCATCACCGACACGAAGACGGGCGACACGATCTCGACGAAGGAGCTGGCGGCCAGGCTCTCATCCACGCGGCTGCTGCTCATCGGCGAGGAGCACACCAGCGTCGAATTCCACGGTGTCCAGTTCCGTGTGATCGACGCGCTCATCAAGTCGGGCCGGCACGTCTTCATCGGCCTCGAAATGTACCCTTACACCGAGCAGCGCTTCCTCGATCAGTGGCGCGACGGCCTGCTGACCGAGGAAGGCTTCCTGCGCCTGTCGCGCTGGTACGACAACTGGGGCTACAACTGGCTCTACTACCGTGACATCTTCTTGCTGGCGCGCGACCACAAGGTGCCGATGTACGCCGTGAACACCCCGCGCGAGGTCGTCTCCGCCGTCCGCAAGAAGGGGCTCGCGAACCTCACGCCCGACGAGGCCGCGCACATCCCGAAGGACATCGACGTGGACAGCGTCGATCACATGACCTTCTTCAAGACGACGTTCGAGGGCGAGCCGGGCATGATCCACGGCGCCGACATGAGCGACGACATGTGGAAGAACATGATCAGCGCCCAGGCGACGTGGGACGCGACGATGGGGTTCAACAGCGTCGAGGCGCTGAAGCAGGCCAACGACCCGAAGGCGATCATGGTGGTCCTGGTGGGGAGCGGCCACGTCGCCTACGGCCTCGGCATCGAGCGCCAGGCGAAGAAGTGGTTCGACGGCCCGATCGCCAGCATCATCCCGGTGTCGGTCGGGACGCCGGGCAGCGGCCTGGTCAAGAGCACGCAGGCTTCGTACGCGAATTTCATCTGGGGAGTCCCGGACGAGATCGACTCGGCGTATCCGACGCTGGGGACGTCTACGGCCGTCGGCCAGGGTGACGCCTCGCGGCGCGTGATCATCGTGCAGGACGACTCGCCCGCGGCGAAGGCCGGCATCAAGGTCGGCGACGTGATGCAGTCGGTTGACGGCATCCCGCTCGCCGACAAGGAAACGTTCAACCGCCAGATGGCGGCCAAGCGGTGGGGCGACTCGGCGACCGTGGTCGTCAAGCGCGGCGCCGACACCGTTACGATCAACGTCGTGTTCCGGCGGACGCTCCCGGAGAAATAGCGGCCGCTTTCGCGTCACCTCGAGCGGGGGGGTCATGACCGAGTCGTTCGCCCGCCCTTCGCCGCGCCTGGACCGAGCGCTGGATATCGCTCGCATCGTGCACGCCGGAGCCGTGCGCAAGGGCACCGAGATCCCCTACATCCAGCACCCGGTGGCGGTCGCGCAAATCCTGGAGGGTCACGGATACGGCGAGGATCTCGTCACGGCGGGGTTGCTCCACGACACGGTCGAGGATGCGAAGTACGGGAGCCTCGAATTCCAGCAACGGCTGAGCGACGCGGCCGGGCGCGGCCGGTTGCCCGTGCCGGCCGACGCGTGGGTGTTCAGGTCCGAGTTCCTCGAGTTTCTCCCGGCGGAGTTCGGCCGAACGGTGTTCGACCTGGTGATGGCTGTGACCGAGACGAAGAACGACGGCGGACCGCGCCGCGACTGGCTGGAACGGAAGAAGGAGCAGCTGAGCCACCTGACGACCGCTGGACCCGACGCGGCGGCGCTCAAGGCCGCCGACGCGCTCCACAACATCGAGTGCACGCTGCGGGGCGTCCGGGAGCACGGGCTCGGGATCTTCGACCACTTCCGCGGCGGCGCGCTCATCGTCTGGCACTACTCGGCCATCGCGAAGCTGGCGAGCGAGCGGATGCCGGCCGGGGCACCGCTGGCCGTGGCGGTACGCGACGCAGCCGCCGAGTTCGCGGCCACCGTGCGGGGACTGCGCCCGGCCTTCGACCGAGCCGCGGGCTACCCTCCGCCGGAAGTGTACTGATCGGCCGCAAGCCGCAGGCCGCGGGTCGCGAGCCTGCGTCAGACGTGGTTCCTGAGCATCAGTTCCTTGGGGTGCGGCTCGAGGTACGTCTGACCCGCGAGGTAGGACACGCCGCACCGGCGCACGTGGTGTCGGAACAGCGTGATCGGGACGATGAGCGGCACCAGGCCCTGCTGGTAGTCGGCCACCATGGCCGCCAGTTCCGCCCTCGACTGATCGTCCAGGACCTTCCGGAAATACCCCAGCATGTGCTGCAGAACGTTCACGTGCTTGCGCGGCGTCGCGAGCGTCGCCATGCCGCGCATGATTCCTGCCTCGTACCTGGCCTTCACCTCGGCCCGCGGCATCGACGCCGCAGCCGCGACGAGCGCGCCAAGCGCGCGGTACGTGTCGGGCGAGTGCGCCAGCAGCGTGAGCTTGTGCGCGGTGTGGAACACGACGAGGGCCCCGATCGTCCATCGGCCGGCAAACAGGTCGCGCAGGCGTCGGTAGACGAACACGCGCTCGACGAAGTTGTCGCGAAGACGGGGATCCGACATTCGGCCCTCTTCCTCCACGGGCAGCAGCGGCAGGCGCGCCAGCAGCGCCTCGGCGAAGACGCCGCGACCGCTTCGCGCCGGCGCCCCGCCGGTGTCGTAGACCTTCACCCGCTCCATGCCGCAGGAGGGCGAGTCTTTCTTGAGGACGTAGCCGTCGAGGTCCTCCCGGGCCAGCGCCTCCGCCCGTCGGGCCGAGAAGCGCGCCATCGCGTCGGTGTGGTCGGTCGCAGTCCGGACGCCCACCAGCCGGATCCCGGAGCCCGTCCTGAGCAGGCGGATCGGTTCCCGCGGAAGCCCCATCCCGGCTTCGACCTCGGGGCAGACCGGCACCCACTCCACGAACCTGCCGAACGTGTCCACGAGGAACGCGTCGCGCTTGTGCCCGCCGTCGTAGCGCACGTTCTGGCCGAGCAGGCACGACGAGATGCCGATGCGGACCGTGAGAGCCGGCGTCGTCACGTCAACCGCCTTCCCTTGTCTTCGGTTCTGCCTCCGCCGCCCCACCTGGCGATGTAGGCCTTGCTGTCGAATTTCCGCGACGTGCTTGCGGAAGACATATACCGGATCGTGCCGAAGATCGCGCGCTCGGGCCCCCACGCACGGTCGTGCTTGCCGATGATGGCCCAGGCGATGCCGGCGTAGCCGTTGGGATCGCGGCCATCGAGCTCGTATCGATCGTTGAGCCCGATCGCGATCGCCAGCGCTTCCTCGGGCGACCGCGTCCATTCCAGGATCTTCTTCGCCCAGTACATCCGGAGGTAGCCGTGCATCCACCCCGACTCGACCATCTGGCGCTGGGCGGCGTTCCACAAGGGATCGTGGGTGTC
>Ga0209048_10003251_pt1 | contig 15845 bp, 12 predicted proteins | sample FrelakmetCRP12CR_FD_187146 | JGI IMG/M metagenome (GOLD analysis project Ga0209048, IMG submission 187146) | Freshwater lake sediment microbial communities from the University of Notre Dame, USA, for methane emissions studies - CRP12 CR (SPAdes)... | ecosystem: Environmental > Aquatic >... | reverse complement strand
GGCTGATGCCACTGCGGCGGTCAACATTGCACTGCAGCGTTGCGCAGGGGCAAAGTTTGGTCCATTCAATCCGCATCGAACAAACCGCGGTCCGGACGCGGCAAGCCACAAGGAATCTCTCGATGGGCAATCAAAAAAGGAAATATCGGATCGCGGTCATTCCTGGCGATGGCATCGGCAAGGAAGTGATGCCAGAGGGCTTGCGCGTGCTGGAGCAGGCCGCGAAAAGACACGACGTCAGCGTGCATTTCGACCATTTCGATTTCGCTTCCTGGGATTATTACGAAAAGCACGGCGAGATGATGCCGCAGGACTGGAAGGACAGGATCGGCAAGCACGATGCGATCTATTTCGGCGCCGTCGGCTGGCCCGCGAAAATCCCCGATCACGTTTCGTTGTGGGGATCGCTGATCAAGTTCCGTCGGGAGTTCGATCAGTACGTCAACCTTCGCCCGGTCCGGCTGATGCCGGGGGTGCCGTCGCCGCTCGCCAACCGCAAGCCCGGCGATATCGATTTCTGGGTGGTGCGGGAAAACACCGAAGGCGAATATTCATCCGTCGGCGGGCGGATGTTCCCGGACACCGATCGCGAATTCGTCACCCAGCAAACGGTCATGACCAGGATCGGCGTCGATCGCATTCTGAGATTCGCGTTCGAACTGGCGCAGTCGCGGCCGAAGAAGCACTTGACCTCGGCGACCAAATCCAACGGCATTTCCATCACCATGCCATATTGGGACGAACGCGTGGAGGCGATGGCGAAGAAATATCCAGGGGTGAAGTGGGACAAGTATCACATCGACATCCTCACCGCGAATTTTGTCTTACATCCGGACTGGTTTGACGTCGTGGTCGGCTCCAATCTGTTTGGAGACATTTTGTCGGACCTGGGGCCAGCCTGCACCGGCACCATTGGCATCGCGCCGTCAGGCAATATCAATCCGCAAGGGAATTTCCCCTCGGTGTTCGAGCCGGTGCACGGCTCGGCGCCCGACATCGCAGGCCAGGGCATCGCCAACCCGATCGGCATGATCTGGTCCGGCGCGATGATGCTGGAGCATCTCGGCGAGAAGGGCGCCGCGGCGTCGATCGTGGCTGCGATTGAGCGCACGCTCGGCGAACGCACCCTGCGGACAAGGGATCTCGGCGGCAATGCGGACACGGTCGCCTGCGGCAAGGCAGTGGCCGAGATGGTGGAGTAGGGCTTTCGTCAACTTGCTATTGACGTCCCGGCGAATGCCGGGACCCATAACCAAAAATATGTTGTTATGCTGAGTGATGGCCGCCAGCCTCGCGCCACAACGCCGGCCGGTGGTTATGGATCCCGGCTCGAGGCCAGGACGAGGTGGATTTGTTCAGCCCTTCGCAATCCTTCGGCAATGCTCCCACGCCGCTTGAATAAGATTCTCGCTGGCCTCCGGCGTGCGGAACGCCGAATGCGCCGACAGCGTCACATTGGGCAGTTCGGTCAGCGGATGGTCTGCCGGCAGCGGCTCGATGTTGAAGACGTCGAGCCCGGCATGCCTTATGTGGCCCGACTTCAATGCGTCGATCATCGCAGCTTCGTCCACCAGCGCGCCGCGCGCGGTGTTGACGAGGATGACGCCAGGCCGGATCGCCGCGATGCGCTGTCCGGAAACAAAGCCGCGGGTTTCGTCATTCAATAGCAGGTGCAGTGAGACGACGTGGCTTTCGGCGAGCAGCCTGTCCAGCGTAACGAATTCGACACCGGCAAAATTCTTCGGCGTTCGGTTCCAGGCAATGACGCGCATGCCGCTGCCGAGCGCGATGCGCGCGACTTCCGCGGCGATGCCCCCGAAACCGATCAGGCCAAGCGTCTTGCCGGTCAACTGCATGCCGTCCTCGCGCAGCCAATTGCCGGCGCGGATCTCGCGGTCCATCTGCGCGATGCCGCGCGCGGCGGCCCACATCAGCGCGATGGTGGATTCGGCAACCGCGGTGTCGCCATAGCCCCTGATCAGGTGGACGGCGATGCCGAGCTCGCTGAGCTGTTCCGGGTTCATGTAGCTGCGCGCGCCGGTGCCCAGGAACACGACATGCCTGAGGCCTGCGCATTGGCGCGCGATCCCGGTCGGCAGCGCGGTGTGGTCGACGATCGCGATTTCGGCCCCGTCGAGTACCTGGGGCAGTTGATCCGGCGTCACATCCGGGTCGCGATGAATGCGCACCTTGGGGTCATGTGGTTTTGTCAGCCGTTCGAAAATGACGGCGAGGGCTTCATTGGCATCGACAAAAACGCCGCGCATAAACTCTCCATTGTTAGGACGCGACGCCGGCAAGCGCGAGCACGGTATGCATCAAGACGTTGGCGCCCGCCGCGCAATCTGCTTGTGTCGCGTCTTCCAGCTCGTTGTGGCTGACGCCGTCCTTGCAGGGCACAAACACCATCGCGGCGGGCATAACCGTGCTGAGGTTGCAGGCGTCGTGACCGGCGCCGGACGTAATTCGGCGATGGGAATAGCCGAGCATTTTGGCGGCATTCTCCACCGCATCGACCAGCCTTGGATCGAAATGGGTCGGTGGCTTGCGCCAGATCAGGTCGAGCTTGACTTCGACTTTGCGCCGGGCGGCGATCTCGGCAACCGCGGCGCGCAGATCCCAGTCGAGCGCATCCATGATCGCAGCGTCGGCGCTCCGACAATCCACGGTGAAGGCGATTTCTCCGGGAATGACGTTGCGGGAAGGATTGGCGATGACGGCTTCGCCGATGGTGCCGACCGCATTAGGGCCGTGCTTTGTTGCAATGCTCTCCATCGCCAGCACAATCTCCGACAAGGTCGCCAGGGCGTCGCGGCGCAGCGGCATCGGCGTGGAACCGGCGTGGCTCTCGAACCCAGTGATCTTGCCGTCATACCACAACACGCCCTGACCGGAATCGACCACGCCAATGGTCTTGCGTTCCGCCTCGAGAATGGGGCCCTGCTCGATGTGCAGTTCGACGAAGCCAGTGAATTTCTGCGTGCCTACCGGGGTGATGCCGCGATATCCGACACTGTCCAGTGCCTCCGCCACGGTGACGCCTTCGGCGTCCCTGCGCGACAGAATATCGTCGGTGGTGAAATCGCCTACATAGGCAGCCGACGCCATCATCGCCGGTGCGAAGCGCGAACCTTCCTCGTTGGTCCAGTTGCAGATGCAGATCGGCGTTTCGGTCTCGATCCCGGCGTCATTGAGCGTGCGGACCACCTCGAGCGCCGCCAGCGTGCCGAGCACGCCGTCAAACTTGCCGCCGGTCGGCTGGGTATCGAGGTGCGAGCCCAGGCCCACCGGCGGCTTCGACATGTCGCGTCCCCTGCGCAGCCCGAACATCGATCCCAGCGCATCGACATGAACCTCGAGGCCCGCGGCCTCGCATGCGCGGCGGAACCAGTCGCGCACCTGCTTGTCCTCACGGCCGAGCGTCAACCGCCGCACGCCTCCTTTCGGCGTAGCGCCGAATTTCGCGGTCTCGTGAATAGTATCCCACAGGCGGGCGGAATCGATTTGCAGATTGGATACGATCTGGGTCATTTATCCTGCCGGAAAAGCCAAGCGTCCATAACGCAAGGGTGCATAATATCGCGCTGCATGGTAGAATTACAGGGCCTACCCTGTCGAGGCACGGAGCGCTGTTCGATGATTGCTGGTCTTAAGAAGAAAGAACAGGACGACCGCGGCGAGCCGGAGGTGCTGCCGAGTCTTGCGGCGCGGCTGGCCTGCCGTGCCGGCATGGCCACGACCACCGCCGGTGTCGCCAACGGTTTTGTCCAGGGCAATCTCGCGATCCTGCCGGAAAAGCTGGCATCGGTGTTCCACCGCTTCTGCCAGCTCAACCCGAAACCGTGCCCCGTCATCGGCATGTCCGACGCCGGCGATCCGCGCATTCCCGCGCTCGGGATCGATCTCGACATCCGCACCGACCTGCCGCGCTACCGCGTCTGGCGTGACGGCGAGGTGGTGGAGGAGCCGACCGATATCAGGGAGCATTGGCGCGACGATCTCGTGGCTTTCGTGCTCGGCTGCTCGTTTTCATTCGAGGAAGCGCTGCTGGCGGAGGACCTGCCGATCCGCCATATCGAGCGCAACCTCCGGGTGCCGATGTACCGCACCAATATTGCGTGTACGCCGTCGGGGCCGTTCGCCGGACCCATGGTGGTGTCGATGCGGCCGTTCAAGCCGGCCGATGCCATCCGCGCGGTGCAGATCACCTCGCGCTTTCCGGCGGTGCATGGCGCGCCGGTTCATCTCGGCCATCCGCATTCGATCGGGATCGCGGATATCGCCAAACCCGACTACGGCGACCCGGTGCCGGTGGAGGCCGACGAGGTTCCGGTGTTCTGGGCGTGCGGCGTGACCCCGCAGGCGGTGATCGCGGCCGCAAAGCTGCCGTTCGCCATCACCCACGCGCCAGGCCTGATGCTGGTGACGGACTTGCGGAACAAGCAGCTCGCGGTACTCTAGTGGTCGTGCCCGTGTTCCGGCAGCACCAGCCCGAACGTCTTTGACAAATCGGCGATCTGCGCGGGCGTGAGATAACGCGGGTTGAGCCCGCGCAGCAGCAGATAGAGTTTTGCCGTCTCTTCCAGTTCCTCGATCGCGAACAGCGCCGCTTGCAGCGACTCTCCCGATACCACCGGGCCGTGATTGGCGAGCAGCACGGAAGAATATTTGCCGGCGAGCCCCTTGATCGCGTCAGCCACGGCTGGATCGCCCGGCCGATAATATGGCACCAGCGCGGTCGAGCCGCATTTCATCAGGTAATAGGCCGTCATCGGCGGCAAGGCGGCGCGCGGGTCGATCTCCGGCAGCATCGACAGCGCCACCGAATGCGTCGAATGCAGATGCACCACCGCGCGGGCCGCGCGGCGCGTCTGGTACAGCGCATTGTGCAGCGGCACTTCCTTGGTCGGGCCATCGCCCGAAGTGAGCCGGCCGTCGGCGTCAAGCCGAGACAGCCGTGCCGGGTCCAGAAAACCGAGCGAGGCATTGGTCGGCGTCACCATATAGCCGCCGTCGTCGAGCCGCACGCTGATATTGCCTGAGGAGCCCGGCGTCAGCCCGCGCTCGAACAGCGAGCGGCCGAGGCGGCAGACTTCTTCACGGACCTTCGTTTCGGTCATGGCAGCATCCTCTTTGCCGCCTTGTCTCATGCTTTGGCAGCGCGGCCAAGCCGTGATACCCAGATGACAAAGCCGTATCTCGAAATTCGGTTGCGAGGAACCGCCCAAGGGAATTGCCGGATGCCTGAAGCCGTCATCGGAAAACCGCGTATCGCCGTGGTCGGGCTGGGCTCGATGGGCATGGGCATGGCGACCTCGCTCAAGCGGGCGGGTTTTGCGGTGATCGGCTGCGACGTTTCGGCGGAAGCCGTGGCGCGGTTCGTCGCCGCCGGCGGCGCGGGCGCCAACACGCCCGCGGAGGCCGCGAAGGGGGCCGACATCGTCGTCAGCGTGGTCGTCAACGCTGCCCAAACCGAAACCATTCTGTTCGGGGCCAATGGCGTCGCCGAAACCTTGGCGAAGGGCGCGGTATTCGTCTCCTCCGCGACCATGGACCCGGACGTCGCGCGACGGCTGGCGAAACAATTGGAGGCGACCGGACGGCATTATCTGGATGCGCCGATCTCTGGCGGCGCGCAGCGCGCGGCGCAGGGCGAATTGACCATTCTCGCTTCCGGCAGTCCCGCCGCTTTCGCCAAAGCAAGGCCTGCGCTCGACGCAATGGCGGCCAAACTCTACGAACTCGGCGATGCCGCGGGGCAGGGCGCCGCGTTCAAGATGATCAACCAGCTGCTCGCCGGCGTGCATATCGCGGCCGCCTCGGAAGCGATCGCCTTCGCCGCCAAGCAAGGGCTCGATATCCGGAAAGTATATGAGGTGATCACCGCGTCCGCCGGCAATTCCTGGATGTTCGAGAACCGCATGCCGCATGTGCTCGACGGCGATTACACCCCGCGCAGCGCGGTGGAAATTTTCGTGAAAGACTTAGGCATCATCCAGGACATGGCGCGATCGGCCAAATTCCCGGTGCCGGTGGCGGCCGCGGCGCTGCAGATGTTCCTGATGACGGCGGCTTCCGGCATGGGCCGCGACGACGATGCCTCGGTGGCGCGGATGTATGCCCGCGTTACCGGCACGCATTTGCCGGGCGAGCCGAAGTAAAACGACAACAAGAGGACAGTCGATGCCCCGTTTTGCCGCCAATCTCTCCATGATGTTCAACGAGGTACCTTTCCTCGAGCGTTTCGACGCCGCCGCGAGAGCCGGTTTCACCGCCGTCGAGTTCCTGTTTCCCTATGATCACGCGCCGGAGACCGTTGGCGAACGGCTGCGCCGCAATGGCCTGACACAGGCGCTGTTCAACCTGCCGCCCGGCAACTGGGACGCCGGCGAAAAAGGCTTTGCGGCGCTGCCGGATCGTTTCGCCGATCTGCAGCAGAGCCTGCGCACCGCGCTGCCCTATGCGCAGGCGACCGGCGTCAAGCGCGTGCATCTGATGGCGGGCATCGCCAGCCGCAGCGATTCCAAAGCGGTGGAGGCGTTTTACAAATCGGTGGCATGGGCTGCGGAATTCTTCGCGCCCCACGGCCTCGACGTCGTGATCGAGCCGATCAACCCGCGCAACGTGCCGGGCTACTTCCTCAACGATTTTTCCTTCGCGCGCGACCTGATCGTCGAGCTGAGGATTCCCAACCTGAAGCTACAGTTCGACATCTATCACTGCCAGATCATCCATGGCGACGTCACCATGCGGCTGCGCGAGATGATGCCGATCATCGGCCATATCCAGATCGCCAGCATTCCCTCGCGCAACGAGCCGGACGGCGAGGAACTGAATTACCCGTTCCTGTTCGACGAACTCGACCGGCTCGGCTATGGCGGTTTTGTCGGCTGCGAATACAACCCGCGCGCCAACACCACCGATGGTCTTGCCTGGTTCAAGCCCTATGCCGGAGTGAGGCCGTGACCCTGGCGCTAGGCTGCATTGCCGACGACTACACCGGCGCCTCCGATCTCGCCAACACGCTGACTCGCGGCGGCCTGCGCACGGTGCAGACCATCGGCGTCCCCGCAAGCGAACTTGCGCTGCCCGAGGTCGATGCGGCGGTGGTGTCGCTGAAGAGCCGGTCGATCGAGGCAAGCCTTGCGGTGTCGCGCTCGCGATCGGCGGAAAAATGGCTGCGCGGGCGGGGTGCCGGTCATCTGCTGTTCAAGATCTGCTCCACCTTCGATTCGACCGATGCCGGCAATATCGGTGCTGTGATGGATACGCTGCGCGCCGATGCGAGCGAGACAATCGTGCTGGTGACGCCGGCGTTTCCGGAGACCGGTCGCACGGTCTATATGGGCAATCTGTTCGTCGGTTCGGTGCCGCTGAACGAGAGCCCGCTAAAAGATCATCCGCTCAACCCGATGCACGATTCCAATCTGGTGCGGGTGCTGGGGCGCCAGAGCACGACCAAAGTCGGGCTGGTCGATCTCGCCGACATCGCGCGCGGGCCCGATGCCGTTCGCGCGCGTCTCGCCGATCTCGCCAGACAAGGCTTTGGTGCGGCGATTGCGGACGCCGTTTTCGAACGCGATCTCGAAACCATCGGCAAGGTCGCGCTGGATCATCGCGTCTCGGTCGGCGCATCCGGCCTCGGGCTCGGTCTCGCCCGCGCGCTGGTGGCCTCCGGCCGGGTCAAAGCGAATGCGCCGCAGGCGACCTCCGATGCTCCGGTCGGCGGACCGGCCGCGTGCCTGGCCGGCAGCTGTTCGCAGGCGACGCTGCAGCAGATCGCAAGCGCGGAAACTGACATGCCGGTGCTGCGTCTCGATCCCGACCGTGTCGTTACGGGCAAGCAGGAAGTCCAGCGTGCGCTGGCCTGGGCCAGGGATCGGCTCAAGCAAGGTCCGCTCCTGATCGCCTCCAGTTCGACGCCGGACCAGGTCGCGGCTCTACAGGCGCGCCATGGCCGCGACGCTGCGGGCCACGCGATCGAGCAGGCGATGGCCGACATTGCTGAAGGGCTGGTGCAATCCGGAGTGCGGCGGCTGGTGGTCGCGGGCGGCGAAACCTCCGGCGCCGTAGTGGATCGCCTTAAAATTCCAGGCTTTCTGGTGGGCGCGGAAATCGCCGCCGGCGTGCCGGTTCTGCGCGCGGTCGGCGCGAAGAATGGCGCGATGTTGCTGGCGCTGAAGTCCGGCAATTTCGGCGGTGCGGAATTTTTCTCCGATGCGCTCAAGCTGATGCGCTGAGCGATCGCGTTGCACTCGTCTGCCGATGTTCTGTGCTTTGATTTTTCCTTGGTTCTACTGCAGTTGAGATAACGTAAAGCACAATGCGCAAAGAGGGCGGTATGAACGGACCACGGCTCGATCGGACTGGGCAGGCCCGTGGTGGGTGGTGTCACGGAAGTGAGGGCGGATGGCGCGCCGAACGTTGGCTATTTCCCCGCAGTTCGGGTAAATCAGCCTCAACCAACAAACTCCTGGAGGGCGAGTTCGGTGCCCCTCTGCCTGACCGGAGATTGCCCGCTCTATGATCGCACTGGTCCGCATCGCGCTGAGCCGGCCGTACACTTTCGTCGTGCTTGCGCTGCTTCTGCTGATTATCGGACCGCTCGCCGCGCTGCGCACGCCGACCGACATTTTTCCGGACATCCGCATCCCCGTGATCGGCGTGGTCTGGCAGTATACCGGATTACCGCCGGATCAGATGGCCGGACGCATCACCACGCCGTTTCAGCGGGCGCTGACGACGACGGTCAACGACATCGAACACATCGTCGCCAACTCCTATAACGGTTTCGGTATCGTCAAGATCTTCTTCCAGCCGAACGTCGATATCCGAACCGCTAACGCCCAAGTCACGGCGATATCGCAAACGCTGATCAAGGCGATGCCGCCCGGCGCCACGCCGCCCCTGATTCTGAACTACAGCGCCTCCACCGTTCCGATCATCCAGGTCGCACTATCGGGCGAGGGGCTCACCGAGCAAAACCTCGCCGATATCGGCATCAACCAGCTGCGCACGCCGCTGGTCACGGTGCCCGGCGCCGCGATCCCCTATCCGTTCGGCGGCAAGCAGCGCCAGGTGCAGATCGATCTCAATCCACAGGCGCTGCAGGCGCGCGGGCTGTCCGGGCAGGACGTCGCCAACGCACTCGCCGCGCAAAACCTGATCACCCCGGTCGGCACCCAGAAGATCGGCGCTTTCGAATACAACATCCAGCTCAACAACTCGCCGCTGAGGATGGAAGAGCTCGGCGACCTGCCGATCAAGACCGTGAACGGCGCGATGGTCTATGTCCGCGACGTCGCCAGCGTGCGCGACGGCAATCCGCCGCAGACCAATATCGTTCACGTCGATGGCAGCCGATCGGTTCTGATGATGGTGCTCAAGGCGGGTTCGATCTCGACGCTCGATATCATCGCCGGCATCAAGCAGAAGGTCGTCGACGTCAAGGACCAGCTGCCCGAGGCGCTCAAGATCGGGTTCATCGGCGACCAGTCGCTGTTCGTCCGCGGTGCCATATCAGGCGTTGCCTATGAAGGCGTCATCGCGGCGCTGTTGACCAGTGTGATGATCCTGCTGTTCCTCGGCAGCTGGCGTTCGACAATCATCATTGCCGTCTCGATTCCGCTTTCGGTTCTCGGCGCGATCGTGATGCTGTCGGCGATCGGGGAGACCCTCAATATCATGACGCTGGGCGGTCTGGCGCTCGCGGTCGGTATCCTCGTCGACGATGCCACCGTCACCATCGAGAACATCAACTGGCATCTGGAACACGGCAAGGGCGTCGAGACATCGATCATGGACGGCGCCAACCAGATCGTGACGCCAGCCTTCGTCTCGCTACTCTGCATCTGCATCGTGTTCGTGCCGATGTTCTTCCTGCAGGGCGTGGCGCGGTTTCTGTTCGTGCCGATGGCCGAAGCCGTGATGTTCGCGATGATCTGGTCGTTCATCCTGTCGCGCACGCTGGTGCCGACCATGGCGAAATACCTGCTGAAGCCGCACGCCCATCATGCCGAAGGCGAGAAGCCGCCGTCGCGCAACCCGCTCGTGCGGTTTCAGCGCGGCTTCGAGGCGCGGTTCGAGCGGGTCCGCCGCTTCTATCGCGACCTGCTGCTGCTGGCGATGCACCGGCGCCGGGTTTTCGTGATCGGGTTCTTGGGCCTGGTCGCGGCGTCATTCCTGCTGGTGCCGTTTCTCGGGCGGAATTTTTTCCCCTCGGTCGATTCCGGATCGATCCTGATGCATGTCCGCAGCCAGGTCGGTACCCGCGTCGAGGAAAGCGCCAACCAATTCGCCGACGTGCAGAAGGCGATCCGCAAGATCATTCCGCCGTCCGAAATCGACACGCTGGCCGACAACATCGGCATGCCGATCAGCGGCATCAACCTGACCTACAACAACACCGGCGTGATCGGTTCGCAGGACGGCGATATCCAGATCAAGCTGAGGGCGGGCCACCGGCCGACCGATGAATATGTTCGGACGCTGCGCGAGCAACTTCCGCGGGCGTTTCCCGGCATGACGTTCGCGTTCCTGCCGGCCGATATCGTCAGCCAGATCCTGAATTTCGGTGCGCCGGCGCCGATCGACCTTCAGGTCCGTGGCGCGGATGTGAATGCGAATTTCGCCTACGCCAATAGATTGCTGAGCCGGATTCGCCGGATACCGGGCATCGCCGACGCCCGCATCCAGCAGTCGCCCAACAATCCGAGCTTCAATATCGATGTAGACCGGACACGGGCGCAATATGTCGGACTGACGGAGCGCGATGTCACCAACAGCCTCGTCGTCAACCTGGCCGGCAGCGCGCAGGTGGCGCCGACCTACTACCTCAATCCGGACAATGGCGTATCCTATTCGATCGTGATGCAGACGCCGCAATACAAGATCGACTCGCTGAGCGCGCTGGAGACCTTGCCGATCACCGCGGGCTCTACCGCGACGCCGCCGATCCTTGGCGGGATCGCCGACATCAAGCGGTCGACCTCGAGCGCGGTGGTCTCCCAATACGACATCCAGCCGATGGTGCAGATCTATGCGACGCCGCAGGGGCGCGACCTCGGCGCGGTCGCCGCTGACGTCAAGGCCGTTATCGCGGATAGCGCCAAGGAGGTGCCGAAGGGCTCGTCCGTGGTCCTGCTGGGCCAGGTGCAGACCATGAACAGCGCGTTTTCCGGGCTGTTGTTCGGGCTGCTGGCCGCGATCGTGCTGATCTACTTCCTGATCGTGGTGAACTTCCAGTCCTGGTCCGACCCGTTCGTGATCATCACCGCACTGCCGGCGGCGCTGGCCGGGATCGTCTGGATGCTGTTCACGACCCAGACCACGCTGTCGGTTCCCGCGCTGACCGGTGCGATCATGTGCATGGGCGTCGCTACCGCCAACAGCGTGCTGGTGATTTCTTTCGCGCGCGAGCGCTACGAAGTACTGGGCGATCCGGTGGCCGCCGCCATCGAGGCCGGTTTCGTGCGCTTCCGCCCGGTGCTGATGACCGCCTTGGCGATGATCATCGGCATGCTGCCGATGGCGCTGGCGCTTGGCGAGGGCGGCGAACAGAACGCGCCGCTCGGACGCGCCGTGGTCGGAGGGCTGATCTTTGCAACGATCGCTACCCTGATGTTTGTTCCCGTGGTTTTTAGTATGGTCCACAAGAAGCAAGGCGCCAAAGCCGAAGCCGCCCCGGAGACTTCACATGCCCACTGAACGGAACTCGCCGGTCACTCGCCGGAAGTTGGGCATTTTCGCCGCCGTGGCGGGCGTCGTCGCGGTGCTGGTGGTGGTGACCGGTATTCGGGCGCGCGAGGAATCCAGCGTCAAGCTGCGCGAATGGACCGACAACCAGGCCATTCCCACGGTCGCGGTGGTGCTGCCCGACGCCAGGGTTCTCAACGCCACCATCGATCTGCCGGGCCGGCTGGAGGCCTATTATCGCGCGCCGATCTTCGCCCGCGTCAGCGGCTACCTGAAAAGCTGGAGCGCCGACATCGGCGCCAAGGTCAGGGCAGGCCAGGTCATTGCCGAAATCGAGGCGCCGGACCTCGACCAGCAGCTGTTGCAGGCGCGCGCCGATCTCGCCAGCCAGGAGGCCAGCGCGAAATTGTCCGAAGCCACATTGACCCGCCGCAAATCGCTGATCGCCTCGAATTTCGTTTCGATGCAGGAAATCGACGAGCGCTCCGCCGACCTCTCCAACAAGAAGGCTGCGGTCAAGTCCGGCCAGGCCAATGTCGAACGGCTGGAAGCGTTGGCCGGCTACAAGAAGATCACCGCGCCGTTCGACGGCGTGGTCACCGCCCGCGATACCGACGTCGGCGCCCTGATCAATGCGGGCGGCGGAAGCGGCCCCGCGATGTTCGTGATCTCCGATATCAAGAAATTGCGGGTCTACGTCAACGTTCCCCAGAGCTACGTGCCCGCGATCAAGATTGGCGCCAGGGCCGTGATTTCGATGCCGGAATATCCAAACCGGACCTTCGATGCCACCGTCGAGGCTTCGTCGCAATCCGTCGATGTCGCTTCCGGCACGACGCGGATGCAGCTTGGGCTTGACAACGCCGGCGGCGAGTTGATGCCGGGCGGCTATGCGAATGTCCGCCTGAGCCTGCAGCGCGACGCCGTGCCGCTGCATATTCCCGCCGGCGCCCTGATCTTCAACCAGAGCGGCCTGCGGGTCGCGACCGTGGGCGGCGACGACAAGGTGCTGTTCAAGACCGTGACCATCGCCCGGGATCTCGGCAAGGATATTGAATTGGCCTCGGGCATCTCCCCGGACGACCGCGTCATCGTCGCGCCGCCCGATGGTCTCGCCGATGGCGATCAGGTCCGCATTGCCGGCGCCAAGGGCAAGCCCGCGACGGTTTCGGAGCAGCAGGACATCAAGGGCTGAGGGTTAGCCCGCCCGCCACTCCAGCACACCATCGTCGGCGCTGACGATATCGCCTGACGACCTCACCGGCGTGCGGTCATTGTTCAGAAGATGCGCCAGCGTCACCCCGTCGCTTGCAGGCACCCGCGCCAGCGCGCGCGCATTGTCCGAGGTCCGCAGCATCACCACGCCGTGCTCGGCCTCGCCGTTGCGGCCATAGATCACGGTAAAGCTTTCGACCGCGCCCTTGCCGCTGGCTTCGGTGACGAAGTCAGGCACCGCGCCGCGATGCCGGTCTGCCTCGGCCTGCACGCTGGTGTCCTGCGCCAGCGCTCCCTGCGGCGCCTGCCGCGACAGCACCAGGCCATGATGCTTGGTGACAAATCCGCCCTGGCCGTAGAGCAGGCCGAGCTTGGCGCCATTGCGCAGCTTCCGCACCATCGCGCAGGCCGCATGCGTCATGTAGGTGTTGAGGGGTGCGCCGAAGAAGGTCAGCCCGCCAGTCACCGTCGGCTGCACGTCGTAACCTAAGCCCAGCGTCCGCCGCGCCATTTTCGGCACGCAGGGAAAGCAGCTGTAGAGCTCGATGGCATCGAACGCTTTGCCGTCGCCGCCGACGAGGTCCATGACCGCCCTGAGCACGGCATTCTGCGGGTGGCTCTGGAAGAACTGGTCGCGGATCAGATAGTCGCGCGGTTCTTCCGCCGATGCCCCGCCCCAGACGTGAACGAGGCGATCCTCCGCGATGCCAGCGGCGCGGGCCTTCGCAAGGCTGGTCAACAGCACCGCCGCGCCCATATTGACGGTTGGATTGGCCACCATCAGTTTGGTGTAGGGCCAGGCGATCAGCCGGTTGTCCGCGGTCGGCGCCGTGATCTCCTCGGGCGTGAAGCGCCGCTGCAGCCAGGCGTTCGGATTATGCGAAGCGACTTCGGAATAGCACGACCATAATTCGCCGGTTTCCGCCATTGCCTGGCGCGGGGTCTGGCCCCAATGCGCCGAGGTCGCGGCTTCGTAAAACGGATAGACCGTCACCGGCCTGAACACGCCAAGCTTCACCGCCATCGGCTTCTGGAACGCCGCGCCGCGCTTCGGCTCCGGCACGTCATGGGCGAACGGTGTCCATGGTAGTTCGATGCCGGCGCGTTCGGCCTTGGTGGCGGTCGACTGCGCTTCCGCGCCGCAAACCGCGGCGACGCTGCATTCGCCGCGCGCGATGCGCTGCGCGGCCTCATGCAGATAGCGGATCGGGCTCTCGCCGCCGACCGGGCCGTAATAGGCATGCCGCGGCTTGATGCCGAGACACTCCGAGAGCCGGATTTCCGGATCGCGGTAGCGCCAGCTCAGGAAATTGACGATGTCGAGCGATTGGATCTCGCCCAGCAACTTGCCGCCGCTGTCCGCTTCCGCGCGCCTGAGCGCTTCTTCGAGCAGGGTGAGAGGCTCGAGGCCTTCGGCAACCTCTTTCGGGCGATCGACGATTTCGCCGACGCCGACAATAACGGGGAAGCGGTCGTCTGATTGCAGGGCAGTCGTCATTTTTCCTGGTTTTCGCTTTCAACTATTCGTTTCAGCCGGCAATGCGGGGCGATGCGAGCTATCGGACCCGGAATGACGGTCAATCATTCCGCCGCCAGCGCATTCATGTGCTCCACCGCTTCGATAAAATCTTCCTTGAATTCCTGCACCACGGCGCCGGCGGATGCCGGATCGGATGGCGGAACGACGCATCGAGAACTTCCAGCGCGCATTGCGCATCGAACGGTTGCGGCTGATTTTTGGGGATTTCAGTCGTCGTCAGTTCGATGCCGTATTTCTTCAGCAGGTTTCGGGTAAAGTCGCGGTGTTCATTCGAAATCCGCGCCTCCAGACTTTTCCAGGTGACGTCCTTCTCGCCCGCAGTCGAAATGTTTTCGGGGATCAGCACGTCGAGCCCATAGGGCTTGCCGTCGACGTGATCGTCGATCCATTTCAGTTCCTGCTCGATGGTTTCGGGCGTATGCGCGGTGGCCCCTAACACGCCGAAGCCTCCGGCGCGGCTGACGGCCGCAACCACGTCGCGGCGATGGCTGAAGGCGAGCAGGGGAAATTCGATGCCAAGCATGCCGCAGATCGGCGATTTCATGGTTGTGGCCACTCCCTGAGGCAGCTTCTGGTGCCGCTTGTCATCGGTTTGAATTTTCGAGTTCTCGGATGACGCTAGCGCATCATGGGCACCGAAGCCAAGCTGGGTTTCAGCCAATCAATCTTGCGCCGAGACGCTGATCCAGTACGCCCTGCCGTTCGCGATCTTTCGCAGGCCGGTGATTTCTGGATACCCGCTTTCGCGGGTATGATTGGTTATGATGGCTGTGCTCGGTTTATTGCACATTCCGCGCGACAAAATAATGCAACCCCGAAGGCCGTTTTGCCGCTTGCGCTTTCGTGCCGGGGGTAGAATGCTGCCGCAACAATAGAAGAATCTTGAGGGAGTTCGAATGTCCGCCTTGCAATCCATTTCCGGCAAAAGCCACGCTACGGGCGCTGAGGCTTACGATGTCGTCGTGGTCGGCGCGGGTTTTGCGGGAATGTACATGCTGCACCGGCTGCGCGTGCTGGGATTGTCGGTCCGGGTCTATGAGCAGGGTGGCGACGTCGGCGGCACCTGGTACTGGAACCGCTATCCCGGGGCGCGCTGCGATGTCGAGAGCATGCAGTATTCCTACTCGTTCTCGGATGAATTGCAGCAGGAATGGGAGTGGAGCGAGCGCTACGCGCCGCAGCCCGAGATTCTGAAATACGCCAATCACGTCGCCGACCGTTTTAATCTTCGCAGCGATATTCAGCTCAATACCCGTGTTGACAGCGCTGCGTTCGACGAGAACGCCAACGCATGGTCGGTGACGACAGCCGACGGCAAGACCGTGGCGGCAAAATATGTCGTGCTCGCCACCGGCTGCCTGTCGAATGCGCGGATGCCGGATATCAAGGGCCTCGC
>Ga0209048_10003250_pt1 | contig 15846 bp, 16 predicted proteins | sample FrelakmetCRP12CR_FD_187146 | JGI IMG/M metagenome (GOLD analysis project Ga0209048, IMG submission 187146) | Freshwater lake sediment microbial communities from the University of Notre Dame, USA, for methane emissions studies - CRP12 CR (SPAdes)... | ecosystem: Environmental > Aquatic >... | reverse complement strand
ACAACAGTCTGGACTTGCTGAACAGGACTAGACGCCGTCGAGAACCGCTGGATACCTTGTTCCAATCGCAGCGGCTGAACACCCCGTGTGTAGAACGGATCGCCCATTTTGAACCCCCGCTTAACGGGGAAACTTTGTTCTTTCACTCTCGAAGCGGACAAACGGAGCTCCGCATTTTTCAAACGGAAACGTTTCCGTTTCGCGTCCGCACGTGCAGAATCCACACAGATACCCAGTCCCCAGCGGCGGTCTTTCCTTGTTGTTTTTGGGGCATGCGCTACGGTGTTCGCGGGGTTTGGGTGCTAGATTTGACGTCCAAACGTTCTCGAACGTGAGAAATCTGGGGTTTTTGGGGTGAACCCACTTTTCTGTTTTGCCTGAGACTTCCAGAAACCTGGGGCTATATGCAGCTCCTGATTTCAGTTTTTGGCAGTTTGATTTTTGCGCACATAGCAAATCATATGGGACACCGAAGCTCGACCAGTAGTCTACGCTGGCTTTTACTTTTTGCGAACTGTGACTGAGGCGCTGAGGTCGACAGTTGCTTCTATTGTGGTTAGGTCTTTCGCGACTTTCTTTCCTGGGTCTGTAAGCGAAAACAATCTTGGGTAAGGAAAGTTTTCGCCTTTTCGTTCTCTTATCAACCCCAGTTCCAACAGTTTTTCGATTCCAGTGTAGGCGCCTCTTTGACCTGACACTTTTCCGATTATGCCTGTCAACTTCGTTTCGCCCATTTCATTGAGGAAAAGGAGAATACTGAACGCCGTCCTCGATTTGCTTAACTCGTCAATGTAGCCCATGTTGCCAGCCTATGCTAACAGCATATGCAATGGCAATACTTAAATCTATCGAGTGTGGTATATGCAGAGTAGATATGCATTTAGTATATGTTAACATGAGAGGTACATGCAATATGGAAACTCGAAGAATGTTTGGGACTGCGGTCAATGTGAATAGCGCAAAAGCCTTAACGGCAGGAAGAAAATCAAAAACCACGATCAGCATTTGCCGCAGGGGTAGTATAGTGAAAGAAAGGTGCAATCAACTGATGGAAATCATATGGCAAATGGGCAGTTACAAACAGATTCTTGACTCAGATTTGACTGATCTAATCAAGATGTACATTGGAGGAAATCGTGACACAATCCGGGATTACAAAGGCTACAATGGAAAAGTGGTTCACGGAAGGAATGGGAGCCGCGTTGTGGGCGTTCAAAGAGAAGGCTATCTCGAGATTTTTGGATATGCGAGAAGATTCCAACATGGCAAAATATGGCAATTACACCATGAGCTCGTTCCTTTGCCATATCACTATGAAGAAACATTGGTTCCCGAGAAGCCCACAAAGGGCCATAATACGTATAGTGAAAGCTCAGAAGCATCCACAAAAGAAGACTCTCTCTCCTCTATACTCCAAGGGAAAGGAAATAGAGAAACCATTTCAAAGGTTTCCCCGAACGGAGAGACTGTAGAGAGACCAGAAATAAATAATAATACTACCGTGAGAGAGAGAAATTCTTGACTTGATTCACCCCCTGAACCAACGCGCATGCTCAAGTGGTGTCTCCTGTGATTCTTTTTTGAAACGGCTTTTGTTTACGTAGTAAACAATAAATATATCTTGTGAACTATCTTAAAGAGTGGTCGTGTTAACGTGTCAGCTCAGCCGAAAATAGTGGGCGTTTCCGAGATAGCAGAATTTGCTGGTGTGACGAGACAGGCTATACTAAATTGGCGGCAACGTTTTGAGGATTTTCCCAGACCTTTGGCTGAATTGAAGAGTGGCCCTGTTTGGAGTTTGGACAGCGTGTTGGAATGGGCTAACAATCATAAAATCACTGTGCGTAGCAGCATCGGAGCCAGCGCCGATGAACCTAGCGCTCAAAGCAGAGTGAAAAGGAAGACTGTAACGGTGGCTGTTGTCAATATGAAAGGCGGAGTCGGCAAGTCGACAATGGCTGCTAATCTTGGCTGGTATTATGCCTATAAGAAGAACTCTAGGGTCTTGTTGGTTGACTTAGATCCTCAATTTAATTTGAGCCAATACGTTCTCGGAAGTGTGAGATATGAAGAACACGTAACAGGAGGCAAGAAGACAATTCTGGACATTTTCGAACAAGCGACCCCTGAAGCCATTTCTGGTTTCCCAAAGGAGAAGCTGGAACCAGAACAAGTTATTCTGACAGCACATACATGGCAGGACGGCAGCAGGGTAGACATTATTCCGTCGCGTCTTGAGATGACTTGGACACTGAAGAACCCCCACGACAAAGAACACCTCCTGGATTCATTTTTGCGCAAGATCGCCGGCCAATATGACTTGATACTTATCGATTGCCCACCAACCGAATCAATGCTTACTCAAGCAGCGTACATAGCAAGTGACTCCGTGTTGGTTCCTGTGAAACCAGAATTCCTTTCCACGATTGGTCTGCCTCTTCTGGTGCGTTCGCTGAGTGATTTCCATGAAAACCATGATGACAAAAGCGTTCAAATGCTGGGGATAGTATTCAATTCGACATCTGAATATAAAACGGAACACCAACGTTCCAAGAATTACGTGTCAAAGATAGCTAAAGAAAATGGATGGTATGTATTCCAAAATGAGATCAGCTATTCAGATTCATATCCAACAGGTGCAAGAACAGGAAAACCGATATTCCTGACTGAATATGCACGATGGTGGAGAGTGGCTGAATTCGGAAAAGTTGCTGATGAATTCATACAACGCGCGGGGCTCAAAATATGAGCATGAACTTGGATCTACTCGTGGAATTGATAAGGGTCTTGCAGCGCTACAGCAAGGAGGATTGGCAAAATCTCGCTGAAATGTTGAGAGACGATTCAACAAGAGCCCGGCTGATAGAACTTGCAGAACTGCTTTCTGTTCCAAGGCGACAACTGAAACTAGCAAGTGCCACGCAAGTGGGAAAGCGAAATATTCGTTCCCATTCAATACTTGCGGTTGGTTCTTCGGACAAAGAAAAGCTGGAAAGACTGAAAGATCTGCAGACAGGGATTTACAGCAGAAAAATCTTTCCATCAACAAAAGAACTGAGAGAATTCACTTTCTCGCTTGGCCTGAAGCTCTCGCCGAAATATAGCAGGGATCGAATTGCACATGAATTGATAAAATATCTCGCAACTTTGCCAGCAGACGAAATTGAGTGCAGAATACTCAAACACCGAGTTGGCCAACGTGACTATGGCCGAGAGTATGAGAATTGGGTGAACCTCATTCTAGGAACGTCAGCAAAGAATGGAGTTAGAAGCGAAAAAGCCCCGTCAGATTCGACCACTAGGTGAGGAGATTAGAATGGAGTTCCGAGAAGAGGAAGTGTATAATCTTAACATAAAGGAGCATCCTGACGACTTATCCCGTCTGATTGTAAGATTCCTATGCGGCAAGAACTATGACCCGCAGATCACCGATGAAGAGAGAAAATTACTCGGCGTGCTCACAGCAAACATTGAGAAGAATGGCCTCAGCCACGAACAGCTCAACGAATTACTTCTACTGCTGAATCAGGATACAGTCTGCAAGGATTTCTTCACTTTCTTCTTCGGTGAACACGTTAACACATTGGATGATCTAAAACAAGGAGTGGTAAACTTCAGGGGCTTTGCCATGCTGTGCTATGGCAACTTCAAGTTTGCGTATAGACGTATAGCTCAAATGGAAATGGAGAAGCTGAAATCTGGCCTTGGTTCCTACTGCAAAGAATCTAGGAACAGGCAAAAGCCTTTAGGAATCGCCCGTCAAGATTGCTTCCAATCAGAGGTATCCCACGGCACAAAACGTGGTATTTAGGAGAGGTCACTGGAAATAGGGTTAAAGCTGAATCTGATGCAGTAGCGAGTATAGCAAAGAGAAAGTTGGAGAAGCGACATTCTCTGGATAAGGGTCTTCTGAAATTTGTGAGACAAATAAGTAGGATGAACAATGAAATAGAAAGAACCGAGAAAACTGGGCTCGCAAACACGGATATTTACCTTACCTGGGACTATATGGACGTTTATGTTGCCACATCAATGCGAAACAAATGGGAGTACGAAGACACTTTTGACTTCGTAAACGAGGTGTTTGAGGACAAACGACTGAAGACGCTCAACATTCGCCACTTCGATCCGACTCAGTCAAAATGCAACAATTCTAGGGATAAGGGACTCCTCGAGAGTTTAATGCTGAAGAGAGCATCATGTGCATTATATCTCGCTCAGGAAGACGACACGCTAGGCAAAGACTCGGAACTCGCTGCCACACTGGCACAGGGAAAACCAGTAATCGCTTACATACCACAACACGATCCAAGCGCATATGCAAGGAAGATAGCGAAATACCCGTTAAGCTTCTTCAAGCGAAGATTGAGTATTCTTGGTGCTGAAGAGATTTTTGACGACGAAAAATGCAAGAAAGTGTTGCAAAAGTATGACGCAAAATTCAAGCAGACTATTAATGATTTTATCAGAGAATTGACAAAATACCATGAGAATCAACCCTTATCACTGTGGAGAGAAAAAGACGCCGAGTTCAAGAAGAAGAACAAGAACTTCCGAAAGATTTGTAGAATCGTTGCTATGGCAGAATGTTTCAACTTTGACCGAAGAGCAAATCTTCTGAAAGGAATACACCCTCTCTGTATTCAGGCAGATCTGAAAACAGGCGTGGCAAATGGGGTTCTGGTTATTAGAAGGCCAAAAGATTGCGTTGAATTACTGTATCGTATACTGACTAACCAGCTAGCATTCATGATAAAACATTTTGGTTCTACGGCAAAGAAACAGCGGAAGAACGGATTCACGGCTTTGGAAGAGAACGTGTCTGGATGCGCATTCCGAGTCGTTACAGATTACGAGAGATTGACTAATTCTTTCTGGAATCTCTTCGATCGAAGATAAAGCATTTTATACGCGTTATAATACTTATAGAATTGGAGAGCCACTTGCAGAAACCGACCAAATGGAAAGAGACGTTCTCGGGTCTTTCATGGGAACAGAAGAATCCGACCTTCTATTTGTATCAACGCCCCAATTCAATCAAATATTTGAAGGGTCTCGCAAAGACTGGTTCTGTGAAATGCAAGGGCAAGACTATTAATCGAACGATACCCAAACGCTTCTCGGGTATAACAAAAAGCAAACAGGTTTTTTATGGAAAAAGCGTATGCGTTTCACGTAGGTTGAATTCGGCGAAAAAGAAAGGTTCATGAAGACATAAATCTCGCGTAGAGTTGATTGTCCAGGTCGTCCAGTTTGCACACAGACCCTAGACAATCTAATCTGAAATAGCGCTAAGAGCATTCAACCCAAGACATTATTGAAGAGCATTGATCATACAGCGAATGGGTAGAACTCGTGAAGCAGACGCAACAATGCAATACCCGCATAATATTCTATACGAATCCCCGCGGGCCCGCCAAAAGCTTTCAAGCATTTCAGGGTTTGCTCACCGTAACCCGCTACTGGTTTCACTTCTCAATTGGTTCCGTGCGCCTAGCTAGGCTATTCGAGCTTGTCGAGGATTTCCCCGTCTATTAGGTCTTCGGCTATTTTGAAGGTTTCAGGTTCGTCCTTTTTCAGTATGGCTTTCAGCGACGCAGCATCGAGGTCTCGTACAAGCGTGAGGATTTCCTTTTTGGCAGACTGCAGATGCTGTTCTAATGTTCTCTTGTTGCCATATACGATCCCGGCGAGTTGGCAGATCCTCTCCATCTTGACAAACCATTCAATCTTCCCAGTTTTCCTGTTTATGTCAAAGGTTATGGGCCCGGCTACACAAGTTTCTGGCTTCACAGAGTGGATTAGGCATCTTCTCGTCTTCAAGTCGTGGAATGTGCAGTAGCCTTCCGGATTCTCTCTTGGAGAGGTGTATTCTGTCTCAGAAAATCTGTTTAGAGGCTGAGAACCCGTCTTTTTCAAGTGTTCTTCGATTGTCTTTCTGCGTTGTTTGGTTATAGGCGGTTTCGTCCCAAAGCAGCAGCTATAGCTGGTTTTGCATTGACTGCAGACATCAAAGAAGTTGTGCTGTCTCTTATTTTCCGTTTCGGGTGGCATGAAAAAGGTTCCTCAGCATCTTCTAGAAGTAGGGTTCATTATCAACGAGGCTTTTTATAAGCCTTGAGTAAACGTTGATGATTGCCTCCCTCATATCGGTTTTCTGTTTCCTCTTTTCAATCCTTCGGCGTATAGTCTCCGACAGATTCCCATGTCTTATCCTCTTCTGAATTATTGAAAGGTACTGCTTTTCTTCTTTGGTCGCGTTCTTCCACGCATCATCCAGAAAACGCTCGCAAACTTCCCGCGCTGTTTTGCCATACGGATGCTGCACTTGCGCCCCTAACCCGTGTGTAACGGTTGAGTTGTAGCTTCTGACTAATGCTTCATGAGGCAAAATCCGGGGCTCTTCCTCCATCAACCCTCTTAGGAGTGCTCTTATGAAGCAACTTAGGGCTACATCTGATTTGACGCATTCTTGTTCATCCATCACTCTTATTTCAACGGCTTTCCTATCAAATCGAACGATAACCCCTCGACTATTAACCCACTCTTTGCCTAGTACGAGTTTATTTGCACCAGCAGCCGCGAGGTCTGACGAATACCGTCCAATAATGTGTTCATGGTAATCTGCGAATGAACTCGTGTATTCAGGAACGACATCGCCCATTACAGAAGGAACCTCAGCTTGATTCTGCTCATAGAACCTCAGCCTGCTGTCGACGCTATCGCCGAATTTACTCTCATAAATGGGGGAAGATGCGGTTATAGCTGGAAGAAATGCGCAGACTTCTGCGAGTAGATTGTGAAGTAGAACGCCGCTTTTCTCGTTTGCATACGGTAGGTTCAGTTGGAAGCTTTGTATGTTGAGCCATCCGTGTCGCTTGAGATTGAAGATTTCGCTGTAGGCTTCGTAGATTTTGCGGTGGCGGTGAGGCCATATGCTGGTTTCTTCAAGCTTCAGAAGTGGGTGCATGCCTGTTCCAAGAAGGTTCGCACGATATTTTCGTCGCAAGAAATCGTTCACCGTTAGAACTGCTTCTTGCATGGTTCCTTCGAAATCTATGGGTGAGGCAAAAGGAGTGTCAGGTTTGATCTCCATGACGTGCATTTGAAGCTCCTTTCCAAAGGTGAAGCGCGGCAACTGCACGAAATTGACGATGCGACCATGGTAATCCTTTATTATCTTGTCCATGATGGGTAACGCTTTGAGTTGATCGTTCACCACTGAAAACTCGTGTTCCGGACCCAACACTTCAAGCGTCTTGTACGTAGCAGTTCCTCTCAAGCAAAGCAGTGCCCAGAAATTGAATATAAGAATGCAGTTAATCTTAAATATATCAGCTATAATACCGTGCATCTAATCATCTGGTGTCAAATGGGTGCTGGTCGTCTCAAACATCGACCTTGGAACAACAACGCCTTCAATGAAACCTTCAGCATTTCTCAAATCCTCAGTCAAAGACCTCACTCTGAACTTGAACAACGACTACAGATATCTCAAAACAGGGTACTACGTGTCGATGCATGCCGAAGTCTTGGGCAACACCGTGATTCCCACGAGCAAAAGCATAATTGACGTGAACCGCAACCCTATCCTGCTGCTTGAGGCTTCGAAAGCTGGCATCCCGACCAACCGCTATCTCGTTACGAGTTCAGTGAAAAAGATAATGTTGGAAATAGGCTTTCCAATGATCGTTTTCGCCGTTAATCCTTTCTCCTTTGACGGCTACAAAGTTGCCAAGAACAGGAGCGCATTGTACAGAGCTGTCAAGAGTTTAGGAATGAACTACAAGTTTGCAGTGTGCGCGCAGCCTTTGCGGGGCAATATGGTTTCTTTTAAAGCTATTTTTGGCAAGTGCCAGCAAGATGAGCAGTTAGGTGAAATTGCGGGAAGAGTTTATGAGGTCTTTAGGATTCCAATTTGTAAGTTGCATGTTCAGCGAGTGGAGGAAAAAGCTTATCTGTGCGGCCTTCAGCCTCTGAAGAAAGAAGAGGTCTTGCCGGCTGATTTGCATTTGATTTCAGAGGAAGTTGCTCGTTTGTCTTTGAAGGGTGACCGCTTGGTTGGCTAGTATAGCCTGCTTCGTTGAGAAGTACAATTTTACGGATTCAAGAGAGGATGTTGCACTCCAGACTTTCAAGCATACGGCGGAAGAGATGGGTCATGAGTTCGATTTCATGTTCAGGGAGGGCATTTCAGAAATCCCGAAGTATGATGCGGTTTTCATTAGGGCCACGACTGATCCACTCTACACTTCGTACGTAGTTTCTAGGACTGCATCTGAGCTTGGGTTGAAAGTGGTTGATGATCCTGAATCAATACAGATCTGCGGGAACAAGATCCATCAATATTTGCTTTTCAAGAAGTTCAATCTACCTCATATTCCAACGATCTTCATAAATAAGGAGGAATTTCATCACAAGCAGCTTCTGGAGATATTCCGAGAATTTGGGAAACCAGTCGTTATCAAAGCGCCTTACACCAGTTTTTCACGATATGTCGAAAAAGTTGCTTGTGAAACGAGCTTCAGGGAAGTTGCCAAGAGATTCTTCAGGAAATCGGATGTCCTAGCTGTGCAGGAATTTGTGCCGACCACATTTGACTGGAGAGTCGGTGTTCTAAACGACAAGGTTCTCTACGTCTGCAAGTATATGATTCCGAAAGGCCGATGGAAGCATGGAGCTAAGCTCAGAGGAAAACCCACCTTCATTTGGGGGAGAACGGTGTCGCTTAAAGTGGAAAACACGCCCACAGAGTTGCAGAACTTGGCCCTGAACGCGTGCAAAGTGATTGGCCATGGACTTTACGGAGTGGACATCAAACAAGTCGGTGACAGCTACGTTCTCGTGGAAGTGAATGACAACCCAAGCATATACTCAGGTTATGAAGACCTGAGAAGCAAGGACTTGTACGGGAAAATCATAGACTTTTTGGTTGACTAACGCAGTATTAGCCGATTTCCTTTTTTGTGTTTGCACACGTTGTTCAGAACAAGGTTTCACTGACACGCGGAACACGAGTTCAAGCTATTCAAAGCCATTCTATTGGCAGAAATTCTAGCCAATAGCGACCCACCCACTCCCCCTACCCTCTAGGCATCAAAGAAATCCAGTCTGAGTTGTGAATCACATGTTTTCTTCAAAAGGATTTATTTTATGATTATTGTCTTTATTAGAGCAAGCTTAATCTAGTCTTAGGAAGCGAGAAAGATGGCACATATCGCGGTAGCTGGTACAGGTCGTGTTGGCGGCGAAGTTGCCTTCACATTGATTTTTGAACGTTATGTGGATGAGTTGTCTCTCGTCGATGTGGCTCCGAGGGTTGCCGAGATGACCAAGGAGGAAATGCATCATGCAATCGCTAACCATGGTTTCAACATCAAAATAAATGCCTACAGTGACGGCAAACAAGTCAAGAACGCGGATCTGATTGTCATAGCCGCTGGTTTTCCCAGAACCCCCGACATGAGCAGAAGAGATCTTGCCAAGAGAAACTCTGCTGTCGTAAGAGAAATCGTTGAAAGAACGTTGGATAACAACCCGCACGCTTGGTATTTCGTGATAACGAATCCCGTGGACGCTATGGCCACGCTGGCCAACAGAACAGCACAGGGCAAGAGGCACATCATAGGAACTGGAACAAGCCTTGAAACCTCACGCTTCAGAACCGTCCTGAGCAGAAGACTGGATGTTCCTATCGGCTTGGTCGAAGCCTACGTGGGTGGTGAGCACGGTGAAGCCGCTGTTCCCTTGTGGAGTACAGTGAAGATTGACGGGTTATCGTTGGAAGAATACCTTGCTAGGGAAAGAAAGCAGCTGGACAAAGCGGAATGTGAAAACTATGTTAAAGAAGTCAGCAGGGAGATCATTCAGTTTCTAGGCGGAACCAGGTATGGACCGGCTGGCTCGTTCATAGAAATAATTCGTGGAATAATGTTGAACACAGGCAGAGTGTTAAGCTACTCGCAACCGAGAAAGTTTGAGAGCATTCCTGAACCTGTTTATGTGACTGTGCCGGCGAGAATTGCTAGGTCGCTTGGTCCTGACATTTGGGATTCGTTGACTGAACTGGAGAAGAAAGCCATTGAAGATGCGGCGGGAGCCATTTACAAAACCTATTCGGAAAGCAATTAGGGAGCAAGCTAGATGCTGAAGAACGCTGTTGTGGATTACGATTTCTCTAAGAGCATGTCTGTTGATGAGCTTGTTGTGCAGATGGAGAAGGCCTGGGGTTTCACGGCTGGAAAACTCGCTGTGGCCGTAAGGATACTGGAACGGATGAGTGAAGCGAGCGGTTGTGTGAAATTCCTCTCGTTTACAGGCAATCTTGTAGCAACGGGGACCAGAGGTGCTTTGAAAGAACTGGTGAGACGGAAGCTTGTTGATGTTGTAATCACGACTTGCGGAACACTGGATCATGACATTGCTCGAAGCTGGAAGAAATACTATAGGGGCTCATTCGTCATGAATGATGCTGAGCTTCATCAGAAGAACGTGAACAGGTTGGGCAACGTGCTGGTCCCAAATGATAGTTATGGTTTGATAATTGAACAGAAGATGCAGGCGCTTCTGCAGAGTCTTTGGGCAGAGGGCGTCAAAGAGGTTTCAAGCAGTCAACTGTGCAGGGAAATCGGGAAACGCATCTGCAACGAAAGCTCGATCCTTTACTGGGCAGCCAAGAATAGCATACCTGTCTACGTGCCAGGCATTACTGACGGGGCAGTTGGCTATCAAACGTGGTTTTTCTCACAGGATCACGACTTCAAGCTTAACCTGCTCAAGGATTCGGGAGAACTGAGCGAAATTGTGTTTACGGCTAAGAAGACAGGTGCGTTGATCGTTGGCGGTGGGATTTCCAAGCATCATACGATATGGTGGAACCAATTCAAGAACGGCCTTGATTATGTGGTATACATTAGCACGGCAGATGAGTGGGATGGCAGTCTTTCCGGAGCGAGGCCGAGAGAAGCGGTGTCGTGGGGAAAGATAAACGAGAAAGCAAAGCGCATAATGGTTGAGGGCGACGCGTCCGTTATTTTGCCAATAATCGTCGGCGCCCTAACGAGTAGAATAGGAAAAGCTTAGGTTACGCCTTTAAACAGCCAAGACAGATCTGGCGCTTTCCTCTTGAAATTGATTCTTTCGTTGAGAGCGTGCGATATTAGAGGTAAGGCGATTGTCGCGTCGCAGTAGCATACGGCTCTCTTGCCTTCTATGTCGATTTTTCCCCAGCTAATGGCTTCTTCCAACGTGCAGCCTGACAGGCCGCCCCATTGAGGCGAATCAGTGGTTATCTGAATCGCGTAGCGATGCGGATAGTAATACTCCTTCAAGCCTTTCCGAAGGTGGCCTCTTCTGCCTTTCACGCCTTCGTCTTTGGTTCTTGGCGAGACAGATATCGCGAGTAGTTGTGTGAAGTCCTTTGGTACGCCTCCGCCTATGTAGATGACGCCGACTTCTTTGGTTTTCTCGCCGATGCCGACGAACTGGTCAAACTCCCTTACGCTATCCAAGATTATTGGGTGACCTTGGTTCTTTGCCATTAGAAATGTTTCGCCGTAGGCACTGTCAGCCATGGCCGGGCTGAAAACTGGCACGCCGTGTGCGGCTGCTGTAGCCACTATGGCTGGGATTTTCTTCTTGTTCAGCCATTTTCCAAATAGGTGGAGTAGCTCCGCGGAAGTGTATGGGTGGCTCTTTTTTGTTGTCATTAGGAAGTCTGTAATGAGCAGTTCCATTTCTCGGTAGTCGGTTTCTTTTCCATAGACGTCGTAGTACCTGTTTACATCTGATTCTAAGAGTTCTTGGTCATTGACTTGGTGTGCACCTTGCCAATAGCCGAAGCCCATGGCGTCGACAAGGTCTTCTGAAACGTTTGCACCCGTGGAGACAAGCACGTCTATGTAGCGGTTTTCGATGAGCCAGTTTATTATTTTCCACTGTCCAGCCGTGCTCATTGACCCTGAAAAGCCCATTATTATTGTGAGGTCCTTCTCTTTCAGCATGGCTTCCCAGACTTCAACCGCTTGACCGAGTTGTTTGCCTTGGTAGGCTGTTTGGCTCATTTCAGCCAAAAGTTTCGAAATGCTTTTTTCTTTAACTTCGATTGCGGGGAGTTTTTTCTTGAAGTATTTTTCTGGCATAGCGTGCACCTCGTTGTAAGTCACATGGCGTGTATATGAAATTTGTTATTTCACGAGACCGCTTAAGCCGTGAAATAGAACATGTGTTTTGGGAGTTAGAGAACATGCGAATTTATAGGTTTACGGTAGCGTGATGGAGTGTTACATTTTGTCTGGAGCTAAGACTCCGATGAGGTTGAGCGCGTTGCGCAGTGTTATTCTTACAGCGTTTACGAGTGCAAGTCGGGCGTCGCTTAGTTCTGGTGGTTCGGCTTTTAACACGGGTAGGGCGTTGTAGAATGTGTTGAACTTGTCGGCTAGTGAGTTGGCATAGTCTGCGATCAAGTAGGGTTTCAGGTATTCTGATGCTTCTGTGAACACATCTGGAAAACTAGCTAATGTCAAGATTATTTCTTTTTCCAGTTTGTCCGTCAGCAGCGCGTACGTCGGTTTTTTGGGTTTCTTGTCGGCTTTGCGCAGTATGCTGCAGGCTCTTGCGTGCGTGTACTGGATGTAGGGTGCGCTGTTTCTCTCGAAGTTGAGAACTCTGTCCCATGTGAACACGACCGGTTTGGAAGTGTCAACCTCTATGAGCGAGTATCGTACGGCCCCTATGCCGACGAAGTCTGCAATGTTCTTTTTCTCTTCTTCTGACAATTGTGGTGAGCGCTTCGAAACTTCTTCGTAGGCTCGTTTGACTGCTTCGTCCATGACTTCGTCGAACGTGATGTAGTGTCCTCTGCGGCTGCTCATCTTGTAGCCTGGGAGTGACACGAGGTTGTATGCGAAGTGAACTAGGTTGTCAGCAAGCTTATCGTAGCCTATTGCGTACAGGGCTATCTTCAGCTGCAACTGTGCTAGGCTTTGCTCCATGCCGATGACGTTGATGACTTTTTCTGCTTTTTCAAACTTCCACAGCGTGTACGCCACGTCACGTGTAGTGTATAGTGTTGTCCCGTCGGAACGTGCAAGCGTTAAGGATGAAATCTCATGCTCCTGCCTTAATCCAAGCTTCGCTTTGAGACCGAGCTTCTCAGCCACTTTTTCAGCGTCAAACTCCAGTACACCGTTTTCGACGAAGACAAAAGGAGATTTCTTCAGTTTTTGCAGTACTTTGGCTACGTGACCACTTGAGACAAAATCGCTTTCCCAGTCCCATGAGTCGTAGGCGACGCCTATCCTAGCAAGGGTTTGCTTGAAGCCTTCGAAGCATAGTTCGCTGACTCCTCTTACGAGTTTCCTTGCTTTCGGGTCTCCTTCCTCGTAGGCTTTGTTCAAGCTGTTGATTGTGTTTTCTGGGTTTTTGTCTTCGTTTGTCTTTTTCAGTAGTTCGTCGAAAAGTTTTGGGTATTTGCCTTCCAGTTCAGCGGATATTGCCACCCATTCGTCTAGTTCTCTGTTTATTTTGTTGATTTCGTCTTCTGCTTGGACCATTTTGGCTCGTTCGAGTTCATGTTTCAGTCGGTTGATTTCGACTATGCAGCTTGTGATTGTGTAGATTTTGCCTATGAAGTGGTCTGGTTTACTGTCTGGTTTGGGCTTGCCCAGTTTGTCGTAGCCGTAAGCTACTACTGAGGTTTGGCGGCCCACGTCGTCGATGTAGTAGTGTCTGTAGACGGTGTGGCCTTGGGTTTTGAGCATTCTGGCGATGGTGTCGCCTAGCATGGGGTTTCGGGCTTGTCCGATGTGTATTGGGTGGAGCGGGTTTACGCTTGTGTGTTCGACGATGATTTTTGAGGGCTTGGTTGTTTTGATGAAGCCATATTCTGCGTCGAGCTGTCCGGCTGATTCAAGGGTTAACGCTGCAAGCTTTGAGAAGTTGGCGTGAAAGTTTATGTATCCTGCTCCTGCCGCTTCGACGTGGTCTATTAGGCTGGGTTTTGGTTTGCCGATTGCTTTGATTACGAGTTTTGCCATTTCAAGAGGTTTCTTGCGTTCTTGTTTTGCCAGTTCGAAGCATATGGAGGAGGCCAGTTGGCCGTACTCTGGATTTGATGGTTTTTCGAAAGCCAAGCTAGCGGTTGAGGCTTTTGGCAAGGCCTTCTTTAAGGCCTTTGTCAAGGCTTTTTCGCATTCTTGGCGAAATTCGGCGAACGGGTTTGCTGATACCATCGTGTTTTTTGCCTCGGGTGTAGTGGCGGTTTTCTGAGTGTTAGAGGGTTGAGGTTATATTTTAATTTGAAAACTGATACGTTATCAACCGTGGATGCTTGAAGAGTATGAATACGAAGATTGTCTTCTCGGAAAAGTGTTTGGGCTATGGTCAATATCATATTGAGGGACCTGCGAGAGTCAAGAAGGCCGCTGAGGTTCTGAAAGGGTTTGGTTACGAGTTTTTGGAGCCTGAGCCTGCTTCTGAGGATGACCTGTTGAGGGCGCATGATGTTGAGTATGTTTGGAATTTGAAGAAGAGCTTGGTTGAGGACCCTGACACGCCTGCTTATGATAATATTTACGAGTTTGCGAGGCTCGCGGCTGGCGGCGCGATACTGGCGGCTAAGGTTGGCGGCTTCTCGATTATGAGACCGCCTGGGCATCATTGTGGAAGAAGTGGTGCGGCGCTTGGGGCTTATACTCGTGGCTTTTGCTATCTGAACAATATGGCTGTGGCTGTCAGGCATCTGGGGAAGCCTACTTTGATTTTGGACATTGACGGGCATCACGGTAACGGGACGCAGGAGATTTTTCAGGGAGACAGCAAGGTGACGTACTTGTCTTTGCATAGGCATCCGCATTATCCCGGTACGGGCAATGATTCGAGGGGCAATGTCCTGAATTTTCCGCTGTGGGCGGACTGTGGGGATGAGGCTTATTTGGAAACGTTGGACGCAGCTCTGAGTCAAGTTAGCAAGAGAGAGTTTGAAGTGGTTGCTGTGTCGGCTGGTTTTGACACGCACATGGGGGACTTGGCATCGCTGGGGTTGACTGAGAAATGTTATAGGGGGATAGGGGAGAGAATCGCAGAGTTAGGGAGATCTGTGTTTTTTGTGCTTGAAGGAGGATATCAAGGTGAGATTATTGGAAAAGATATCGATCAGTTGCTGAAGCGTCTTGAGAGCCGATCCTAGGTGCGCTTGCTATTGTCCGCATGTTTCTCTCTTTGTTGACAAGTGGTGATCACCACTACGGATGCTAGGATTATGGCTGCAGCCACGATGTTTCTTGGTGTCGCCGGTTCGCTTGCGAGTGCCCAGCCCAGAAACATGGCCACTATGGGGTTGACGTAGGCGTACGTTGAAACGCGGGCTGGCGCGCTTACTTTGAGTAGCCAGATGTAGGAAGTGAACCCGACGAGTGAGCCGAACACGACTAGGTATATCCAAGCAACCATCGAGCGCGCAGTCACCAGATCCAGTCTGATTCGCGTATATTCTCCCGTGACAAGACTTGCAGCGAGCAGTAGCAGTCCTCCTGCAACCATTTCTAAGGCAGTTGCCAGAAACTGTGAATCAGACCGCTCGGTTGAACGTGAATAGAGAGAACCGTTGGCCCACAGGAAGGCGCCGAAGACGACCACGGCGGCCACGGCAAAGTCGACGCTGCTTGCGCCTAGGCTTTGTACGCCTCCAACTAGCAATGCGACGCCGGCGAAGCCTAGCATCAGACCAGCAACAGCCATGACGCCTGGTTTGGTTCGGTTCCATGCCCAGTCGAGAAGCGCGATCCAAAGGGGCACGGTTCCGACGAGAAGGGAAGTTAGGCCTGAAGGCGCCCATTGCTCTGCCCA
>Ga0209048_10003249_pt1 | contig 15846 bp, 10 predicted proteins | sample FrelakmetCRP12CR_FD_187146 | JGI IMG/M metagenome (GOLD analysis project Ga0209048, IMG submission 187146) | Freshwater lake sediment microbial communities from the University of Notre Dame, USA, for methane emissions studies - CRP12 CR (SPAdes)... | ecosystem: Environmental > Aquatic >... | reverse complement strand
CGGGCTCGGGACCGGGGTCGGCCTCGAGGTCGAACAGGACCGACAGCAGTGCCGCCCCCGACATCCCGTCGACGGTCGAGTGGTGCATCTTGGCGATGACGGCGATCCGGCCCTTCTCGAGTCCCTCGACCACCCAGATCTCCCACAGGGGCTTGGATCGGTCGAGCTGCCGGCTGGCGATGTCGCCGGCGAGGTCGGCCAGCTCGCGCTGGCCTCCCGGCGCGGGGACGGCGGTGCGGCGGACGTGGTAGTCGATGTCGAAGTGGGGGTCGTCGACCCATACCGGGTGGCCGAGGCGCAGCGGGACCTCGACCAGGAGCCGTCGGAACACCGGGGCCTGGTGGGTCCGCGAGGCGATCTGCGCCTGCATCTTTGCGAAGGAGTAGCCCCCCGGCACGGTCGCCGGGTCGAACACGGTGACCATCTCCACGTGCATATGGAGGGTCGGCGTCTCCAGGTAGAGGAAGCTGGCGTCGAGGCCGCTCAGCTGTTCCATGTTCCTCCTCCCTCTCTCCGTCCGGACCGGCACCGACGATGCTCGATACAGATGATGCCTCACCCTGGCCGGCGGATCCATGCCGATCCCGCGCACCGTCGCCCGACCGGAGCTGCCACGGTTTTCCGTCCGGAGCGCCCGACGGTGTTTGATGTGTGGGTGCTCTGGTTGTCCCTCGCCTTCAGTCTGGTGTTCGCCCTCCTCGTGGTGGCCGTCTACGCACCGGTCCGTCGGGAGCCGTTCTCGGTCCTCTGCTTCGCCGGCGCCTTCATCCTGGGCGAGCTCCCTGTGCACACGGCCCTGATCGTCCTCGCCGGCACGGTGACCTTCGCCACCCGTGTCACCGACCACGGATGGGCATGGTGGACGGCGCTGGCCGTGGGCCTGGCCACGACCCTCGCCTACGTCGGACTGGCCGTGGTGGCCCACGGCTCGGGGCGGCTGGTGACTGCGTCGCTGGACGACGCCACGGGAGGCCCGATCGTCGCCGAGGGGGTCGACCTGCGCCCGGTCTGGGCCACCTGGTGGCGCCTGGTGCTGGCCGTTCCGTTCCGGTTCCGCCGCATCCGCCGTGTCCGCAACATCGACTACGTGGGCGACGGCCTCTACCGGCACAGGCTCGACGTCCTGATCAGTCGGGACCGCCCGCCGACGGGAGGCCCGGTCCTGGTCTACATCCACGGCGGGGCGTGGATCATCGGGGACAAGCGGGAGCAGGGCGTGGCGATGATGCACGAACTGGCCGAGCGCGGCTGGGTGTGCGTGGCCGTCAACTACCGCCTCAGTCCCAAGGCCACCTGGCCCGACCACGTCATCGACTGCAAGCGGTCCCTGGCCTGGGTGCGGGAGCACATCGCCGACTACGGCGGCGACCCCTCGTTCCTCGCTGTCTCCGGAGGATCTGCGGGAGGTCACCTGTCGGCCCTGGTGGCGCTCACCCCGAACGTGCCGGAGTGGCAACCCGGGTTCGAGGAGGCCGACACGTCGGTCGACGCGTGCATCCCCTTCTACGGGGTCCACGACGTCACCGGGGACCCTGAGGCGAGCGGGATCCACGGCCCCGGTCTGGTCGACCTACTCCAGCAGCGGGTGATGAAGACCACGATCGCCGACGACCGTACCCCCTTCGAGCTGGCCTCCCCCGAGCGGCGGGTCACTTCGTCGGCCCCACCCATGTACGTGATCCAGGGGGCCAACGACACCCTCGTCCCGACCCAGGTGGCCCGCCGGTTCGTGGAACGCCTGCGGGAGGCGTCCGGGGCGCCGGTCGCCTACCTGGAACTGCCGTTCGCACAGCACGCCTTCGATATCCTGCTGTCGATCCGGTCCCGACACACCACGCTCGGTGTGGTCCGCTTCCTCGAGGGCATCCGCAGCCGCACCACCCCCTGACGGGACCTGTCCGGCCCGCAGGGCGAAGCCCCCGTCGGGCGTTCGTCGCGTATCCTCCCGAAACTCGGGGATTCCGGCAATTCGCTGGACACTCGGCGGAGTTTCTGACGTAGAGTCACATATTCGCATCGGCCCGGTGCTGCACCGGGGGGGGACACCCACGACAATCCGATAACAAGGGGGAGCCTTGCGTTCAGCTTCATGGAAGAGTCGGTCGACCGCGCTGGGCGTGGTCCTGGCCGTCTCCCTCGGGGCGGCGGCGTGCAGTTCGACCACCTCGTCGTCGACCACGACGACCGCCGGGTCGGGCAGCAACACGACGGCGGCCGGCGGGTCCTCGTCGATCCCCCAGAGCGCGTTCAGCGACCACACCGGGGTCACGTCGACGTCGGTCAAGGTCGCCAACGTGTCGACCCTCTCCCTCGGCCTCTTCAAGGGCGCCCAGGTCGGCACCCAGGCCTACCTCGACTACGTCAACTCGACCGGCGGGGTGAACGGCCGCAATCTCACCCTCGACGCCGCCGATGACGGCTTCACCGGTGCCGGCAACAAGCAGGCCACCCAGAACGCCCTCCAGAACGACTTCGCCCTGGTCGGCAACTTCTCCCTCGAGGACAGCTTCGGCGGTTCCGTCCTGGCCCAGAACCCCGGGTTCCCGGACGTGTCCCAGGTGCTGGACAACGCCACCAACAAGCTGCCCAACGTCTACAGCCCGATCCCGCTGGCCGACGGCTGGGCCTCGGGGCCGATGACCTACTACCACAACAAGTTCACCGCGGACGCCAGTCACGCCGGGGCCTTCCTGGCCGACTCGCCGTCTGCCGCCCAGACCTGGGCGGGCGAGAAGTACGTCGCCGAGAAGGCGGGGTTCACGTTCGTGTCGGAGCAGACCTACGCCACCACGCAGACGGACTTCACCCAGCAGGTCATCGCCATGAGGAACGCCGGGGTGAAGATCGTCTTCATGGACCAGATGCCGTCCAACTACGCCTCGTCGGTGCTCAAGGCGCTCCAGCAGCAGAACTACCACCCCCAGGTGCTGCTCGGCGCGGCCACCTACTCGAACCAGCTGGTCCCCCAGTCGGGCGGCGCAGCCAATGTGAACGGTGCGTACCTCTCGCAGAACCTCGCCCTCTACCTGGGCGCGGACCAGGCGGCGGTGCCCGCGGTCGGCACGTTCCTCCACTGGGTCCAGGTGGCCTCCCCCGGGTACAGCCCGGACCTCTTCACCGCCTACGGCTGGCTGTCGGCCAACCTCTTCGTCCAGGGCCTCAAGAACGCCGGCTCGAACCCCAGCCGGGGCTCGCTGCTCCAGGCTCTGTCCAAGGTGACGTCGTTCAACGGTGACGGCTTCAACGCCCCATCGGACCCGGCGACCAAGACGCCGCCCAACTGCTATCTGATCGCCACGGTGACCAACGGACAGTTCGTCCGCTCGCCGGACAACCCGCCGACCACCGGCAAGACCAACGGGTTCCGGTGTGACGGGTCGTACATCGTCAAGCCCGGCGCCTGACCGGCCGGCGACAAGGGACGCGGAGATGGCCCCGGGGGGGGTCCTGACAAGGATGAAGCAGGAGGCATGAACAACTTTCTCCAGTTCACGGTGTTCGGGATCATGCTCGGTGCCGGCTACGCCATCGCCGCCACCGGCCTGGTCGTCACGTACACGACGTCCGGCGTCTTCAACTTCGCCCAAGGCGCGGTCGGCATGATCGCCGCCTTCGGGTACTGGGAGCTCGTCTCCGTCCACCACGTGCCGATCCTGGCTGCACTGGTCATCGTCCTGATCCTGGGGGCGTCGATCGCCGGGGCGTTCGTCGAGCGGGTGCTCATGCGCCGTCTCCACGGAGCCTCGGCCGAGCGACCGGTCATGGTCACCCTGGGTCTGATGGTGATCCTCACAGGCATGGCCACCATTCTGTGGTCGCCCACCACCCAGCGCACGGTCGAGCCCATGATCACCGGTCAGTTCCGACTGGTGGGCATCAACATCCAGGACCAGTACGTCCTGATCATCGGCGTGGCGATCGCCGTAGCCATCGGGCTGCGGGCGCTCTTCTACTCCACTCGGACCGGATACGCCCTGCGGGCCGTGGTCGACGACCCCGACCTCCTCGGCATGTCGGGGGTCTCCCCCAACCGGATGAGCCAGTACGGATGGATCCTCGGGTTCATGATGGCGGCGCTGTCGGGGCTGCTCCTGGCCCCGACCCAGACGACCGGCATCAGCATCGAGGCGATGACGCTGCTGGTCGTGAGCGGGTACGCGGCAGCCATCGTCGGAAGGCTCAAGAACATCCCGGTGACGTTCGCCGCCGCCATCGCCATCGGCCTGGCCGAGAACTACGTCCTCAACTACGTCGAACCACACCTGTCCTCCAGCCTCCAGACCGACGTGACCAGCGCCTTGCCCATGGTCTTCCTCTTCATCGCCCTGGTCACGCTCCCCTCCGTCCGTCTCCGGGCCGTCGGCCGACTGACCTCGATGCGGGCCCCCCGGGTGGCCACCGGGCGGGAGTCCCTCGTCGCCGGCGGCGCCTTCCTGGCGGTGGCCGTGGTCGCCGCCTTCGCGTTCGCGGACACCAACGTCAAGGGCACGACGCTCCTCACCCTGGGGGGCATGGTGATGTGCCTGGGCATCGTCGGGCTGTCCCTCGTCCTCCTGACCGGCTACTCCGGCCAGGTCTCGCTCTGCCAGTTCTCCTTCATGGGGATCGGCGCGTTCGTGATGGGCAAGGCGGCCGGTGGAGGGTCGCTGCTGGGCCTCGTAGCGGCCACTGCCATCTGCGCCGGCGTGGGCGCCCTCATCGCCCTGCCCACGATCCGGCTGAGCGACCTCTACTTGGCGCTGGCCACCTTCGCCTTTGCCGACGCCGTCGCCACCGGCTTCTTCGCCGACGGTCGGATCTACGGAGCGGGCGGGCTCACCATCGGACGCATCGTGCTGCCCGGGGTATCGCTCGGCAGCGACACCGCCGAGTTCATCCTGGTGACGGTCTTCTTCGTGCTGTCGGCCCTGCTGGTCCTGGCCATCCGGCGCAGCCTCTTCGGCCGGCGACTCGTGGCGGTCAACGACTCACCCGCCGCCTACGCCACCGTCGGGCTGAACATCGGCTTCACCAAGGTGGCCGTCTTCGCCATCGCCGCCGCCATGGCCGGGCTGGCCGGCGCGCTCTACGGGACGGTCCAGCAGATCGTCGGCACCACCGACTTCGACATCTTCCCGGGCATCATCTTCGTACTGTTCGTCACCATCTGGAGCATCCGGACGGTGTCCGGCGCCTTCCTGGCCGCGCTGACCTATGTGGCGCTCAACCAGATCTGGCCGAGCAGCATCGGCATCTTCGCCGGCATGGGCGTGATCCTCATCGGCAGGGCGGCCAACGGGATCCTCGGCATCGACGCACTCCATGTCCGCCTGCCGTGGGTCAAGTCTCCGGCTGCCGTGGACCAGTCCGGGCCCCTGACGGCCTTCGGTGGGGCGGCACTGGCCAGCGAGGGTACCCGTGCCGTCGGCTGAGTCGAAGGCGGACTCCGCCCTTACCGTCGAAGGTGTGGCTGTGCGCTTCGGCGGTGTGGCCGCACTCAGTGACGCCAACCTGTCCGTCCGGGCCGGGACGGTCACCGGCCTCATCGGTCCCAACGGTGCCGGCAAGACCACACTCTTCAACGTGATCAGTGGGCTGCAGAGCCCTGACCGGGGCACGGTCCATCTGTTCGACACCGACATCACCAAGATGAAGCCCCACCGCCGGGCACGCCTGGGCCTGGCCCGGACCTTCCAGCGGCTCGAACTGTTCGGGACGCTGTCGGCCGGGGAGAACGTGCAGGTGGGCCTGGAGTCCTCGGTGCGGTGGTGGCAGTGGCGCCACGTGAAGCGGACCTTCCCCTGGGCGAAGGGCGGCGTCCCCTCGGCGGACGGTGTCCCCGAGGGCCAGCCCACCGGGCCCGGTTCGGTCGCCGTGGCCACCTCCGAGCGGATCCTCGAGGGTGTGGGCCTCGGTGGCCTGGGCGCCGAGCAGTCGAGCGCCATGCCCACCGGCCTGGCCCGCATGGTCGAACTGGCCCGGGCGCTGGCCATGGCCCCCAAGATCCTCCTGCTGGACGAGCCGGGATCAGGGCTGGACGACGCCGAGTCCCAGGCGCTGGGCGAGCTCCTGACCACGCTGGCCAAGGGCGGCATGGGGGTGCTCCTGGTGGAGCACGACATGGAGCTGGTCATGCGCATCTGCGACTACATCTACGTCCTCGACTTCGGCGACGTCATCGCCTCCGGCACGCCCGAGGAGATCCGTCGGGACCCGATGGTGCAGGCCGCCTACCTCGGAACCGTGTCCGACGCCGGCGACGGCCTCGCGTCAGTCGCTACGCAGTCCGAGCTGGAGCCGACTGGATCGGACACCTCCGATGCCGCCACGGACACCATCACCGACCACGGAGGCGACCAGGTGGTCGAGGCATGAGGGACCGGACCAAGGACGCGCCCACCGGTGCCACGACCGCTGTGCTGCCGCCCAGTGTCACCGTGCGGGGGGTGCGTGCCTCCTACGGCCGCATCGAGGTCCTTCACGGCGTCGACCTCGAGGTGCCGGCCGGGAGCGTCTTCGCCCTGCTCGGCCCGAACGGCGCCGGCAAGTCGACCCTGCTCAAGGTCTTGAGCGGCCGCATGCGGCCGACGGCCGGTGAGATCTTCGTCGGGGACACCCCGATCGGCAAGACGCCAACAGAGAAGCTGGCCCGCCAGGGCATCTGTGCGGTCCCCGAGGGCCGGGGCATCTTCCCCAACCTCACTGTCCGCGAAAACCTCCGCATCTGGACCTACCGGGGCGGGATCTCGATGAAGGACGTCGAGGAGCAGACCTACGCGGCGTTCCCCGTCCTGAAGGAGCGCCGCCGGCAGACGGCCGGGACGATGTCCGGTGGCGAGCAGCAGATGCTGGCCATCTCGCGTGCCCTCGTCACCCGGCCCCGGGTGCTCTACCTCGACGAACTGTCCATGGGACTCGCGCCACTGATCGTGGCCGAGCTCTACGAGCTCGTCGGCGCGCTGTCCCGCCAGGGCATGACGATCGTGCTGGTCGAGCAGTTCGTGACGACGGCGCTGGCGGTGGCCGACCACGCCGCCATCATGGTGCACGGGCGGGTCGAGCAGCAGGGGACGCCGGCCGAGATGGCCGACGCCGCGCTCAGCATCTACCTGTCCCACTAGTCCGGCCAGGGTCAGCCGCATCGCTCAGGATCACTCCTCGGCCAGTTCGACCTCGACCGACGGCTCGTCGCCCACGACGGTCACCAGCTCGACCACCCCGCCGGCGTCACGCACGTCACCCTCGGCTGCGCCGAGCGCGTGGAGCCGGGCCACGGTGTCGGTGACGGTGAGCATCGCCACCGAGGCCCGCATGGAGCGCTTGGCCGTGGTCTTGGCCCGTCGGATGAGACCGAGCACCTCGGCGGCCACCTCGAGCACGGCGTCGACCTCGGGGTCGGGCCCTGGTGCGCCCGTGCCCTCGACGCCCAGCTGGTCGGCCGTCGGCCATGGGGCGGTGTGGATCGAGCCGACCTGCCACCACGACCACACCTCTTCGGTCACGAAGGGGAGCACCGGCGCCAGCAGACGCAGCAGCACCGACAGCGCGGCGGCCAGCGCGGCGCGGGCCGACTCGGTGCCGGGGTCGTCGGCCTCGCCGTAGGCGCGGGTCTTGACCAGCTCCAGGTAGTCGTCGCAGAAGGACCAGAAGAAGGCCTCGGTGCGCTCGAGGGCACGGGCGTAGTCGTAGGCCTCGAAGGCGGCGGTGGCCTCGTCGACAACGACGGCCAGTCGGTCGAGCACGGCACGGTCGATGGGGGAGGTGACGGCGGCGATCGGAGGGACCACCAGCGATCCGTCCTCGTCGGTCAGGCGGCCCAGCGCGAATCGGGACGCATTGAGCACCTTCATGGCCAGGCGGCGGCCGACCTTCATCTGACCCTCGTCGACGGCGGTGTCGGTGCCGGGCCGACCACTGGCCGCCCAGTACCGCACGGCGTCCGCTCCGTGCTGCTCGAGCAAGGGCAGCGGGGTGACGACATTGCCCTTGGACTTGGACATCTTCTTGCGGTCCGGGTCGAGCACCCAGCCCGAGATGGCCGCGTTCGCCCACGGCAGTGCGCTGTGCTCCAGCTCGGAGCGCACCACGGTGGAGAACAGCCAGGTCCGGATGATGTCGTGGGCCTGGGGCCGGAGGTCCATCGGGAAGACACGGGCGAAGAGGTCGGGGTCGTCCTCCCATCCGCCGGCGATCTGCGGGGTGAGCGACGAGGTGGCCCAGGTGTCCATGACGTCCGGGTCCCCGATGAAGCCGCCGGGCGCACCGCGCTGGTCGGCGGAGAACCCTTCGGGAACGTCGGTGGAGGGGTCGATCGGCAGGGAGGCCTCGTCGGCCAGGATCGGCGAGTCGTAGGCGACCTCGCCGTCGGCGTCCACCGGGTACCAGACGGGAAGGGGCACGCCGAAGAACCGCTGACGGCTGATGTTCCAATCGCCGGTGAGGCCCTCGACCCACGCCTTGTAGCGGTGCGCCATGTAGGGCGGGTGCCACTGCAACGCCTCGCCGCGGGTCAGCAGCGCCTCGCGGTGGGGCATGGTCTCGACGAACCACTGGCGGGACGAGACGATCTCGAGCGGCCGGTCGCCCTTTTCGAAGAACTTGACCGGATGGATGATCGGGCGGGCCTGGCCGATCATGGCTCCGGACTCGGTCAGCAGCTCCACGATGCGGGTCTGGGCCTGCTTGACCGAGCGGCCCACCAACTCGCCGTAGTGGGCGGCGGCCTCGGCCGGGGCGTCGGACTCCCACCCGACGGAGCCGAACTCGACCGGTAGCAGTCGCCCGTCGCGTCCCACGACGGTCCGGGTCGGCAGGGCGAGCTCGCGCCACCACACGACGTCGGTGGTGTCACCGAAGGTGCAGATCATGGCGATGCCCGATCCCTTGTCGGGGTCGGCCAGCTGGTGGGCGACCACCGGCACGCGCACGGCGAACAGCGGCGTCGACACGAAGGTGCCGAACAGCGGCTGGTAGCGCTCGTCGTCGGGATGGGCCACCAGGGCCACGCAGGCCGGGAGCAACTCGGGACGGGTGGTCTCGATCTCCACGCCGCCTTCGGCGTCCACCCGGGGGAAGCGCAGCCGGTGGTAGGCCCCGGGTCGTTCCCGGTCCTCGAGCTCGGCCTGGCTCACCGCGGTGCGGAAGTCGACGTCCCACAGCGTGGGGGCCGTGCGCTGGACGGCCTGGCCGCGCGTGGCCAGGCGCAGGAAGCCGCGCTGGGACACCCGCTGGGCCCGTTCGCTGATGGTGGCGTAGGTGTGGGACCAGTCGACCGACAGGCCGAGCGTGCGCCACAGGTGCTCGAAGACCTGCTCGTCCTCGAGGGTCAGCTGGTGGCAGAGGGCCACGAAGTTGGGTCGGGAGATGGCGACCGGGTCCTTCGGCGGCTCGTCGGGAGGCACGAAGTCGGGGTCGTGGGGGAGGCTCGGGTCGCAGCGCACCCCGAAGTAGTTCTGCACCCGGCGCTCGGTGGGCAGTCCGTTGTCGTCCCAGCCCATGGGGTAGAAGACCTGCCGGCCCCGCATGCGGTGGAAGCGGGCCACTGCATCGGTGTGGGTGTAGGAGAACACGTGGCCGATGTGGAGCGAGCCCGAGACGGTGGGCGGCGGGGTGTCGATGGAGAAGACCTGGTCCCGGGTGGCAGTGCGGTCGAAGGCATAGACGCCCCCGGCTTCCCACCGGGCGGCCCAGGTGGCCTCGAGCCCCTCCAGACCGGGCTTGTCGGGGATGCCCCGGCCCGTGGTGGCGTGGGTGGTGGGTCCGTTCGTCTGCTCCGGCATGATCGGGTTACCGTACCCTGCGTGCTCAAGCTCCACGACACTGCCACCGGCGAGGTGGCCCCGCTCCGCCCGCGCGAGCCGGGCAAGGTGGGCCTGTACGTGTGCGGCCCGACGGTCGACGGCGTGCCCCATCTGGGCCACGGGCGGTTCTCCCTGGTCTTCGACGTGCTGCGCCGCTACCTGCTGTTCAGCGGCCTGGACGTGACCTACGTCTCCAACATCACCGACATCGAGGACAAGATCATCGACCGGGCCGCGGCCCAGGGCGTGCCGATCGGCGAGTTCACCGCGGCCAACGAGGCGCTGTGGTGGGAGATCATGGACGCCCTCGGCGTGCTCCGGCCCGACGAGACCCCGCATGCCACGGCCTACGTCGACCGGATGATCGATCTCATCGACGAACTGGTCCGCCGGGGGGTGGCCTACGAGACGGCCACCGGCGTCTACCTGTCGGTGCTCGACGTCCCCGGCTACGGGCTCCTCGCCCGCCAGCCGCTCGACTCGCTGCGGGCGGGTGCCCGGATCGAGGCCGACGAGGAGAAGCGCTCGCCGCTCGACTTCGTGCTGTGGAAGAAGGCCAAGCCGGGCGAGCCGAGTTGGGAGGCCCCGTGGGGCGCCGGCCGTCCCGGGTGGCACACCGAGTGCGTGGTCATGTCGCTCGACCTGCTGGGCGAGGGGTTCGAGCTCCATGGCGGGGGACAGGACCTGATGTTCCCCCACCATGAGAACGAGCGGGCCCAGGCCGTCGCCGCCGGCAAGGAGTTCGCCCGCCACTGGATGCACAACGGCTGGGTGACCGTGGGCGGGGAGAAGATGTCGAAGTCGCTCGGGAACTTCACCTCCCTGGCCGACCTGCTCGAGCGCAGCGACGCCCGTGCCTACCGGCTCCTGGTGCTGCGGTCGCACTACCGGTCGCCCATCGAGGTCACCCCGGACACCATCGCCCAGGCCGAGGCCGGACTGGCCCGCCTCGACGAGCTGGCCCGTCGGTTCACGCTGGCGGACCTGCTGGCTGCCGGCCCGCCGACCGGCACCGCAGGCGCCACCGGCGAGCTCGACGACGAGGCGGTCACTGCCTTCACCACCCGCATGGACGACGACCTCGACACCCCCGGCGCGCTGGCCGCCGTGTTCGAGTTGGCCCGGCGGGCCAACGCCGCCGCCGATGTCGGCGACGCCGCCGCCGCCGACAGGACCGCCCGCACCGCCGCCCTCCTGGCCGCCGCACTGGGGCTGCGCCTGCAGGGTGACGCGGGCGACGCCGTGGACGATGCCGCTGCCGACATGGTGCGCCAGCGCGACGAGGCCCGGGCGGCCCGGGACTGGGCGCGGGCCGATGCCCTGCGGGCCGAGCTCGAGGCCGGCGGGTGGCTGGTCGAGGACAGTGCCGAGGGGACCCGGATCCGCCGACGGTAGGGCAGGCCCGCACTGCCCCCAGGGGGCGCCGGGCCGGTCGTGAACGCCGTGCGATCAGACCCGTTTCGGGCGGTTTCTCCCACGGGACGGGGATGGTCGACTGCTAGCGTTTCTCCAGTCGGAGCGTCCCCGCTGGCGGGTGGGCGCCGACCTGCTCCTGTCACGGGAGGGTCGGACCCGGTGCCGGTGGCTGCTCCGTGAGCACCATGCAGGTGGAGGAAGGGGGAATGCCACCGTGGCTTCCGGAACAGTCAAGTGGTTCAATGCGGAGAAGGGCTTCGGCTTCATCTCCCAGCCGGACGGTGGTGCCGATGTGTTCGTGCACCACACCGCCATCCAGATGAACGGATTCCGTTCGCTCGAGGAGGGCCAGGCCGTCGAGTTCGATCTGCAGGAGGGCCCGAAGGGCCTGCAGGCCATCGACGTGCGTCCCGTCCAGGTGTAGTACTCCGCCCGCTCGAACCCGGGCGCCGCCCGGCGATCACGGCCATCACGGCCATCACGGCGATAGCGGCGGTCACGGCCACTCAGGCCACCCTGGCTACCGGTCGGACTGCACCCGTGCGGGCGTCCGGGGTCTCGACGTGCCGGCACCCGGCATGCCCGTCGGCCGGCACCCGGCATGGCCGCGCGCCCGGGGGATGTTGCCCTTGTCGCCGCATCCTGGTTACTATTGAGTAACTACGAAAAGACCCGCCGGTTCCGGCGCTGGTGCGGACACGTCGCCGATACCGGTCGAAGCAGTGCATGACGGGCCTTCGGGCCAGAACGGAGCAGTGCACCATGTCTGAATTCTCCCTGGACCTCGACGAGGATCAGCTGCAACTCCAGAAGTGGGTCCACGACTTCTCGGATAGCGTGATTCGACCGGCCGCCCACGAGTGGGACGAGCGTGAAGAGACTCCGTGGCCGATCATCCAGGAGGCGGCCAACATCGGCCTGTACTCCTTCGACTTCATCGCCAACGCCTTCCTGGACAAGAGCGGCCTGCTCATGCCCATCGCCGCCGAGGAGCTGGCCTGGGGCGACGCCGGCATCGGCCTGGCCATCCTGGGCAGCACCCTGGGCCTGGCCGGCATCGCCGGCAACGGCACCCCCGAGCAGCTCATGGAGTGGGGTCCGCAGTGCTTCGGCACTCCGGAGAAGATCCAGCTGGCCGCGTTCGCCGTGTCCGAGCCCGACGCCGGATCCGACGTGTCGTCGCTGCGCACCCGGGCCGTCTACGACGAGGCCAAGGACGAGTGGGTGCTGAACGGCACCAAGACATGGATCACCAACGGCGGCATCGCCGACATCCATGTCGTGGTCGCCTCGGTCGACCCCGAGCTCGGCTCGCGTGGCCAGGCCAGCTTCATCGTTCCCCCCAACACCCCGGGCCTCTCCCAGGGCCAGAAGTTCCAGAAGATGGGCATCCGCGCCTCCCACACGGCCGAGGTCGTCCTGGACGACTGCCGGGTCCCCGGCCACTGCCTGCTGGGTGGCAAGGACAAGCTCGACGAGCGTCTCGCCCGGGTCCGCGAGGGCAAGAAGGGCGGCAGTCAGGCCGCCATGAAGACCTTCGAGGGCTCCCGCCCGACGGTCGGCGCCCAGGCCCTGGGCATCGCTCGGGCCGCCTACGAGTACTCGCTCGACTACGCCAAGGAGCGCAAGGCCTTCGGTCGGGCCATCATCGAAAACCAGGCGATCGCCTTCAAGCTGGCCGACATGAAGACCCGCATCGACGCCTCGCGGCTGCTGGTGTGGCGGGCTTCGTGGATGGGCGCCAACAACAAGGAGTTCAACTCGGGCGAGGGCTCGATGTCCAAGCTCTACGCCGGCGAGACCGCCGTGTACGTGACCGAGGAGGCCATCCAGATCCTGGGCGGCTACGGCTACGTGCGCGAGTACCCGGTCGAGCGGTGGCACCGCGACTCCAAGATCTTCACCATCTTCGAGGGGACGTCCGAGATCCAGCGCCTGATCATCGCCCGGGCCATTTCGGGCGTGCACATCAAGTAGCTGACCTCGGGTTTGCCTCCGGCTACCGGTTGTCGGGTGGTCGAGCGCAAGATCGCTGAAGCAGGTCAAAGGAGGCTCTTGTCCTACTTTGTCCTACTTCTTGGTAGCGTTCGTCCATGGCGACGATCCGCGAACGCAGCCCCGGGGTGTGGCAGGTCCGGGTCTTCACGGGTCGCGACGGCACCGGTCGTCCGACCCAGGTGGCGGTCACTGTCCGGGGCGGCAAGCGGGAGGCACTGCGTGAAGCCGCCCGATTGGAATCGGCACCCCAGCGGGGTGCCGAGGGCCGGATCGTGGCCGACGCCCTGTCGGCCTGGCTGGAGCGGAACGAGGGTTCGTACACGCCGGCCAGCCTGCGCGACCAGAGCAGTCGAGTCCGCCTGGTCAGCGAGGACACGATCGCGCGGACGTCGCTGGCCCGACTCGGCGTCGCCGAAGTGGACCGCTGGCTCACCCGGATGCGGCGCTCCGGGCTGGGTGAATCGGCGATCCGCAATCGCCTGACCGTGCTGCGTGCGGCACTCCAGCAGGCGGTCGTGTGGGGGTGGATCAACTCGAATCCGGCCGCCCTGACCAGAGCACCCGGTGTCAAGCGCTCGCCCAGAGACGTCATGAGTCCCGACGACGCCATCGCCGTGATCAAGGCGGCCACTGACATCGACCCGGTCGCCGGGTTGGCGCTCCGGGTGGGAGCGGTGGCCGGAGCACGCCGGGCTGAGATCGCCGCTCTCCAGTGGACCGACCTGGACGGCTCGGTGCTCACCATCGACTCGGCCATCACCGTCATGCGCGGCAGTGGCGAAGGCCCCGAGCCTCCGCAGTTGGTCGATACCCGCACCAAGACGGCCGAACGGCACACGGTCACCCTCGACGTTGAGACCGTCCGGCTGTGGGGCGAGCTTCGATCCGAGCGCGAACCCTACGGTCCCTACGTCTTCAACATCGGGAAGGATCCGGCGAACCCTGATCGGATCGGGTGGTGGTGGCGGCGTGCCCGGGAGGCGGCGGGTATCGACAAGCACTGGCGCCTCCACGACTTGCGGCACTTCTCTGCGACCATGGCAATTGCCGGGGGCCATGACGTGCGCTCGGTCGCCCATCGCCTGGGTCATGCAGACCCGGCGATGACGTTGCGTGTCTACGCCCATGCGGTCGAGTCCGCCGATCAGGGCATCGCCGACCTGTTGGGGAGCGTCCTCGGCGGTGGGCCCGAAAGTGCCGGCGTCGTCGACTGAGGATGCAACGTACCGACTACTGCCTTCGAACAAGTTGGCACTGGTGATGTCGTAGATCACGCGTCACCCCAGAATTCCGTTCCGATAGTTCGCCGATGATGAATCGGCTCCGGTTCAGGAACCGATCGTCACCATCGCCCGCAGGGCGTCGGCTGGGACTCGCAGTAGGCGTTCACCGACCCGAATGCACGGGATTCCCTCGGTCCCTGTAGGTGCCGAGAATGTCATCCGGGTACCTTGACTAGGACTTTCCCGGAATCCCCGGGACGACGACGCTGGGCCATGGCCCTCCCGTTCCTCTTCCTCGCCTTCACCAGGATCCTCCAGTTGGTGCGCTTGAACTGGCGAGACGGCGACGAGTTGGCGATCGAAGTCATCATGCTCCGCCACGAGGTTGCCGTGCTTGGCCGTCAGGTCGTCCGAGCGGACTTGCTGCCTTCGGACGTGCCCAGCTCGCCGGACTGGGACGACTGCTCGACCGCCGGCGTCGGGGCAGGTTCTTCGGGCAGCCGGAGACCCTGCTCTGCTGGCGCCGGGACCTCGTCCGGCGGAGATGGACCTATGCCCACTGCCCAGGTCGACCGAGCATTCCCGCCGGCACGGGGTCGATCATCCTCCGACTGGCCTCGGAGAACCGCACCTGGAGCTAGCGCCGGATCCACGGCGAGCTGGCCACAATGGGCGTCGTCCTCGCTCCCTCCAGCGTCTGGGTCATCTTGCGGCGGAACGGCGTCGATCCCTCACCGATGCGGAGCGATCCGACCTGGGCGGAGTTCCTCGGTTCCCAGGCATCATCGATGCTGGCCTGCGACTTCTTCTCGGTCGACACGGTGTTGCTGAAGCGCCTCTACGTGCTGTTCTTCATCGAGCTCGACACCCGACGGGTGCAGGTGACCGGGGTCACCGCTGATCCGACCGGCTCCTGGGTGGTCCGACAGGAGAGGAACCTGACCATGGCACTGGAAAATCGGGTCCATCCCGTCCGGTTCCTCATCCGAGACCGGGACGCCAAGTTCACCTCGAGCTTCGACGAGATCTTCCGAGTTGAAGGCATCCGGATCATCCGCACCCCGATCCGGGCTCCCCGGGCCAACGCCTTTGCCGAGCGCTTCGTCGGCACGGTCCGCCGTGAGTGCCTCGATCGGATGCTGATCCTCGGTCGTCGACATCTGGAACGAGTCCTGGCCGAGTACGTGGTCCATTACAAGGGCCATCGGCCACACCGGGCCCTTGGTAAGACGGCCCCGCTCACGATGGACTCACCGCCCCCGATCGATGATCCGGAGCCAGCGGAGTTGCGTCGCAACCACGCTGTCTTCGGACTGATCCATGAACACCGGCTAGCCTCGATACTCGGGAAGATCGTTCTCCTGAGGTTTCTTATCCGCTGGGGCTATCGCGGCGGGAAGCCGAACCGCAAGCTTCGTCCACCCCACCAC
>Ga0209048_10003248_pt1 | contig 15849 bp, 12 predicted proteins | sample FrelakmetCRP12CR_FD_187146 | JGI IMG/M metagenome (GOLD analysis project Ga0209048, IMG submission 187146) | Freshwater lake sediment microbial communities from the University of Notre Dame, USA, for methane emissions studies - CRP12 CR (SPAdes)... | ecosystem: Environmental > Aquatic >... | reverse complement strand
AAGACCGCCATCAGAGTCCGCACGCTCTCCGGGGCGGGGACAAGGCGCAGAATAATCTTGGTAAAGATCCCCAGGGTGCCTTCGGAACCCACCAAGAGGCGTGTGAGATCGTATCCGACCACGCCCTTCACCGTCCGGGTTCCAGTGTTTATGACCGAACCCATAGGCAGGACCGCTTCGAGTCCCAGTATATAGTCTCTGGTCACACCGTATTTGACAGCACTGGGACCTCCTGCGCACATGGCGACATTGCCGCCAAGGGTGCAGAACTGCAGACTGGCAGGATCGGGGGGGTAGAAAAGCCCGTGGCGCAAAACCGCCTTCTGGAATTCTCCTGTTATCACCCCAGGCTCTGAGACCGCCAGCAGATTGTCGGGATCGATTTCCAGGATTCGGTTGAGCCGGGTGAGCGCCATAACCATGCCACCGTTCCACGGAATGGCAGCCCCCACCATACCGCTGCCAGCGCCCCGGGGAAAAACGGGAAAGCGATGGCGGTTGGCCAGCTTGAGCAGTCCCGCTACCTCTTCTACACTTCCCGGAAAGACAACCACATCAGGCGAGGCTTTGAGCTTGCTGGCATCGTAACCGTAACAGTAGAGTTCTTCCGGTGCAGTGAGGGTGTTTTCCGGCCCCACGATGCGGGTGATTTCATCGACTGGAAGCGAATTGCTGCGCATAGACTTTCGATCGAATCCTTAATGATAACATTGTTACAAATTGCTCATCGGTCAGGGAGTTGAGTAATAACGTCACCTAGATATTATACCCCACCTCGTCAGTATCGAAAGGGAATCTTATTGAATTGGGCTCTGCGATCTAATTTGGACAGTGATTCTCTCATTCCAGCTCTTGACCCAACAATTTTCCCTGTGTTATTAATATAATAACATTCTTGTGCGAATTGTTGGATATACGGAGGAATTGGTGCGCGAGCAATCGAGACGCATTCTGATAGTGGACGATGAAGAGGGTGCAAGGGAAGCCCTCGAGGTTATTCTGGAGGAACACTATGACGTAGAGGCCGCGGAAGATGGGATAGTTGCTCTCGCGCGCCTCCGGCAAAAGCCCTTCGATGTGGTTCTACTTGATGTGAATATGCCCAAAGTGAATGGCCTTGAAGTGTTGAGGCAGATAAAGGATCACGATGATTCCATTGAGGTGATCATGGTGTCTGCAGCAGACCGAGCACGAGAAGCTACATTATCGCTCAAGACGGGGGCTTATGACTATATTACCAAACCTTATGAACCAGAAGTGATCCTGGAAGCAGTCGAGAAGGGCATCAGAAGGCGTTCTCAGCAGAGTGAAATACGTCCTCCAGCCTCTTGTGAAATGGGTCTGGATATTGGGCATATGCGAATCATAAGTGCGGCCGGGAACATGGGCGCTGTCTTTCAGATTATTGAAAAGGTGGCAGGTGCTTCCAGCAATGTGTTGATTACAGGAGAGAGCGGAACCGGCAAGGAATTGATAGCCCGAGCCCTCCACGCCCGCAATCCCCGAAACCTGAAGCCTTTCGTGACAATCAATTGTGCGGCGATCCCTCCGGAGTTGATAGAGAGCGAGCTTTTCGGGCACGAGAAGGGCGCATTCACTGGCGCCTATGTTCGGAATATCGGCAAATTTGAATACGCTAACGGAGGCAGCATTTTTCTGGATGAGGTATCGAGCCTGAGACTCGAGTTTCAGGCGAAGCTGCTGCGAGTGCTTCAGGAACGCGAATTTTGTCGGGTGGGTAGCCATCAGACGGTCAAAGTAGACGTCCGGGTCATTGCTGCGACGAGCACTCCCCTGGAATTGCTCGTCAAAGAAAAACGGTTTCGTAATGACCTTTACTTCAGACTCAATGTCATTCCCATTCAACTCCCGCCTCTGCGCCAGCGTAAGGGGGATGTGCCTCTCTTGGCGAACTACTTTTTGGCAAAATTCAACCATGCCTTGAAAAAGAGAATACGAGGAATAAGCCCTGATGCCATGGAAGTGCTGGAATCTTATCCATGGCCGGGAAATATCCGGGAACTGGAGAATCTGATCGAACGATTGGTCGTCCTGGGCTCACCTGGCCAATGGATTCATGAAAACGACCTCCCTTTTGATCTTTTGATACAAGAGGAAGCAGGAGACTCTCCAGGCCCAAAAGGGAAGGCCGTCGACTCTGGCCTCATTCAGGCAAGGCAAGAGTTTGAGCGGCAGTATATCTTGCGGGCCCTGCAGCGATGTCGATGGAATCAGACCGACACGGCCCGCCTCCTCAAAATTCACCGCAATACCCTGTTCCAGAAAATGAAGATACTGGAATTGCGTTCTCAGACAGATGAGTAACCGCCAGGGCTCCCTTGGTATTTCTACCGGTTGTTTACAGAGTTCAGGGTTTTCTTCTTAATCCCCCTTTCCGCTTGCACATAGATATGTGCAACGCCCATTAATCTGGGCACCGGGTCTGCTGTTTGGTTCTCTGATCCCTCTATCCCCAATTCTTCACTTTTCGTTCACTCAACTCTGTGCAATTCACCATCTCAATAATACCTGGGTTACGCGAGACCCAGGTATATTAACCTAAGGAATTTATCTAGTTGTACAGAATCAGCGAAATGTATATTCATTGGTACATGTATTGCTTTCCAGAAGTGTCGAATTGCATTGAAAAGAATGAGGCTTTTTCCAAATGTTTACATGAAATGAGAGAAGAGGAGGAGTTATGAAAAAGTTGGTTCTGCAACTGTTTGTGATCGGCGCACTGGTTGCCACGTATGCTTTGCCCGTGTTGGCTGGCGGTGGTGGCGGTCCGTAGTAAGGCAATCAGCAGACCTCATAATTCATTACTTCGGGGTCAGGGAGAGAGCGCGAGTCGAAGGGTTCGTGCTTTTTCTTTTTGTGAAGACAAAGGAAAGGTCGTAGAATGGTATCGGGTTATACTTGATATAAGCAATCTGTGAAGCGGAAGGCGCTCAGAATGAGAAGTGCTCGTTTGCTTGCCTGCATGCTGGTCTTTTATTTTTTTCTTGGTTATTTCAATGTGGACTGTAATGCAGTTAAAGAAAATGAGAAAAGCGGCACTCCTTCTGAGCAATCTCGCTACGGAGGCATTTACCGAATCCCTTTGCTCAACGAACCGCCTACCCTCGATCCCGCCAATATAGAGAATATCTATGGTATTTCGGTAGTCCACCAGATTTTTGATGGCTTGGTGCAATTCAGTCCTGAGCTTTTCATCGTACCTGCCCTGGCAGAGAACTGGCAGGTGGAAGATAACGGTAGACTATACCGTTTTTTCCTTCGCCCGAACGCGCACTTCCACAACGGTCGTGCGGTTGCATCTCGGGATGTGGTTTTTTCACTCAGTCGACTGATTCGGGTGAATCCAGCCCCGAGCATCTTGCCCCATTTACTCAAGATCAGTGGTGCACAGGAGTATAGAAATAACAAGAGTGATCATGTAGCTGGTTTTACAGTAGTAGATGACCGTGTTTTGCTTGTTAAGCTGGAAGAACCATACACTCCATTTCTGGCTGCTCTGGGAATGTACCAAGCCAAGATCCTTCCCAAAGAAGAAGTAGAATTCAAGGAAGATTCCTTCGCGAAGAAGCCAATTGGAACGGGGCCCTTCCGCTTAGCTGCCTGGGAAGTCAATAGAGGCATATATCTTGAGGAGTTTGCCGACTATTTTGGTAGAGCGCCATACCTGAAAGAAATCCATTTCTTAATCTATCCTGGTGGCAATATAGAACAGGTCTTGTCTGACTTCCAGGGCGGTAAGCTGGAAGAAATGCCCGTCTATGGGCAGATCCGCCAGAAGGTTCTTGATAAGAAAAATCTGAAATGGTTGCACCGCCCATCTCTAAGCCTTCTTTTTTATGGTATAAACTGTCAGCATCCTCTATTGAGAAACTTGGGGTTGCGGACAGCTCTTGGAGCGGGAATTGACCGCCGAGAAATCGTATCTGAGGTCTACAAAGGCCAGTTTGAACCCGCCTCAACAGTTTTGCCGCCAGGAATGCCGGGGTACCAGCCGCAGAGCAAAAGGTGGTCTTATGATCCCGATCTTGCCAAAAGCTCCGCAAAGCTGGCCTTGAGAGGAGAGGCAAAGGTGCTCACGCTTGAAATTGTTTCAAATAGCCAGTCCACACTAGCACAGGGTGAGCTGAAGCTGGTGGGGGAAGCCTGGAGTAAGCTGGGAATCGATATGGTCCCGAAGTATCTTTCGGACTGGTCTCAATTCGAACGATACCTTAGATCCGATTCTGTGCAAATATACCGCTATGCATGGTTTGCAGATATCCCCGATCCGGATAACTTTCTCCAACCGCTCTTTGCATCCGACTCACAACTCAACTTCATGCGATACAGGAATGAAGAGAGCGACAGGATTTTGACGAGGGCGCGTGAGATATCTGATCCCATAGAAAGGGCCAGACTGTACCAGCGGATTGAGGCAATGGTTGCGGAATCCCGCTCCTTGATTCCGCTATTCTATCTGAGTGTTGATCGGGTCTACCAGCCATATGTCCAGGACATTGAGGTAAGCGCCCTGGGAGAACAGGCCGCCTCTTATCATCGAGTATGGTTGAGGGGTCCTTCTGAGCAGTGATGCTTGGTTCAGGCAGAGTTATGCCATATCAACCTTCAGAGAAAAGGTTCTTGGAAAAACGCCGTTTTATCCCTCTTCGATATCGCCTGATTTTTCTAATTTCTTGCTTACTCGTTATACTCTTGGGAACACTTGGCTCCATTGTTGTTACTCATCAAGGTCTATCGATCCAGAAACAATTGGAGCGAAGGGGTTTGACGATGGCGCGAAGCCTTGCCGCTTTATCAAAGGCCTCACTGGCTACCTACAACTACATAGCCCTGGAACAAACGGCCAATCAAACGGAAAAAGATGATCCTGATGTTGTCTATGTAATCGTCCATGATAAAGAGGGCCGTGTAGCCGGATATAGTGGAAGAGCTGATCTCCAGGGCACCTTGCTGGAGGATGATATCAGCTTGAAGGCTCTCTCTGCTGAGCAGCCTGTCACACAGGTGTCCAGATGGGGACCTGAAAAGATATCCGTGATGGATGTAGCCGTACCGGTGTTCATTCCCGGTTCTGATCACCGTTGGGGCACCATCCGGGTGGCCTTGACGCTGAGACCCATGTACCAGCAGATCCGCCAGACCCAGTTGATCATTGCGGGTATTGGCTGCGTTGCTCTTGTCCTGGGAATCCTTCTTTCCAACTGGGCTGCCCGTAGGATCACTCGCCCTCTGGGCCAGTTGGTGACCGCCACAATTGAGGCTGCTCAGGGAAATTTGTCCCAGAGCATTAATGTGGAAACCGGAGACGAAGTAGAGATACTGGCCTCAAATTTCTCGACTATGATGCGAGAAATTCTTGCCCAAAAACAACAACTGGAATCCCAGCTTGCAGAGATCAAACATTTGCAGCTCTACACTGAAAAACTGTTGACTACCATGAGCGACGGACTGCTTTCGGTAGACACAAGGGGAAACGTAGCCGCAATCAACCCGGCAGCACGTAGAATGCTGGGAATCCCGGATGGAATTGACAAGGGTTGCTCCGCATCAGTGGCATTGGAACAGACACCGGTGATGTTTTCATATCTTAAAGAGCTACTGCAGGATCCCCAGAGTGGAACCCAGAGGGAGCTGCAGATCAGCGTTGGGAGTGAGGACCACATCGTTTTGGCCAATTCCAGCCTGCTGATTGACGCCGAGGGGGGGGGCATTGAGGTAATCACCAGCCTGCACGATGTTACGCAGTTAAAGCGGCTCGAAGCGCTTATCCGACAGTCGGAACGGCTGGCAGCTCTGGGTACTCTGGCAGCCGGTATGGCCCATGAGATCAGAAACCCGCTCTCCGCCATCAAAACCTTTGTGCAACTGCTGCCGAAGAAAGTGAATCAACCTGAGTTTTTGGAAAAATTCCAGCGAACGGTCCCGCGCGAGCTTGATAGGATCAACCGCCTGATTGAGGACCTCCTCGAGCTTTCCAGAACACCCAAGTATCGCTTCGAGGTTTTGAACCTTCAAAAACTGTTGAGCCAGAGCATCGAATTCTTCGAAGCAGAACTGCGCATTGCCGGGATCGATTATGTAACTAAGATGTCACCAGATCTGCCTTTGATTCTGGCGGACTCAGACCAACTCATTAAGGCCCTCTACAATCTCATCAAAAATGCCATTCAGGCAATGCCGAATGGTGGTCGGTTTACAGTTGAGGGATATTTGGAAACGGGCGATGGCCCGAACAAGCTCCTCCTTTTCAAACAGGATAGATGGGTGTGCCTTGTTTTTTCCGATACCGGGGTCGGCATCCCTTCTGAGACCGTCAAGGATATCTTCAATCCTTTTTTCAGCACCAAGGAGAGGGGAACAGGCCTGGGTTTGGCCATCACTCACAAGGTCATCACCGAACATGGCGGACACCTTGACGTTGTCAGTCGCGTGGGCGAAGGGAGTTCGTTCATTATCTATCTCCCCGCGTACCGGGAGAAGTCGCCCCCGACTTCCTTATGACCATGGTTAAGTGAGTTTTGCCCTTCAAACTGTGCAGCAATTCCGCTGTTAACCTAAATTCTCCTCCCTCCGACAGGCTACTCTTCATCACGTTTCTTTGACATTTCATTGTTTATTGCAGCTTTGGCATTCTTTTTGTTCTCCATCTTCTCGGGGTTGAGCCTAACTAGATGGTATTGGAATCTGGATTTTTTCACGCAGAGATGCGGAGACGGGGAGAGATATTGTTTCTGCGCTGATTCTTTTCTGCGTGCCCCGCGGCTCTGCGCGATCCTTTTTCTCAGAGTCCGCCGAAAAAAGCGCTAATCTAGAGACAAGGCAGAGCAAGTGGCTTGTTAGATGAACTGTGACCAATGTTAAGGAGGTCTAGGCCATGAAAGATTACCATGAAGAATCCATAGTGGTGGTGGATGATGATCAGGGGATCTTGGATTCCTTCGACGTCATGCTGGGAGATGATTACGCACTCACGATGGTAGACGATGGCAACAAAGTTCTTCAGCTGCTGCACCAGCGAAGTCCCCGTCTCCTCTTCCTGGACATAAAGATGCCGGGCATGAACGGCCTGGAAATCTTGAAGTGGATTCAGGACAAGAAACTGGCTACGAAGGTGGTAATCGTTACGGCATTACCTCAAGACCAATATGAAGAAATGGCTCAACAATATGGAGTTTACAGATACCTCAGGAAACCTCTTGACGTTGACGAGGTAGAAGATATCACACGTGCCGTGCTGCATTGAATTCGGCGGGTATTCAAGGTGGATGGTTTCAATTCAATGCTCAATGTGGTTTGGATAGCAAAGTCTCGAAATGAGGAAAAATGAACGTCGCCAGCTCATTTTAGGAAAGAAGACTATCCCATAGGATCTGCGAATACGTGCAAGCAAGAAAGGCTGATGCAATGCAAAGTACCCCCATTTTGATCATTGACGACGAGAAACCGGTCCTTGAGGGATTAAGAGAATTCCTTGAAGATGAAGGATATGAGGTGCACGAAGCTTATGACGGCCTTTCAGGCCTTAGCGTTTTTCGTGCAATAGGACCGGATCTGGTACTGACTGATCTACGGATGCCTGGGATGTCGGGAATCGAACTCATAAGCGAAATCCGGAAACTGAAAGAGAAGACAGCAATTATTGTGTTCACCGGGTATGGTTCGCTCGGGTCGGCGGTCGATGCCATGCATTTGAACGTCTTTGACTTCATCATCAAGCCTATTGACCTGGAATATCTAAAGAGAACGCTGACCCGGGCGCGAGATAACCTGCAGACGAACCGGATGGTGCAGGCTGAGATGGCGTCCCTCCGCGAACAGCTGATCTCATTTCATCTAAAACTACAGGAGCAAATCAAGAAGTTCGCAGATATAGAGCCCTTTATTCAAACTGGAAGGCTTTTGGCTGGCATATTGCATGATCTTACCAGTCCCCTCATGGCTATTATGGGGCAAGCTGAGTATTTGCAGCTCATTCATCCGGAACTCGATAACCTCAGCGTTATCCTAAACCAGGGGCAACGGATGAGCAAAATCATGTCAGCGATTATGCAGCGGATAAAGTCGTCCAAGAACCGAAAATTGGAATATATCTACCTCAACCAACTGTTGCAAGAGGAGGTTCTTTTCTTAGAATTTCAACCGTATTTCAAGCATGAGATTGCAAAGATGTGGCAATTAGGAGAGAATATGCCTCCGATCCTTGGTATTTCGATGGAAATGAACCAGATTTTTGGGAACATCCTCCGGAATGCAGCCGAGGCAATGGTCGAGCAACCGGTAAAACGGCTGACCATTAGAACCTGGCATGACACTTCGGGCATTCATGTCAGCATTCAGGACACCGGTCCCGGTATTCCATGGCATCACCGGGAACAGGTCTTCCAGCCTTTTTTCAGCACAAAAAGCACCCGTTCTGCGATGATGGGGGGCATGGGGATGGGAATTGGACTCTACTACTGCAAACAGCTGGTTCAGCGATATGCCGGACAGATTGAAGTGATTAGCGAACCCGGCTCCGGCAGTAATTTTGTCGTTCACCTTCCCGTCGGTTCGAACTGCGCTGATGCTTCTGGTCCAAGAACTGATCAAGAATAAAGGGATCGAGGGATGAGTTCTGACGAAATCCGGCTTGGTTGTGAGGTGCTGTTTGAAGCTACGCCGCGGTGGTTTTTCTCTCACCGGCTGGGTTTATTGGCCAACCAGGCGTCCGTTGATCGCTCATTTACCCACATCAGCAGTCTCGTTTCCAGGCATGGAGGCAATCTCGCCTGCTTGTTCTCTCCGCAACACGGATTCTACGCGGAAAAACAAGCTAACATGCGAGAATCCAGGGACAACTGGGACCCGAGTTTGCGTATTCCGATCTACAGTCTTTATAGCGGCGTGCGCGAACCTTCCCAGGAAATGTTGGAAAAGGTTGATATCCTCCTGGTTGATTTGCCGGATGTGGGAACCAGGGTCTACACCTATAGCATAACTATGGGGCTCTGCATGGAAGCGGCGGCTAGGGCCGGCATCAAGGTAGTGGTGCTGGACCGGCCGAACCCAATCAGCGGTGAACATGTCGAGGGAAATATTCTTCGCCTGGATTACCGATCTTTTGTTGGACGTTACCCCATACCGATGCGTCATGGTCTGACGATGGGAGAGTTGGCGCACTATTTCGTAAGAGAATGTGGAATCCAGTGTGATTTGGAAGTCGTTCCCTTGAGAGGGTGGAGGAGAGAGGTATACTTTCCTGATACCAAGCTTGCATGGGTGTTCCCATCGCCCAATATGCCGACATGGGAGACCTCCTTGTTGTACCCCGGCATGGTTCTTCTTGAAGGGACCAACATCAGCGAGGGACGTGGGACAACACTGCCGTTTCAGATATTTGGCGCGCCCTTCATCGACCAACAGAAGCTCATGAAGCATCTGGAGAAGGCTCGTCTGGAAGGCGTGATCTTCCGCCCAATATGCTATGAACCCATTTTTGATAAATGGGCAGGGCAGGCTTGTTTTGGTTTTCAGATTCACGTCACCAACCGGAACACGTTTCGACCATACAAGTTGGGCCTTGTGTTACTTCAGGCACTGTATCATGGCCACAAAAACGATTTCAAGTGGCTGCCTCCCCCCTACGAGTATGAATGGATAAAACAGCCGATAGACATTCTCCTCGGTGATGGGATGCTACGACAAAGGCTTGAAAACGGCGACGACCTCAGCACAGTAGAAGCGAGTTGGACAAACGAACTGCAGGAATTCAAGGAAAGATCAGCCCAATGCTTGCTTTATCAATGAAGCAACCTACCGATGCGGTTCCACCTGACATAGCCCTGCGTAGGGGAGAGAGTGAGTTCGCCATCACTATTCCAGGACCAGTAGATCACGAAGGCTTTCCCCCGCAAATCGGACATATCAACGAATTTCCAGAAACGGCTGTCGTAGCTTTCATCGCGGTTGTCCCCCATCACGAAAAGGCTGTGAACTGGAACTTTGATAGGAACCATATTGTCTCTTGGACTGGTGCTGAGTGGCAGAATTCTGTTGTCGCTGTGAACAATGTATGGTTCCGAAAGCGGTTGATCGTTGACAAACACCTGCTTGTCCTGAATCCTGACGGTATCTCCTGGCAGGCCAACCACCCGCTTAATGAAGTCTTTTGATGGATCGACGGGATAGCGAAACACAACAATGTCTTTGCGCTTGGGTTGACTAATGGGCAAGAGTTCGATATTCCAATACGGAAGTCTGATTCCGTAGACGAATTTGTTGACCAGGATATGGTCTCCAATAAGCAAGGTAGGCTTCATAGATCCTGAAGGGATCTTGAATGCCTGAATGACAAAAGTGCGGATGACTAAAGCTAGAAGAAGAGCAATGATGATGGCTTCAGCATAGTCACGGACGACACTTCTCGATTTGCTTTTTGACACACTTTTATCGGTAGTAAACTGCAAGGCTGACTCCTGTTTGCGGAGGATAGGGCGGGTTGTCACCCGCGCTAGCACTCTAAAGGGTTCCTTGAATATTTTCAACCGGGGATGGTAAAGTGGAAATGCGTCCAGTTGTCAATGAAAACCTTTAGGGATCTTTATGGTGTGGCTATAACCCTGGACCATTGAAATGGGCTCCAACAGTCATAGTGGCTGCCTAACGGATCGTTGACTATTTAGCAATGCTTTTTTTCACCATGAATGGAGTGTCACGGCTCAGTGTTTAGAAAAAAAGGGAATTTGGTCGGATTGGACATCGGTTCGCATTCCGTCAAGGTGGTGCAGCTCAGGTCGCGCGATACCGGCCCGGAATTGCTGAGTTTTGGTCTGGCTCCACTTCCGGCAGGGGTCCTTTACGAAGGCAAAGCAACTAGACCTGAAGCTGTTGCGACTATTGTGCAGGGGCTGTTGCGCCACCTCGCTATCAAGGAAAAGTCGGTCGCAGTATCGGTCTCGGGGCATGAGGTGATCAGCAAGAAGGTGGATGTGCCCGTCATGACCGAGGAAGAACTGGAAAACCGAATGCAGTTTGAACTGGGACACTATATCCCGTACAGTATCAATGAGGTGGATGTTGATTATCAGATCTTAGATACGGCCAAGGATCGTCCCAATTATATGGAAGTGTTGCTCGTAGCTGCCAAGAAGGAGACGGTGAACGATCATGTGAACCTCATCAAGCTGTGTGATCTTCATCCAGTGGTGATCGATGTGGATTATTATGCACTCAGTAATGCCTTTGAAGCTACGTATGGCTTTGAAGAGAAAAATGTTGCTTTGATCGATCTCGGCGCCAGTAAGGCTATCATGAACATTGTTTGCCGTGGTCTTCCAGTGTTCCCAAGGGTGATTTCTATTGGTGGGCGGCAAATCACGGAAAGGATCGAAGATCATTACGGAATTTCACTCGAAGACGCCGAACGTACCAAACTTGGCGGGATTCCTTCAAGACTGCCGATGGAGGAACTGGAAGAAATTTTCGTGACGATTGTCACAAACTGGGTCAGTGAATGTCGGAAGGCAATCAACTTATTCTATACCAACTTCCATGATTATAAGATTGATGAGATTTATCTGAGCGGCGGTTCCTGCAGGATTCCGGGGCTTGATAAAGTGTTTGAAGAGAATCTCGATGCTGCGGTGGCCATTTTCAACCCGCTCTCCAGGCTTGAATACGACTCGCAGATCTTCGACCCGGTTTACATTGATCATGTTGGGCCCCAAATGGCCATATCCCTTGGGTTGGCTTTGAGAAAGGCCAGAGAAAAATGATCCAGATCAATTTATTTCCCGTTCGCGCCAAGAAGAGAAAAGTAAGCGTTAGGCAGGTCTTCTATGTCTATGTAGCAAGCGTTGCCGCCACCATCATCCTGATCGGGACAATCTGGATTCTCCAGGAAATGCAAATCAGTGATTTGAATGGTCGACTTGCTCAGGTGAAAAAAGAGGTGGACCAGCTTGCCAAATATGACGCGTTGCTCCAGGAAATGGCTAAGAAGATCAAAATCATTAATACAAAGCGTGAAATCATTAGAGATCTCCAGCGCGATCGGGACGCGATTGTGCGTTTGATGGCTCTGATTAGCGCGGAGATTCCGGCGGAAAAGATCTGGCTTGAAAGGCTCGTCCAGACATCGAACTCGATAACCCTGGATGGAGTGGCTTTGAGCAATGAATCCATTGCCGAATTCATGAGAAATCTCGAATCATCACCTTATGTGACAAAAGGGACAGTAAGTCTGACTCATTCACGTCAGACTCTGCTCAACAACATGAAGCTCAGGGAATTTCAGGTGACTTGTCAGTTTCTTCCGTTCTCACAGGTGCAAAAATTGCCACGAAAAGAGGGCTAATGATTTTAGATCGCTTTTCAATTGCTGCTTTGGAAGAAAGGGTTGCTTCCCTGACTCCACAGCAGAGGGTCATGCTCTTCTTGGGCACCTTCCTCTTCTTGGGGGCTGCATTCTATTTCTTGCAGTACAAACCTCAATCGGAAGTCATTGTTAATCTGCAGACCAATCTTTCTGAACAAGAAAGACGGTTAGCCACTCTCAAACAGGCAGTTGCAAGATTGCCTGCAGTTCAGGAAGAGCTTGCCAAGGCCGAAGAAGATTTTGCTGACCTCCTGTCTCTTCTTCCGGATCAAAAAGAAATCCCGGCTCTTCTTGATACTGTCTCCCAGTTGGGGGCTCAGGTGGGCCTTGAAAATATCCTTTTCCAGCCCCAACCTGAAAGAGTCTATGAATTCTATGCGGCAATTCCGATTCGTCTCACTCTTGTGGGAACCTACCACAAGCTCGGGGCTTTTTTAGACAGCATGAGTAAGTTAAATCGTATTTTGAAGGTTGAAAACCTCAATATGATTCGCCAAAAAGGCAGTCCCCTGCTGCAGGTGGACTGCACCATCATAACGTATCGTTTTCTGGAAAAACCAGCGGAAGGGCAGGGAGCTCCAAAGGGCAAATAGAGTGCAAGCATCAGTGTGGCGAATATGGGACAGGTTATGCCGAGAGGTTTTTCTGGAGGGATGGGGTTCGGAGACGGAGGGGTTATGCTATATTTCAGACTGAAAATGGTCAGGTTTTGTGCTGTACTCTTGTTTGCTCTAATCTGCTCAGGTTGCGCAGGGCAGGGGGGTCTTGGGAATGGCACAGGAACCGGTCTGCAAGCGAAGGTTCCCGAAAATCAGACGGTTTTTCAGGAGTCACCCGCTGCGCTTGCGAATAAAGCCGACCAAATTCTTGACATCCGCATCGATGATTCCCCGGAAGTCACTTTGGTAAGAATAACAGGAAATGCTCCACTGCAGGACAGTGAGTTTCGCAGGTCCGGTGAGAGTCAATTTGTGCTGGAGCTGAATGGCATCAAACCCGGAGGAGGTTTGAGTTCACTTCCGATCTCTTCTGAGCGGGTGAATTTGAGCTATGGAGGGATGGTGTCCCCGAATACGATTCAGCTCGTTGGAACACTACATAACCCACTCGACCGTTACCTGTTGGATGCGGCTGGAAACGAACTGATCCTGGCCCTCTATTTGTCCAAGGAGACTCCGGTTTCAAAGCGAACACCCTCCTCTGCCTCGCCCGGTTCCACCTCCAAAACCTCAGGCAAAACTGTTTCGATGGACTTACCAGTTCCTTCCCCCCTTGGTCTTCCGGAATCTTCATCTGATCTCACCTCTTCTGAACGGAACAGGGCGGCGTCTAGACAGCAGAAGGCTCAGGAAGCGGGAACCCAGAGATCACCCACGCCCAGCTCGAAAATGGCGGGTGAGATTTCAAAAAGACAGTATTTCGGAAAACCCATCAGCCTCGACCTCATGGATGCTGATCTGAAAAATGTGCTTCGTTTACTTTCAGATATTACGGGCACCAATATGCTCATCGAACCAGACGTTGCTGGCCGGGTGACCATCAAGGTGGAAAAGGTTCCATGGGACCAGGTGCTGGATATGATCCTGGCGATGAACGACCTGGGCAAGGAGCAGGTCGGCAACGTCATTCGCATCGCCCGCCTGGCAAAGCTGAAGCAGGAGTGGAATCAGCAGGTAGAGGAAATACGTGCAAAACAGGAACTGCTGGAGGTGTCAAAGGATGTTGGCGCCATCACTACGGCTTATCTCACGGTAAATTACGCACAGCCGGTCGAGATTGCAGCTAAAATTGCTGAAATCAAGAGTGATAAGGGAAAGATTTCGGTCGACGACCGTAGCAGTTTGGTCATTTACACGGATTATCCTATTCGCATTGAGGGGGCGAGAAACCTTTTGGCCCGGTTGGACCGGGCTACAGCGCAGGTATTGATTGAGGCGCGAATCGTTACTGCGACTCAAGAAATCTCGACAGCTCTCGGCACCGAGTGGCATGTGAGATTCAATAAGATACCGGAGAGCTCCGACCTCGCGCCTGGAACTCGGAATTTTCAGATTAACCGTCCTTTAGATCCCTTCTTTGGCTTTAGCATTGCAAGTTTGTGGGGTCAAACTCTCGCGAGTATCGACTTCAAACTCTCTGCGCTGCAGACTGCCGACCAACTCAACATTGTCGCCGCTCCGAAGGTACTCACCATCAACAATGTGAAGGCGGTGATCACTCAGGGTACACAAATCCCCTACCTGGTGCGCAGCGATTATGGATCTTCTTCAACACAATTCAAAGATGCAGTGGTTGAACTTCAAGTCACGCCTCATATTACGCCGGACCACAAAGTGCGATTGGAGATTCAAGCCAAGCAGGATGAGCCTACCGTCCAGAACTTTCAGGTTGGTGACAGCTCTGTGCCAGGGATCGACACTCGCAAGATTACTACGGAACTTTTGGTGGATAACGGTCAGGTGGTCGTGATTGGCGGAGTAATGAGAGGGAGAGAAGAAGAGTCGAACAGAGGAACACCCGGCTTGAAAAAAATTCCTGTCCTTGGTTGGCTCTTCAAGAACGAGACGGTAGGAAATCGAAAGGATGAATTGCTGATCTTTATTAGCCCTCAGATTGTTGAGTCAAGCGGGCTGCCCCCACGAAGCTGAGGGGTAGTGCCTGATTTCGGCCGGCAACGAGTTCCTGATCGGCATAACTACAGCCGGTGGGCTTAAGGGCAAAAAGACCGTACGCTCTTTTATCCGTGTAATTGAAATTTTTCTTGAATTAAGACTGGGGAGCATGTATCTAGGTGGTCAAGGGTGTTTGCAGGGGAAAGTTCGCTCAGATATGGATTATAATACAGCTCTGGATGGAAGAATGGTTTTTCGGCTGATATGTTGTCTGCTGGTATTTTTTCTGCCGGCCTGCTCCATGCAAAAGTCGGGTTCCAAGGCAGAGTCGACCCAGTTGGACGGGAAAGCCAAGCCAGAAGAGACAGCTGCCAATCAGGATTCGGGTCAAGATAAAGTCACGTTAAAAGTGGATTATCTGACTCCGGTACGGGCGATACAGAACCCGGAAGTTTTTGTTTACAAGGAAAAACGCCGCCTTTATGTCATCCAGTCGAATGTCCTGGTAAGAGACTACCCTGTTGGGTTGGGATTTCATCCCACTGGCGATAAGGAGAAGGAAGGTGACGGGCGGACCCCCGAAGGCAAATTCTTCGTCTGTGTCAAGAAGCCGAACAGTCGGTTTCAGAAGTCCCTTGGGTTGAGCTACCCGGATAAGAAACATGCTGAACGGGCATTCTTTGCGGGAGTCATTACCCCAATCGAATTTCGGGACATCCTCCTTGCTTTTGAGAACAAGACCACACCACCCTGGAATACCGCTCTGGGCGGGCAAATCTTCATCCATGCCGGAGGGGCCCACAAGGACTGGACCGAGGGCTGTGTCGCTTTGTACAACAGTGATATGGAGGAGCTGTTTCA
>Ga0209048_10003247_pt1 | contig 15851 bp, 7 predicted proteins | sample FrelakmetCRP12CR_FD_187146 | JGI IMG/M metagenome (GOLD analysis project Ga0209048, IMG submission 187146) | Freshwater lake sediment microbial communities from the University of Notre Dame, USA, for methane emissions studies - CRP12 CR (SPAdes)... | ecosystem: Environmental > Aquatic >... | reverse complement strand
GTAAGAGACGCAGACTTACGTTACGAGCGCTGTGTGACAGCAGCATTGCGCGGAGTCCAATTTTTCGTGAAAACTATCGGCAGTAAGAGTTAATCCAATTTTCTCCCCATATTCACCTTCCCGCAATCATGGCTGTGTGTGATGGCGAGGAGTGGCTTGCCCGAAGATTCCATCGTCTTTGGCGTTCAGTTTTAGCGTTCAGTTCACCCTCGGGCTGTGATCCGGCACCACTCATTTTGGCTCGATTGCCCGTTCGTGCGACCGGCGGCGACTGATCGTGCCGCGGCCGTGTTTGTTCAACCTGTTGGCTGATATGCCGAACTTTCGGCGGGAGGCACTGCAATGGATTCGCGGTATCTGAAGAATGTGGGGAAACTCTTATTGGGCGTGGCCCTGATGATAGCGACGGCCACGCAGCCCATGCTGTCGCAACAGGTCCAGTTCAAGGACAGTTGGGGAACCATCGTTGCCCCGGTCTATAACACCTCGGAGACCGGTGCTTATACGGGCGCCGAGCTCTTCGCCGGCCCCAACAAGTTTGGCAGCTATTTCGCGGGGGTCCTGCCCAACGGCACCAAGGCCACACCGGCCGGCATGGTCGCGCAGGTCGGCATGAACCCGCTGGGAGCGGTACTTACGCCCGATGGCAAGTACCTGATCACCAGCAACGATGACGAACGCGAAGACAAGTTTACCTCGTTCCAGAGTGCGGTGAATCTGGGCGGATACACCTTAAGCGTTATCGACACCAGTTCGCTGACCGTTATTTCCCAAATCAACTCAGTGGGGAAATTTTTCGTTGGCATGCAGGCAACCGGCACCGGGCCATACACCGTCTGGGCTTCCGGCGGCGGCGACAACGACATCAAACTATTTAGCGTGACAGCGGGCGGAGTGATCAGCGCCAATGGTCACATCGTGGTGGCTCCCATCACGCCGTCAACCAGTGGATATGTTTCCAACTACACGCCCGATCCATATTTCAACACCGTCCAAGGCAATGGCTACAAACCACCGGTGCCCTCGGGGTTTAATCGCAGCAGTGGCGCGCAAACCACGTTCCCGGCTGGTTCCGCGCTCAGCCCAGACGGCAAGTATCTGTACGTGGTCTGCGATGGTGACAACAGCGTGGCCGTCATTGATACAGCTGCGCAAAAAGTCGTGAAGCAGGTCCCCGTGGGCTATTTCCCGTACGGCGTCAGTGTGAGCCAGGATGGGGCCACGGTCCTCGTCTCGAACTGGGGAGTTACCGAGTACAAGTTCGCAAATCCCGGATACGGCGGCGATGGCAAACTGAACGCGCTTGCGGCCATCCCCAACAACGAGGTGGATGGATATTACGTGCCGGTGACCAACACGACTGGCAACAATCCGAAGACCTCTTCGGTTTCAATCCTGTCGGCGCCCGGAGGCGACGGATCGCAACTCAGCCTCGTGGGCTCCGTCTATCAGGGACATCCACTGGATGACATGAAAGTCATCGGCGACACACACCCCTCTGCGATCGCAATTGTTCGCGGCGGAGGAAAGGAACTGCTGTACATCACAAAGTCCAACAGCGACGCGATTGCAATCATGGACCTCAAAGGAAACAAGATTGCGAACGTAGAGTTCCCGCTGATTCCCCCTGTGACCGCGCTCACGAAGGCACTGCACGGGACCTATCCCAACGCGATCGTGGTTTCGCCTGACAACACCCGCGCGTACGTGGCAGAAGCCGGCATCAACTCGGTTGCCGTACTTGACACCCGCAACCCGGCGAGCCCGGTTCTGATTGGCCGCATCCCCACCGATTGGTATCCCACCGGGGTCGTACTGAGCGCAGATGGCAACAGTCTTTATGTGCTCAACGCTAAGGGCATCGGAGAGGACATCAACCCCAGCACCAACACCTCACAGGGCACTCCGCCTCCGACGGGGATTGTTTCCACTCCCAGCACCGACAGCAACTACATCTTCGGCTCTCTGCAGAAGATTGATCTGACCAGCTACAAACTCGATCTGACGACCGTAGCCAGCAACAACTACAAAGTACTATCTACGCCGCCAGACAGCTCAGTAGTGCCGGTCGGCGGTGCCGCTTCCAAGAAGATCAAACACGTGGTGTTCATCCTTCAGGAAAACAAGACCTTCGACTCCAAGCTGGGCAATCTCGGCGGGCATTTTGGAGTGTTCTCCAGCTTGACCTACAACAATGCCGACGGTTCGCCTTACTGGAACGGGCAATACACCGGCGTGACGCTCAACTACCAGGCGCTGGCGCAGAATTTTGCGGCAGCCGTGAACTACTATTCCGATTCTGAAGAAAGCGATGCTGGACACCAATTCGCAGCTTCTGGAACGGCCACCGACTACACGGAAAAAACGCTCTTGGTGAAGAGCGGTCGCGGAATGCTGGTCAACAAGAACTTTGAGCCGGAGGATTATCCGGAGACCGGATACATCTTCAACAACGCGGCCCGCAATGGAGTCAGCTTCAAGGAGTATGGTGTGTTTGCGGCCCGCATCGAGGGTACTGACACCGGTACCAGCCAGCCAACAACTCTAGGTGATCCGCAAAGCGGAAATTGCGGCACGCCGCAATTGAACCCCGACAATTTCCACATCTCGAATCCGCTAGTGAACCTCGGCGATGTGACCTCTCCCGTGCAGGGCCTGGGTCAGACCTTCTTCCTGAAGCTGCCCGGCCTGGCCATCATGGGAGAAAACAACGCCAGCGGTGAGCCGCACCTGGATCACAACTATCCGGGATACAACTTCAACATTTCCGATCAGCGTCGGGCGCAGAAGTTCATCGCCGATTTCGACAGGATGCTGGCTGCCGGGACGCTACCGCAGTTCATCTACCTCTATCTGCCGAACGAACACACCGGCAGCGTGGTTTGCCCCAATAGCAGCATCTACGGCAGCGCCAGCAACGTGCAGCAGGTTGCCGACGGTGACGTGGCGATCGGCATGGTCGTCCAGCACCTGATGCAAAGCTCGGTGTATTACGATAAAGACTCGGACACCGGCATGGCCATCTTCATGACCCCCGACGACGGCCAGTCCACGCTGGATCACATCCATCCACACCGTTCGCCGATGGTGCTGATCAGCCCCTTTGCCAAGCCTGCCTACTATTCGACGCGGCACTACGTCACGGCCTCGATCGTAAAGACTGAAGAGTTGTTGCTCGGCCTCCCGCCGAACAACATTGGTGATCTGATAGCCACCGATCTCCGTGACCTCTTCCAGCCGAAATACAACGGCATTACCCACGACAAGCTGAACTTCAAGCTGACCGCGGACTATATGCCCTCCGAGGAAGGCAAGAAGATCTGGTCGCTGGTATCGAAGCTCGATACCTCTGCTCCGGATCGCGACAGCCATCGTCTCGGTACCCTGGGCCGGCTTTCCATGGCAGCCGACTACCTTCATGAGACTGCCGAGAAACAGAACCGTCTGAAGTCGAAGGAGTACAGGAAGCAACAGGCGGAACTGTATGACACAGCTTTGAAGGTGGTCAACGCACCCAAACCGAAAGACAACGACGACTAAAAGGAACGAAACCCAGCCTCCGCTCATTGTTAAGATGGGCGGAGGCAACTACTTCATCCTTCGATCTCTGCAGACTGAGTTGGGACCTTCCGTCAACCAAGAGGCGGCCTTTTCGAGGCTGATCGCGTCGCACATACCCACAACGCAACCGTCACGGTGAAAGGTGAGACGCGTGGAATCTAGTCTTCCCAGAGCCAAGTGGTTTTGAAGAAGCCGGAACGCCCCTTCGCGGTCTCGGGGCCGGATGTTAGCGCCTAAAAGTCAAGTGGTTTGTGCAGTAAGGCGTACGGGACGTTCCTGGAAGAGCGGGCGGACACTCCGCCCCCTTTCGAGTTCGCCGAAACTCCCTCCCACAGCGGGGCGCCTAAGGTCACAGGTATAACGACAAGATCTTGGGCCGGAAGCACGGGTTTCTGCAACACCCACTACGGGACAAGGAGTTCAGTCAAGCGATGCGCCAGCACCAGCGTTGCGCCGTAGTTACTGGCAACACCAGCGATCATGGTAAACAGAACAGGAAGGGTCCAGGGCCAGATGCGTTGGAAGCTGCGGCCAGCCGTGCGCCACTCGAGCAGCCGTTCTACCCGCAGGCTGATCGAAGATGAGCCGCAGACCAACCCACTTGCCAGCGAAGGCTCCGCCCACGGCTGCGCAGAACAACTGGAAAGTTTGATCAATGCCGCCGCTAGATCCAGGGCATCCTGACGATTCTCGACGGCAGCGTCGTCTGCCGCCAGTTCAGCCGCCTCGCGCCACGCAGTCTCCAGGCTACTCATACCTGGAAACGGAGTTGCATTGATGAGAGCCTTCTTCAGGTTGTCCCAGGAGCGCATGTGCCCCAGTTCGTGCCTGATCGCGACTTGCAACTCGTTATCACTGAGCACAGTCGCTGCCGTGTCGGAGACCATCACTATCGGGCTCCGAATACCCACCAGAATCAGCGGGGGCGCCCCGTTCGCAGCGCTCAGTGCCGGAGTCTCCGGCTTGGTGTCGCTGGCAATGTTCCACGTTTTCGATATCCACAGCGTTACCGCCCGCTTCGTTTTGGCCTGAGCGCTAAGAACGCGGAACAAGCCGGCACTCACGATGAGCAGCCCGCAGGCGGCGAGAATGAAGGTTCTGCCGTCTTCGTCGAGCGCCGCCCGCTCCATCAACCAGAATGACGGGAAAGTGAAAAAGACGACAACCAGGGTGGAAACCGTGAAAGAAAACATCCGTAGCCCGAAAAGGAGCCCGGCAGAGGTCGCGGGGACCTTTCGTCGCATTCGCCTCATGGCCCACCATGCCAACGCCACCATGCAGGACAGCGGACAGTACACCACGGCGAAGAACGCAAGAGAAACCACGATGCCCCGCGCCGCAAATATCACTTCTGCTCCCCTTTCTTGAGCAGTAGTTCTGCGCGCTGACGCTCCACCAAGGTGTGCAACTCCTCCAGCAGTTTTTCGTCCTGAGCACCAACCGCCTGCACGAAATACGAAAGGTGAAGCGAGGCACGCTCAGATTCCAGCAGTTGTTGGATGCCGCCCACGGTCGCCACGCGCTCCAGTTCTTCCGGACTGTAGCGTGCCGAGTAGCGAAATGCCTTTCCCTCGATAACGCGACTGAGGAGTCCTTTCCGAAACAGGCGTCCCATTGTCGTCAAGATCGTATTGTAGGTCTGCCAGATCGTGCGATCCTGCAGCACTTCGCTAACGGTGGCAGTGCCTCGCGCCCACACGGCGTGGTGGACTTGCCGCTCCAGCGGCCCAAGATGCGCAGCTGGGGCACCCTCGAAGATGGAATGAAGCGGATCCATTGCGAACCGGATTGATTCCGGAATAAAAAGCTTAAAGTCCGAGTGGCGCCTAGTCAATGAGTGGACCGCAAATCTCATTGTCTTTTAACACTTCCCGCAAAGCAGTACCCCCAACCCTCTTATCGTCGATAGTTGGCTTTTCCCAGAGTATTAATGCTTGGGTGACGCAGAACAGGAGATTATTGTCCGGATGGTCCTGGGGACGCCGCTGGTTCTCGGGCCCAAGGCTAAAGGCTAATAGGTTATGAAACCTGATAAATGGTTCTGCACTCCGCTTTTCACAGTCCGTGGTTCGTTCCAGGCTTTCTCCATCCGAATACTCGTGAAGAGCCTCCGGTATTCGGGGACTTTGCTAGCCTCGATGTTATTGGCGCTCAGTCTGGTCGGCTATCGCGTTCACGCTCAAAGCGTCGTGACAACCGGTACCGTCAGCGGTACGCTGACGGACGCATCCGGAGCTGTGCTCGTGGGAGGTAGCGTCCAACTCCTGCAAGAGGCCACCCACACCGCGACCACAAAACTGAGCAACCGCGACGGCATCTACTTATTCCCCTCGGTCGAGGTCGGGAGCTATGAGCTAAGAGCCACCGCTCCGGGCTTTCGTACGGCTAGAGCCGACTTAGTCGTCCAGTTGGGACAGACCACGGCCTTGGACATCCGCATGCAGCCTGGCGCCTACACCCAGACGATTATGGTCACCGCCTCGACGCCGGTCTTGAAGACTAACGACTCTTCTGCCAGCACAATCATAACTCGCACCTCACTCAGTGATCTGCCGCTGAATGGGCATCGCTATACGGACTTCTCCCTCCTGACTCCGAATGCTTCGGCAGACGGCGAGACGGGCCTCGTCAGTTTTGGAGGGGAACAGGGCGGCGAAGACACCGGGTACGCCAATGGAAATGGCGCCAACTTCTTCACCTTCGACGGCGCCAACGCCACCAGCAACTATTTTGGAAGTGCCCGCGGCGGGGAGCGGGTCCCCTATATTTTTGGCCAGAACTCCATCCAGGAATTCGCAGTTTCGGTCTCGCCGTATTCCGCGGCGTACGGCAGCGGTGCGACAGGATTCTTGAACACGGTTACCAAATCGGGAGGCGACAGCTTCCACGGCAATGCCTTCTACTACAACCGTAATTCTGGCACGGGCGCGAACAGCGCGATCAACTTGGAGAACGGTATTCCCAAGCCGGTCGATGTCTTACAGCAGTTTGGTGGCGCCATTGGCGGGCCCATCGTGCGTCAGAAGCTGTGGTTCTTCGTGGACTACGAGCAACAGCTGCAGAAGAACCCCATCTCGGTGATCAATTCTGCTTACCAGTCCGTCACGCAGGAGGACTTCGAAGTGCCGGGCAGCGTGGCGCTGCCCCCGCCTAACGGACCGCTGCCGATTCCCAGCTCCATCGATGAACCTGACCCCAGCAACCCGGTGTACCTGCAGCAAGTCTCCAATGCGCTCAACGCCATCCATTCGAATCTGGGTACGCAGTCGCGCAATCGCAATGATTGGGCGGTTTTCTCGAAGGTCAACTATAACCCGACCGACCGTGACCAACTGTACGTAAGCTTCAACTCCAATGTGTTCAACTCACCCCACGGCGTGATCACTCAGTCAGACACTCCCCTGTTCGGCATCAGCACGCTGGCCAACAGTTATCTGCGCGACTACCAGCTAGGTGTCGGATGGACGCATGCCTTTGGTGCGAGTCTTCTCAACGATCTCCGCTTCAGCTATTCCTACGACAACCAGTACTCCACGCCTGGCGGAATCGTATCCCCAACGATTCCTTCGATCCTGTTGGATATAGGCTCGGAGTTCGAGTTAGGCAATGCGGGGTTTGCGGCCGGCCGCACCAGGGAATCGCTATGGGAGTTGGCCGATCACGTTCAACTTACGTGGGGAAAGCACAACCTGAGTTTTGGGATCGAAGGAAACGTCACGCACGTAACCGACATCTCCTTCGGCGGGTTTGACCCCGATGCAGCACGGCAAAACGGAACTCTCGCCGGCACCTATGGGTTTGAATCACTCCCTGAATTTGCCCTGGGCATTTACGACACCTTCGCTCAGGCGGCAGGCAATCCCAACTTTTCGTTCCGGGTCCCCTATCTTGGTTTCTACATTCAAGACAAGTATCGGCTGCGGCCCAACCTGACACTCGATTTCGGCCTGCGGGGGGACTTTCAGGTTTATCCCCAGCCGAAGGAAAACCCTGCCTTCCCGTTGACAGGTCAGTTTCCAAACCAGTATCAGCGGCTGGCACCGCGCTTCGGCTTTGCCTGGCAGCCCATGGACAAGACTGTGGTCCGCGGCGGATTTGGCTGGTTCTACATGAACCTCAACGGGCTGAACTACCGGAATTCCGTTATCACCAACGGTCTCGCTTCGCAGCAGTCCTCCGCACTACTGACGTACGATCCAAACCTGGATCCGAACCAGCAAATAGCCGTGTTTCCCAACCGGATCAACGACCCGTCCCTATTTAAGTCGCCAAACATCTCCATCGTGGACCCCAGCTTCCGGTTCCCTTACGTTTTGCAGTCCAGCCTGCAGATCGAGCAAGAGATACTGCCCGACACTGTATTGAGCATGGGAACCATGTGGACGCACGGAGTTCATTTGATTTCGTCCAGCGCCTATGACTTGAACCTGCTGCCGCCCACCGGCAGGACGACCTATGTGGTTTGCCCGCCGAATACGGTTGAGATCCCCTGCCAGGGACGGCAGGTGGTAGGGCCCAACCTTGACAGTGGCAGGCTGCAGGAGGGACGCATCGATCCCAATCTCGGACAGATCAACGCGCTCATCAGCCCCGGGGTCAACAACTACAACTCCTTGTTCGTGCAGCTGCGGAGGAACATGCACAACGGTCTGGCGCTGCAGACCTCCTACACCTGGGCCAAGAACATGATGTCGAATGGCGTAGATTTCAACAACCAGTTCGACTTCAGCAACACCCACGCTCCCTATCTGCTTGATCAGCGCCATAGGATCATTATCTCCGGGGTGTACCAGCCCTTCTTGCAGAAGCATTTCCAGTCGTCCTTCGTGAATGCCCTGTTGACGAACTGGACTGCCAGCACGGTCATGCAGTTCTCCTCAGGCCGCCCCTATGCAGCACTCCTGACTGGCGCGTGCACGAATTCCACAGCTCAATCTGGTCTCGACAATCTGGACTGCTCGGGTGCTAACAACACCGTGAATGACACAGCGGTCAACCAGACGACCGCGAATTCAGCGCTCGGAATCAATGGCGCTGGTCCAAGTCCGTCGGTGGGCCTCGACTCTTTCTATGGTCCGTGGACGCAGCAGATTGATCTTGGGCTGGCGCGCCGTTTCCCGATCAAAGAGCGCCAGAGCTTGACTTTGGAGATGCAGGTCTTCAACTTGCTCAACCACCCTAACTGGTACGTACAGAATGGCAATGGCGTAAACCCGAACCAGTACCAGCCGGTCGGCAGCAACTGTGGCGATGGCACGAGCCAGAACCAGACCTGCTACCTGGTGCCCCAGCAGAGTTTCGGCACGCTGCAGGTCATCAACGCCCTATATGGTCCACGGGTGTTTCAGTTTGCAATCAAGTGGAACTTCTAACAGTCTGCTTGGCTTGGGACCGATCACCCGGCAGAACGACAATACTTCAGCCACATTCGGCCGGATCCTTAGTACGGTGAATACGGGACCGGTCGGAACGGGTACCCCACGGCAGCTGCTGTTCATGCTGCGGGTGGCGTTCGAGGCAGTATCCGCCAGATGAGAGAAATGGACAGGCGATGGAGTTTATCGAAATCAGGGAACTAGCTGTCTGTGACTCGCATTGCCTCAAATCACAACCGAGCTTCAACAAAACCTCAGGGGCCCGCAGGAGAGTGCCTCACCATGCCAACTGAACACACTACGACATCTCCTTCGGGACTCGATGTGAGCACGCGGCTTTCGGAGCTTGAAGTCCCGTTTCCGATGCGCAGGCTTTCAAGCGGGCGTGTTCGTGCCTTGGTCTTGACTTCACCCAACCACAGTGGGATAGTGAGAAACCGGTGCCTTTGGCTGAGCTTCCGAGCGACGTTGAAGACTCTGTTCGTGGACTCTCCCGCAGGTGTGTCTTCTGCAGCGTGTCAGGCAGGGTTTTGCGTTGGTCTCATGGGGGGCTACTCGAACCTTTCGCACTGGAAAACTCGATTCACGGCGATGATTGTTACAGAGTATTGTTACAAATTCGCTATCAATGCGGCACAGAACTGATTCCTCGCTCTTGTGCACTGACTTCATGTGGTTGGAGATCCCGTCGCCAGCGGATTTCCTCATTGAATCCCGACCAAGCGGCGCGTTTCGCAAGGATTAAACGGAGGCTTGCATGTCCAGATGGGAAGCGCGACTGGGGTTGCCCGTCGCTTTGTCTATCGTTTGTCTCGCCGTCGGGTGCTCGTCCGACCATTCAAAGCCTCTCGAAGAGACTCGCCCCGTGAAGACGATGGTCGTGGCCGCAGGAGACAGGCCGCTCGTTCGTTCATTCGCAGGAAGAGTTGAGGCGTCAAAAACGGCTGACTTGGCCTTCCAGGTGTCTGGAGTGTTGATCAGCCTGCCTATCCGAGAGGGAGAACGGGCCGCCAAGGGTACAACCATCGCCCAACTTCGGCAGGACGAATTCCAGGCCCGGTTGAAGACCGTGCAGGCGCAACTCGACCAGTCCCGATCTCAGTTGCAGGCGGTCGAAACGCGGCTGGCCAACGCCAAGACAGAGTTTGATCGCTTTTCACGGCTGGTAGGCACCAGTGCAGTTTCGCGCTCGGAATTTGACTCCGCTGAAACGACGTACCGCGTTGCCCAGGACGAGCAGAAGTCTCAGGAAGCCTCAGTCCGCGCACTTGAGGGCCGTGTCGCCGAAGCAACGCTACAGCTCGGGGACAGCACGCTGCGGGCGCCCTACGACGGCGTTGTCGCCCAGCGACTCGTGGATGTAGGCCAGAACGTGACGGCGAACAGTCCAGCCATACGCTTCCAGAACATTGACGAAATCGACATCGTCGTGGATGTTCCGGAATCGTTCATGGCTTCGGAAAGCCGAAGGTCAGATATTGTGCAGAGTGTGGCGGAATTTGGCATGGCGCCGGGGCGCCAGTTTCCGGTAACGATTCGAGAGATCACGCAAGTAGCGGACCCAAAGACACAAATCTTCCAAGTGCGCTTCACCATGAAAGCGCCTTCGGGCATTACCGCACTGCCCGGCATGACAGCCTCGGTTGTGATCACCACTCGCGGAGCCGGAGCGGCAGGCAACCGCGTCCTGGTGCCGGTCTCGGCGGTCTCCAAGCAGGAAACAGGCGAGCAAGTAGTGTGGGTCCTCGGGCCGGACAAGGTGGTCCATGGCCGGAAGGTGAAATTGGGTGCTCCGACGGGCGACCATATCGTGATCGATGAAGGCCTGCAACCCGGCGACCGGATTGTGGTAGCCGGAGCGACGTTCATGCGCGACGGGATGAAAGTCCGTGATCTGGGCGATGCGCTGGGAGGCGGCCAATAATGAACCCAGCAGTTTTCTCTGTTAAGAACAGCAGGATCGTTCTTGCCCTGACGTTTATTGTCCTTGTGGGCGGGGTCTTTGCGTATAAAAATCTCGGGCGCCTGGAAGACCCGGAGTTCACGATCAAGCAGGCCCTAATCGTCACGCCGTATCCGGGGGCCAGCCCAGAGGAAGTCGCCAAAGAAGTCACGAACCCCATCGAAAGCGCCGTGCAGCAGATGGGCCAGGTTGATCGCGTGGAATCGGAGTCCAGCCGCGGGCGGTCGTTGGTCAGGGTCCACATTAAAGACCGGTATCACAAAGATACAATCCCCCAGGTTTGGGACGAGCTTCGCCGCAAGGTCAACGATGTCCAGTCCAGATTGCCACCCTCGGTGCGCGGCACGTCGATCGTGGTGGACGATTTCGGGGACGTTTACGGCGTTTTTATGGCCATCACCGGCAAAGGCTTCTCGCAGCCCGAGCTTCGCCGCTATGCCGACTCTGTGCGCCGCGAGCTGCAATTGGTGCCCGGCGTTGCCAAGGTCGATCTGTTCAGTGAGCAACAGGAAGTCGTGTTCCTGGAAATGTCGCGCACCCGACTGGCGCAGCTCGGCATGAATGAGAACCAGATTTACGCCCAACTGCAGGCGAAAAATGTAGTCGCCGACGGAAGACGCGTGCGGGTCGGCGGGCAATATGTCGCCATCGATCCTACGGGCGAATTTAAGTCGGCCGAGGACATGCTCAACCTGGTGATAGGAGCGGACAGCACGGGCCGCCAGTTGTTGCTGCGAGACGTCGCGACCATTGAGCGCAGCTATGAAGATCCGCCGCGCCGCCTGCTGAAGTACGACGGCCAGCCCGCCATCGGCCTGGGTATCTCCACCGTGCCCGGCGGAAATGTGGTGACGATGGGCGACGGCGTTCTGAAGAAACTCGCGGGGCTGAAGCGTAACCAGCCGGTTGGAATCGAGTTCCACGACATAAACTTCCAGCCCACGGCGGTCACTGAGGCCACCGCGGCCTTTACCTTCAATCTGATCAAAGCGGTCACCATCGTCGTTGTCGTGCTCCTGGTCGCGATGGGCCGCAAACCTGGAATCATGATCGGGTTCGTGTTGTTTCTAACCATCGTCGGGACCTTTCTGGTGATGGAGTTGAAGGGCGGCCTCTTATTGGAGCGCATCTCCCTCGGCGCTCTCATCATCGCGCTGTGCATGCTTACCGACAATGCAATCGTCGTTACCGAAGGTTTCAAGGTTGGAATCGAAGCCGGCAAAGACAAACTTCAGGTAGTCCGAGATGTAGTGGCGCAGAACCAGTGGCCGCTTTTTTTTGCCACCAGCATCGCCATTCTGGCGTTTGCCGCTATCGGCCTGTCGCAGGATTCAGCCGGTGAACTCATGAATTCACTGTTTTGGGTCATCTGCATTTCTCTGTCACTGAGCTGGGTGGCGGCGATCACCCTCACTCCGCTGCTGGCCTACTACTTCCTTAAGCCGGTAGAGGGCGGAGGTGGCGAGGCCCATGCGTACGATGGTGCGATGTTTCAGATCTACCGCCGCTTCCTGGTTTGGGCACTGCGCTCCCGGCTTTTAGTTCTGGTGGCGACGGTCGTGCTTTTCGTCGCAGCGCTCTATGGCTTTACGAGAGTTGACCAGAGCTTCTTTCCGCCCGCGACCCGGCCGCAGTTCATGATCGACACGTTCCTTCCATCCGGTACCCATATCCGGGTCACGGAAGCGTATGCCGCCGAAGTCGAGAAGTATCTTCTCTCGCAACCCGGTGTCACGCATGTGTCGTCGTTCATCGGGGGCGGTGCCCTGCGGTTTTTGCTGGTTTACTCCGCGGAACAGCCCAACACGGGGTACGTTCAGTTCCTAGTTGAAGTCGATGACTGGCGGAAAATCGACGGCTTGGTTCCCAAGCTGCAGAAATACCTGGAGGAGAATTACCCGAACGCCAATACCAACGTCAAGAAGTTCCAACTGGGGCCAGGCAGCGGCGGACGCGTCCAGGTGCGCTTCCGCGGACCCGATCCCGACACGCTGCGTGCGCTTGCCGAACAGGCGCAGAACATCATTCAAGACAGCGGCGAAGCCGTGGGCGTGCGTGTGGATTGGCGCCAGCGCGAAAAGGTGCTGCGTCCGAAGATTCTCGAACTCCAGGCGAACCGCAACGGCCTCACCCGCGTGGATGTGGCGCAGGCGTTGGAAACCGGCTTCGCTGGTCGTGTCGTCGGGTTCTACCGCGAACCGGGCGGCACGAACGTGGGCGTCTTCCCGCAAGAGGCCAGGTTGTTGCCGATTATCACTCGACCTCCACTGGCGGAGCGGAACAGCGTTGACGAGATCAACAATTTGCAAATTTGGAGCCCGGTCGCGGGACGGATGATCCCCATGAGCCAGGTTGTTTCCGGCGTGGAAGTTGCATGGGAGGACCCGATTGTGATGCGTCGCGATCGCGAGCCGACCATTACCGTGTTCGCCGATGGGCGTGGCGTTCTGCCCAGCCATCTGATGAACTCGGTGCGGAAGAAGATTGAGCAGATCAAACTTCCTCCTGGCTATGCGCTCGAGTGGGGCGGCGAGTACGAGGATTCCAACAATGCCCGGGCTTCGCTGGCCGAACCACTGCCGGCGACGGTGCTGGCCATGGTGTTTATCGTGGTGTGCATCTTCAATTCCTTCCGCGCCACTGCGGTGATCTGTCTGGCCGTACCGTTGGCGATCATCGGCGCGACGGCGGGGCTCATCATCACCAATAATCCGTTCGGGTTTATGGCGCTTCTTGGGCTGCTCGCCTTAGGCGGCGAACAGATCAAGAACTCGATTGTCTTAGTGGAAGAGATTTATATCCTCATGCACGCCGGGATGGAGCCGTATCCGGCGATCGTGCAGGCCGGCGTCAATCGCCTACGGCCGGTGCTGCTGGTAGTGCTGACCACCGTGCTGGGAATGATTCCGCTCCTCATGGATCCATTCTTCTCAAACATGGCAGCGGTCATCATGTTTGGCCTGGCCTTTGCCTGCGTCTTGACGATGATCGTGGTACCCGTGCTATACGCGGTCTTTTTCCGGGTGCAAGAACCGGACTCGGACTTGCCGGCTACACCGGGAGTGGCCTAGGCAACGGAGTTTGCTCGCGGGAAGGGTTTGCTGAGAATCATTAACGGAAGTTTGGAATCGGATTGGCCGCACTGTAAGGAAGGAAAATGAGTTCATCATCGGCACCGAAGCTCTCCCTGGGAACGTCAATCGCGACGGTTCAATCCGCGGCGTTGGCGCTGCGGAAAGGCACGCGGCCAGTCCTGGCGGTTGTTCCTTTGTGCCTGGTTTTGTCGGGTTGCCTCATGGGTCCCAACTACAAGCGGCCCACGGTCAGCGCTCCGCCAACGTACCGGGGCCCGTCCGAGACCGCGCCGCAAGCCCCGGCCACGCAGCAAGCCGATTTTGCCGACTTGCCGTGGTGGGAGGTCTTCCACGATGACACTTTGACCCAACTCATCAAGACAGCGCTGGCCAACAATCACGATTTGGCAGCCGCCGTGGCGCGCGTCGAGCAGGCTGACCAGGTCGGGGCGCAAGCTCGATCGCAGTATTTTCCCGTCCTGGGTTATGCGACACTTACCAGTTACGGCCATAATCAGTTCGTTTACAGCCCGATTGCCCCGCCGAGCGGTGCTCAAGGATTCTTGATGGCCATCGGCCGAGCCAGCTGGGAAGCCGACCTCTGGGGCCGCATCCGCCGCACCAATGAGGCCGCTCAGGCCCAACTTCTCGCAACCGAAGAGGTCCGCCGCGGAGTCATGCTCACGCTGGCGAGCAGCGTGTCGCAGGCCTACTTCGAACTTCTTGGCCTGCGCTATCAACTTGACATCGCCAAAGCCTCCAAGGATTCGCTCACCGAAAACCTTAAGTTAGTTACCCAGCGCGAACAGGAAGGTCTTGGTAATGGGTTGCAGACGTCGCGCGCCGCAACCGAACTGGCTAATGCTTCCGGCAGCATCCCGGAGCTGGAACGACTCATTGCGCTGAAGGAAAATCAGATCAGTGTGCTGCTGGGCAAGAGCCCCGGCCCCGTCGAAACCAAACCGAAATTCCTTGGCGAGGTTCCGCCCGAAATCCCCGCCGGGCTGCCCTCCTCACTGCTGGAGCGTCGGCCGGATGTGCGCGCGGCCGAGGAGGCGATGCGCAGTGCCAACGCCCAGATCGGCGTTGTCCAGACCGCCTACTTTCCCACCATCGGCCTTACAACCTTCTTCGGCAAATTAAGCACGCCGCTTGAGAACCTTTCCTCCAACAGGACGAATGCCTGGAGCCTGGCCGCTTCTATCTCGGGCCCCATCTTCACCGCTGGCGCGATTACTGCTCAGAAGCACCAGGCCATCGCCGCCTGGGAACAAACCCGCGAGCAGTATTTACAGACCGCGTTGAGCGCATTTCGGGATGTTTCCGACGCCCTCATTTCGCGCGAGAAAATCGACGAGGTTCGGACGGAGCAAGCCAAGGCGGTGCAAGCCAACGAAGATGGGCTCCGGCTGACCACTTTACGTTACGACAACGGGCTGTCCGGAAACATCGCAGTTCTCGAGGCCAACCAGCGCCTGTACTCCGCCCAGCTTTCTCTCGCACAGACAGAGATCAGCCGCCGCCTGGTGGTAGTTCAGCTCTATAAGGCCTTGGGCGGAGGATGGAATCTGACCGATGCGCAATGGGTGGCAGCCACCACCGTGCCGGATGGCCAGAGTCCTGCGCCGTCTAATAAACCGTAGCGCGGCGGTAGCCCTTGCCGATCTTGGACATCTCAATTTGAGAGGGTGGAGAAACCTCTGGATTTTCTGGCGAGCCAGGCCGATACCCTCGCAGACAAAACCTGATTGCTGTTAGCTGTCGACGGACTTCAATGGGGTGGTTGCGTTGCACGAAGGGACTTGGCGTCCGCCGCCGCACGCTGAAGGCCGTCGTTTATGTGCCGGATTCCATTGCGTCGATCGCAATTAAACCTCT
>Ga0209048_10003246_pt1 | contig 15856 bp, 9 predicted proteins | sample FrelakmetCRP12CR_FD_187146 | JGI IMG/M metagenome (GOLD analysis project Ga0209048, IMG submission 187146) | Freshwater lake sediment microbial communities from the University of Notre Dame, USA, for methane emissions studies - CRP12 CR (SPAdes)... | ecosystem: Environmental > Aquatic >... | reverse complement strand
TAGCATATTATATGCCATCCAGGCCGCCTGTCAAGTTCACAAATCCCAAGGTTGGAGATATAAGGGCTCCTGATTTCTTGCTACCCGGCGGATATTTTCGGCCACGGCGGTAACAATGCCCCTAATCGAGACATCGGTAGAACCTCCGATATGCGGGGTGGCCAGGACGTTGTACTTAAAAATCGGGTCTTCAGGATCCGGTGGTTCTTCCCAAAATACATCCAGGCCGGCCCCGGCAATCCTCCCCGAGGAAAGGGCCTCCTCCAAAGCATCCCGGTCCACCAGGCCCCCCCTCGACAGGTTGATTAGATAAGCCCCTGGTTTCATCAGGGCCAAGGTGTTTCGGTTCATAATCTGTTTGGTTTCCCGGGTAACCGGCAGGCAAAGGACGACAAAGTCCGCCCTGCCCAGCAACTCCCCCAGGTCATCCGGTTCCCCGGCCCATTCCAGCCCCAGGTCTTCTTTAGCCTTTTGAGGGTCGGTTCTTTTGATTCCCAGGAGATGGACGTCAAAGGACTTAAGTCTCCTGATTAAGGCCCGGCCGATTCCGCCCAGGCCCACCAGGCCCACGGTCAGGCCCTGAAGGGCTTTGCCCTGGGGTTCGCCCATCTTCCGCTGGGCCAAACTGCGGGCCATACCGCGAAAGTCTCTGGCCAGGCCGATCATGAGATAGATGCCCAATTCGGCCACGGAATCGGCGTTGCCTGAGATATCCGACGGTACATTGGCCACCGGGATATTCAGATCCCGGGCTGCTTCCAGGTCTACCCCTTCAAGCCCCACGCCGCATTGCTGGATCAGACGCAGATCATCAGCCTCGGCCAACAGCTCCCGGGTAATAGAAGACATGGTCGGGATCAGGACCTGAACCCCCTTTAAAGTATCCAGGCCAAAGCGGCCCGTAGCCTTAAAATCATGCTCCGGAAGTTCATTCCGGATCTTATCCAAAAACCCTCCCCAGGCATTTTCAGGAGCCGCAAAAAGAATTCTCATCAGGCCTCCCAGCGCAACAGATAATTACAAGGGTCTGCAACCCTGCCATCTCAAGTCAAAAGATCATTCGAATCTTTTGCAACGATATATTGGGCGGGCGACTCACCGACTGCCAGGGCACTAAAATGTGCTTTTCCGCATTCGATTTTCGCCCTCTCCCTATAGCGCAGCTCGTCGGCGAAGAGTCCGCTCTTGGTTTCGACCACGAAGTACAGCCGCTCTCCTCCATCCTTCTCCACCAGCACCGCCCAGTCCGGGTTGTAGCTGCCAAGCGGCGTGGGCACCGTGAACCAGCCCGGAAGCTTGGCGTAGACCTTGATGGCCATGTTCTTCTCGAGTTGATCTGCAAAGGTTGCTTCGGTGTCGGAGTCATAGACCACCTGTTCGTAGACCGATTTCTCGACTGCGAGCAGGTTCTTCAGGTAGCCCGTCAGCTCCTCCTGCTCAAACAGTTCCTGGGCGTAGAACTGTTCGTCACCCAGCCGCTGGTACTTGATGCCGTCCACGACGGCCAGGCGCTTGCAGCGATTGATGGCTTCGGCGGCCAGTTCGATGAACTGCTGCGGGTTGCGCTTGAAGTCATCGAGACGATAGCTTCCCGTCAGGATACGATAGATGGTGCGGCGGGTAAGCTGGGTGCGGTCCTGGAGGTCGGTGAGCAGATCGGGCAATTCGATGTCGGCTTCGTCGAGCACGACCGTCGCTGCTCCCTGCCGCTCGGTGGCTTCGACGCCCGCCTTACCGATGGCGATGTCGGCCTTCCGCCATTGCAGGCGGGCCTTCGAGATGGCCGGAGCCTCACGCAGCGCGTCGATGCAACTCTCCACCAACTTCTCGTTGTCGAACAGCACGCGGTAGGTCGTCTTGTGCTTGATGCGGTCCCACAGCGCCTTGAACTCCGGGCTGTGCAGCACCGCCTGCCGGGTGCGCACCTGCCGGCGTTCGTCGGCGTTCTTGATCTCCAGCCGCCCGGCGAGCTTTTTCAGCACGGAGGTGATCTGATCGAGCTGGGCCGAAAATACCTCGGGCACGATGAGAGTGCCGGCCTTCAGCACCTGCTTGAGTGAGTCCTGCACCTTGCCCTTGGCATCGATATGCCCCCGCGCCTTTAGATGCTCCCATAATGCCTTCGACTGCTCGAATCCCAGCGGTGCCGCCTTTCCCTCTGAATCGGTGACCGTGATGGCTGCGAACTGGTGCGCCTCGACGATGCCGAAGCGGATACCGGTGTCTTCCTCGATCTCCTTCTGCAAGTTTTCGGCGAACTGTTCGTAGCTCTCCATCGCGATCACCGTGAGCGTGTTAACCTCGAATCCGCGCAATCGCAGGCCGTCCTGATTCACACACAGGCGAAGTCCACGGCCGATGGTCTGGCGGCGCTCGCGCTCGGTCTGGATGTCGCGCAGGGTGCAAATCTGGAAGACGTTGGGGTTGTCCCAGCCTTCGCGCAAGGCAGAGTGGGAGAAGATGAACTTGAGCCGCGTTTCGAAGGACAGTAGCTTCTCCTTCTCCTTCATGATCAGGTTGTAGGCCCGCTCGGCGTTATCGCGGTTGCCCTGATTGTTCTCCGCGGTGTCGGTCCAGCCACCCTTCTTGTCGATGGAGAAGTAGCCGTTATGCACCTCTTCGGCGGCGCGGGTGAGGTCCACTTCCTTGAAGAGCGTGTTGTAATCCGGAAGCTTCGCCGCCCGCCGATACTCCTCCTCGAAGATACGGGCGTAGTCGCCCTTCACGGCCTTGCCGTCCGCGTCGTACTTGCGGTACCTCTCCACCACGTCGATGAAAAACAGGGACAGCACCTTGATGCCCTGCGGGCGCAGGCGCTTTTCCTTGTCGAGGTGTTCGCGGATGGTGCGGCGGATCATCTCACGCTGCACGGCCAGCGCGTCCACGTCGCCCCACGCCTGGCCGGACTTGAGGAACTGCTCGCCGCCCGGCACCCGTAACTCCATGAACTCGTTGCCTTTCCCGACACGGATTTCGCCGATACGGCAATCGGCGTAGATCGCGCGCCGGGTGGTCTGCTCCAGATTGTCGCCGTCCTGCACGGTGACCTCTTGTCGCTTCACCCCGCTGGCGGCCTGCATGTCCAGCTCAACGCGCGCTGAAATGGTGCCGCGCTTGTTCTCGACCTTGACTAGGCGAACAAAAGGTTTGTTGTGGGCATCTTCCACGGTGGCCGAGGCAACTTCTATTTGTTTCACCAGCCGCTTCTCATAGGCGTCCACCGCGTCGAGGCGGTAGACCATGTGGTGCTTGTCCGCATGCGTGGCGGAGTAGCGCAGGGTGCAGAGTGGGTTCATGGCATCGAGCGCTGTCTTGCCGGCGCCGGAGAGGCCGCCGTCCACGCTCTGCGGCTCATCCACGATGACGATGGGCCGCGTGGCCTTGATCAGGTCGATCGGCTTCTCGCCACCGGTCTTCTCGTTGTCCTTATAGAGGTTGTTGACGTCCTTCTTGTTGATAGCGCCGACCGTCACCACCATGATCTGGATCTGCGGGCTGGTGGCAAAGTTGCGCACCTGGCCGAGCTTGGACGAGTCGTAGAGAAAATAGTCGAAGGGCACGCCCGCGTAGAGCCCCCTGAAGTGCTCCTCGGCGATCTTGATGGAGTGATAGACACCTTCCTTAATCGCCACCGAGGGCACCACGATAACAAACTTGGTGAAGCCGTAGCGCTTGTTCAGCTCGAAGGCTGTGCGCAGGTAGACGTAGGTCTTGCCGGTGCCGGTTTCCATCTCGACGGTGAAGTCGCCGGAATCGAGCGAACCGGAAGGCGGCAGGCTGTTTCTGAGTTGGATGTCGCCCAGGTTCTTGAGCAGCTCGTCATCGAGCAGCGTCAACCGGTTACCGATGCCGAGGTCGGTTTCGGCAAAGCCCATGCGCATCTGTGGATCCGCCGGGTCCCGGGTGACCGTGAACTCCGTGCGGCAGGTCTCCTGCCCGCGAAAGAGGTCGCACACCGCTTCCACGGCCTGGAGTTGGTAGTCAAGATTGGGCTCGAAGTGTAGCTTCATGGTTTGTCCTTCGTTGGCGGTGGCAACTGCCTGACGGCGCGGTCGAAGTCAGATTCGAGGTTCCGATCCTCGATCTTGCGAAACGCAACGAACTCGCGGTCCGCATGGTTCTTGGCCAACTCAGCCGAGACTTTACCAGCGTTCTGCAATATCTCCCGGTCGTTCAAGGTCAAAAACCCCTCCAGCTTCGTGATCCAATCGCTCATCGTCATGGCTATCCGACGCTCGGCCTGGGCCTCGGCAAAAATGAGGTACTGCTCGACGAGGTTATTGACCGCACGCAGCTCTCCTTCATTCAAATAATTCTTCGCGATGGCAACGTCCGATTTGTGGATACGCGCCCCCTCCCAGTTAGTGAGGCCCATGTTCTGCATCTCGCTGTCAGCGCGGGACAAGATCACCTCGGCGGCGGTCTGGCCATGAATAGCGTAGTGCACCTTGTTTTGTACCGTGGCGAAGAACTCCTGTGTGAGCGGGTGGTCCTTATCGTAGTCGATGCTCGTGGCGTAGATGTCGGTGATCTTCTGGTAAAAACGCCGCTCGCTGGTGCGGATGTCCTGGATTCGTCGAGTGAGCTCCTCGAAGTAGTCGTTTCCTGCCTTCGGGTTTTTTAGGCGCTCGTCATCCAGCACGAAGCCCTTGATGATGTACTCCTTGAGCTTGTCCGCGGCCCACTGGCGGAAGCGCACGGCTACCGGGCTGCGCACCCTGAAACCCAGGGCCAGGACCATATCGAGGTTGTAGTAAGACACCTCGTACTGTTTACCGTCAGCGGCAGTTGTTCGGAAAACCCGAACAACTGAACCTTCCTCCAGTTCCTTGTCCTCGAAGATGTGTTTGATGTGCTCGCTGATGGTACCCTTGGCCTTGCCGAACAGCTCTGTGAGCTGCTTCTGGTTAAGCCAGACGGTCTGATTCTCAAGACGCACGTCGAGCTTCGTGCGGCCGTCCTCGCTTTGGTAGACGAGAATCTGGTTCATCACAGGTTCCAACGGATTGGCGATTTTCGATTGCTGATTGCTGTTTTTTGCGCAGAGGTCACTTGGATAGTCCTTTCGCCGTTCGGATAGACGCGATTCGGCATGCCACCCGGTAATTCGCCCCCACCGAAGTCCCCGCCCGAACGAGTTGCGAAGCAATCGCTCGTCCGGAGACCTTATTAGGAAGCGCATCGACCAGCGTCATCACCCGTAGTCCAAACCGCTTCGTCCGCTCTTTGAACTCCGCCTCATTCATACCAGTCTTCCAATCATCAATCTAAAATCAAAAATCTACAATGACCTTACGTTGGTCAACCCGTGCTGGTTGAGGATGGCGGCGAGGTTGGTCTTGGCCACGTCGTCGGCGAAGGCGCTGTCGCGAAAGACGCAGGTGGTATCCCCCGCCGGGGCCAGCGCCTTGTGCCATTCGACGATGCCCTGCGCCAGCGGTTCGACCTCGTCGCGTTTGATTTTGTCTGGCAGGCAGGCGAGCAGCACGCCGCCGCCGATGGCGTGGACTTGTTTATCCGCGATTGTGCGCATCTCGATGGGCACGCACAGATCCAGGCCAAGCTTGAGCAGCAGCTCGTAAAGAATATCCGACTCGGTGCGGCCGATCTTGATGTGATCCATGTGGTCGAGGAGCGTTTGCTCCAGATTATCCCGATCCGGCTCCCACGCGCGGATGTTGCTGGAGTCGAGCTTGAAGACGCGGAAGCCGAGGTCGCCCGCGAACATCGGGTTCTCGTCTTTGATCTTCTTCCCGGCGCGGCGGAGGCGTTCCTTGGTGATTTCGGCGATGTTGCGAGGTCTGCCGAGCTTGTCGCAGAAGTCCGCGGCAGTCTTTTGATCCTTGTTCTCGGGATCGAGCGGTTCGGGAAGCTGGACCAGGATGTAGCGACGATTGCCTCCGTCAGCAGCGTTCTGGGCCATGACGGCATGACCCGTAGTGCCAAATCCCGCGAAGAAGTCCAATACAATGGCGTGTTCGTCAGAAGAAAGCTCAAGCATTCGCCTTATTAAAGAGACGGGCTTGGGAAAATCGAAAACGCCTTCGCCATCAAAGAGGATTTTTACTTCGACTGTGGCATTTTGATAATTAAATTCTTTCTCATCCCAGATTGTCTTAGCCTTCGTACCGCGCTGACCCCCATTGGCATTATTCACGTAATCCTTTTGGAAAATATCGTACTCTTCGATTCCTTCTCTGCTCACCTTTTTGGCAATCAGTTTATCAATATCCTTATGGATTTTTGACTGGCTCCAGCGCCACGTTCCCTCTTCGCCCGTACTCGGTTTGATGGGCAGCACTTTGTAGAAGTGGCGCGCGGTTTGTTCAAGAGAAATAGACTCAGTTGTAGGATCCACAAAAATGGGAAAATAAAGCAAAGGGCGCTCCTCCCTTCGCCAAGCGCCGCCTCGAAGACGTAACCCCAATAAGCGGTATTTTCCATTCCCATCCTCAAGTTTATACTCCTCAACCATGTCCTCGCTAAGACATATGGTCATGGAGGTGACCGCCTGAGCATTCTTTAAATAGCACAGCACGTACTCGTGAACACTAGCAGAAAAAGTATTCGACTGACTACCCCGAGGATTGCTTTTAATGACAAACTGAGCTGCGAAGTTCTCTTCTCCAAATACCTCGGCACACGCCAATCGAAGCCGGTCAATCTCATTGTCATCGATGCTTATCGCACTCAGTCCATCTTCGCGCAGAAGATTCCTCGAAAGCTTCAATCTCGGATACATCATATTCAGCCAATCGGTGTGAAACCGCCCGCTCGCCTCCGTGTTGCTACTGATCTTCGCGCCGCCTTCCACCTGTCCGGTCAGTTCCAGGTAGTTCTTGATGTTGTCTTGAAAGTTGTCGGGATATACGAAGTCCTTGCCGGTGTTGTAGGGTGGGTCGATATCGATGAGCTTTACCTTGCCGGCGTAGCTCTTTTGCAGGAGCTTGAGCACTTCGAGGTTGTCACCCTCGATCATCAGGTTCTGCGTAGTGTCCCAATCCACACTGTCTTCGGGGCAGGGGCGGAGGGTGCCGGTGGAGGGGGTGAGAGCGAGCTGGCGGGCCCGGCGCTTGCCGTGCCAGTTGAGGCCGTATTTCTCCTCCCGCTCATCCACCGCGCCGCCGAGCAGTTGTTTGAGCACCTCAAAGTCAATCTTCCCCTCGGTGAACGCCTCGGGGAACAGCGCCCTCAATTGCTCGATATTGCTCGCCAAAATGTCGGCGGATTGGGTTTCAGGGTCGTTCGCGGTCAGTTTTTTCATATTCGCGTCCTTCGCGTCTTCGCGTGCCTTCAAAGTCTTCCCCTTGCAATTATCCGTTGCGCTTCGACGCGCTTGAATTCCAAGTTCAGTTCCACCTGCCTCGCAAGCTGTTTCTCTCCCGAAGCAGATGAGCGCAGGCGGGCAATCTCCGCATCCAGCCGTGCGCACTCGCGCAGGGCTTCGCGCCGGACGGCCGCCTGTTCGGTGTTGGCGAGGACGGCAAAGGCGCCCGTCACCCGCGCAGCGAGAAGCGCCAGCAGCGTATCGAGCCAGCCCTGATAAAGCGCGTAGAGCGTCGCACGCGGTTGGCGCCCCAGCGCCAGCGCTTCACGGAAGGCGGGCCAGTGATCGGCATCGCGCCCTGTGTCCCAGTCGACAGTGATGACCTCGTCCTCCAGCACCGTTTCGCCCGCCTCGCCCTGCGACCAACGCTTGTGCGCCATAGACACCCCGGCCTGCGCTCCTTGCTCAGTCAGGAGCAGTACCGGATAAGGAATCGCCCGGTGCAACAGCTCCACCAGCCGCGTCGTCTTGGCCCCTGTTCTCAGCGTGAGGCGCAGCACGTCGATCTCCAGGTACTCGCGCGCATCGTCACGGTACTCGGGCACGCCGATGGTTGTGGGCTTGAGCGTCGCCAGCCAGAACAGCTCCTCGATACCCTCGTTGATGTGTCGCTTGTCGGCGGTCGTCGGCGCGCCGTTTTCGAGCAGCAGTTTCTTGGGTACACGCTGGTCCACGCGGCTGCCGGCGGGCAGGTCGAGGGCAGCAAGGAAGACGTCGCAGTTCATTCAGCCGCCTCCGGAAGTACAACCAGATAGGCAAGAACCTCAAAATCGTTGATGCCTGCAAACTCCCCCTTCATGGCGTGGGTGCCGCCGGGGGTGAAGAGGCTGGCCACGGCGCGCTCTTCGTTCTTGCCGACGACGGAGGCCACGGCGGCGGCGAGCAGGCGTTGCGCAGCGCGCATGTCCTCGCCCTGCTTGGTGCTCTTGTCAAAACGATCGGAGGCGTCGCCATCGGGCAGGTCGCGCCCCAGACAGAGACGCTTGAGCCGGTCGAGGATCTGCTTCGCCTGGGTGTACGGCAACAACGCGGTCCCGTCATTGCCCACATGCACCAGGTAGTGGACGCCGAGTGGGTATCCGGCTTCGGGGATGCGTTTGGCGGCGTCGCCCTCGGCGCGCAGGCAAAAAATGATGCCGGGCGCAATCTCGTCCTCGGTCGTGGTCGTCACCGCGAAGGTTCCCAGCGGCAGGTTCTCCAGCACGCCCGGATGGGCCTTGAGGTATTGCGCGAGATCGATGCGGAAGTCGGTAAGCGTCAGATCGGCGATCGAAACGCCGGTGGAGAGATCTTCCAGATCGATGACGGCGTCCTGGAGCTTGAGCAGTTGTTTCCGGCGATACTCCAGATCGTTCATCTGGTTGCCGGACTGCTGTTCGATCAAGTTCTCCTCACCCGTGGCGGAGATGTCGAGCAGCACCATCTTGCCGCTGACCCGCTGCTCGAGGTTGATGTACTCCTCCAGCTCCAAATTGGGCCAGAAGTTGACGAGCTGGATGCGCGTGTTGGGCGAACCGATGCGGTCGATGCGGCCGAAGCGCTGGATGATGCGCACGGGGTTCCAGTGGATGTCGTAGTTGATGAGCCAGTCGCAGTCCTGTAGGTTCTGGCCTTCGGAGATGCAGTCGGTGGCGATGAGCAGGTCGAGCTGACCCTCACCGGCAAGTTCTTCGGGCCGCTCCTTTGATCGTGGAGAAAACGCGGTGAGGATGGATGCCAGATCCTTGCGAAGGCCAGGGAGTGTGGTCTGATTGCTGCCGGAGCCGGTGACGAGGGCGGTGTCGATGCCGATCGTCGACTTGGCCCATGGCGCAAGCTGGTCGTAAAGGTAGTGGGCCGTGTCGGCGAAGGCAGTGAAGACAATTACTTTGCGATTGCCCGGGTTGATCGGGTTCCGGCACTTGTGCTCGATCACTTCACGCAGGGCGGCGAGCTTGGCGTCACGGTCCGCGTTCACCTGGGCCGCCGCCGCGTGGAGCGTTGCCAGCCGGTTTCGGTCCTCGATCAGTTCCTGCCTCCAGCGGATGAGGTCCACATCTTTGAGCAATACCTTCACCTTACGCCCGACGAGCAGGCTCTCGAAGGCGGGATCGTCGATGTCCACATCTTCGATCTCGATCTCTTCCAGTTCCTCGGCATGGCTCTCGATGCGGGCGAGCGTGGCCTCCACGTCCCGCAGTTGGCGCTGCACCGTGAGGGCGAAGGACGGCACCGCGCTTTCCATTCGCTTGAGCACGTTGACGCGCAGCAGGTGGATCAGGCTCTCTTCGCGGTCGGCCTGCCGGAAGAAGCCCTCGCCGCCACGAATCTCGGTGCTGTACTTCTTGTCGTAGGCCTCCTGCTTATGCGGCAACACGTAGCGCAGGGGGGCGTATGAAGCAAGGTTAAGCCGGCGGATCTCAAGGTTGATGTCCCGGATCGAGCGAAACTCGCCCAAGCGGTCAACGTCGGCCTTGATGTTGATGGGTTTAAGTCGGTCGGGGAAGCGGCCGGTTTCAGCCGTGCCGTAGTACTTCTCGATGTGCTTGCGCGAGCGGGCGATGGTGAGCAGATCGAGCAAGGTGAAGTAGTCGAATCCCAGCATTTCGATGAGCCTCGTCGGGGTGCGCTCGGCGTCGCCGAGATCGAGCCAACGGTTGAACTGCTTCTGCGCCAGGCGCGTGGTGCTGTTGATGCTGCCGATGCCGTGATCCAGCAAGGCCGTGTCGTCACCCTCCGTGGCAAAAGCGATCTGGTTGCGCAGGTCGGCCAAGCGGTTATTGACCGGGGTGGCCGAGAGCATGAGCACGCGAGTTTTAACGCCCTCTTTGATGATTTTACGCATCAGGCGGTCATAACGGGTCTCCCCGCCCTGGCGCGGAGTGCGTTTGTTGCGGAAGTTGTGCGATTCGTCGATGACCACGAGGTCATAGTTGCCCCAGTTGACGTGGGCGAGGTCGATGTCGCCGGATGACCCGCCGTCGCGCGAGAGGTCGGTATGATTCAGAACGTCGTAGTTGAAGCGATCAGGCGCCAGGAAATTCCGGCGGTCGTTGGCCTTGTACAGCGTCCAGTTGTCGCGCAGGCGCTTGGGGCAAATTACGAGGGCCCGGTCGTTACGCAGTTCATGGTACTTGATGATCGCGAGCGCCTCGAACGTCTTACCCAGGCCAACGCTATCGGCGATGATGCATCCGCCGAAGCGGTTCAGCTTGTCGATCGCACCAACCACGCCGTCGCGCTGGAACCTATAGAGTTTCTTCCAGACCACCGTGTTGCGGATCCCGGTCGCCGACTTGACGATACGCTCTTCGTCGAGGTCTTCGCCGCGGTCCCGGAAGATGTAGTGCAAGATGAGCGTGTAGATGAGAAACGGATCGCGGTGAGCCGCGAGCAATTCCATTGCGCCGATTAATTCGGATTTGGCGTTGGAATCGGCTGCCAGGCTGGACCATTGGGCGTCGAACCATTGGCTAAGCAGCAAAGCTTCTTCGGGTGTCTCAGACGCCTGGATCAGGCTCATCGGGTTACCTGGAGTAAGCCCGAGCCCATCGGTACTCAAGGCCAACGAACCAAGCAGCGCCTGCAGGGGCTGTCCGTCGCCATCGCGAACGACGAAGGCGCCCTGCGGCACCGCCCCAGGCGCTCGCCTAACCTCGGCCTTGCTCTCGATCCACTGCGCGAGGCGCCTTGCAACCCAGCGAGTTTGCAGACGATTCCTCGCGGCGCGGTCGGCGTCCGATCCTAACACCGCAAGCTCCGCACTGGCTGGTGGCAGCAGAAGCCGGCATTGCACCAGTGTGGCCACTTCGTGCAGCATCTCGGAGAAGGCGAAGAGCGAAAAAGCCGGCGTCATAACGTCGAGCCGGCGTCCTGCTTTGAGCCCTGGGCGAAGCAGGTCGATGACGCGGTCGGTGCCGGTGTTACGGACGAGCTTCATGCAATCCTTCGAAGGTTGTTTTCATAATGACCCTCTTCGAGGGATCCTTGCCGTAAACAAGTTGCGGTCGGGGTCCGATTCCAATTCAAGAGCTGGGACTGCCGCCAGGGCCCGTCGGATGCCCGTGCCGATACCACGATAGGGTAATTCGTTGCCTTTGGTTGCAAATGAGGCGATAAGCGGATTACGGATGACCGAAACGCCATTACGGATATTCTCTACCGTGAGATTGTTGGGTAGAGCGCCCGGGCTGATCAACTCGATACGATTGTCAAATAACATGACCCGCCATGGCGCGGAGATAAAGTAGTCCCGATGCAGCAGCATGTTGACGACAAGCTCTTCCAAGGCAGCCGGGGGCACTTCCAGGTCGCCTTCCGTATTGAAACCTTTTTCGTCTTGCAGTCGCCGCAGATTGCGGGTGAGAAAGGAGATTGTTCCCTTGTACAAATCACGCAAGCACCCTTCGATGTCCTGGCTGTCTCGGTATTTATTACCGGCAGGATCGTTGCCGACGAAAGATACAGCCTTGATGACGAAGGCCGGGCGATGTCTTTGAGGATTGCGCCCAAAAAGCATAACTCCGGCGAGATTGAGCGTCGCCTCACGCGCCAGACCGAGATTTTTCAACAATTGGCCAAGCGTGATCCCAGCCTTGTCGAGCATATTGTCAAGAGGCTCTCCATACTGCTTCTCAAAGAAAGTGCCGAAGTGTTCCAAATCTATATCTCCGGATGTAGTACCTTCGACAGGAACCTCATCCGCGTGAACGAGATCGGCGCTCTGAAGCATCCTCTGGACTTCCTCGCGGGAAGTTACCCGGCGCTTGTTCGCTCCCGACTTTACCCAGAATACGCCATCGTTGTCGGCGTATGGCTTCGAGATGCCTTCAGGCACTGTGACAACCATGACCAATAGACCGCCGATGGAGATATTCTCGGTTTCGGGGTTAATAGAGGGACGGACGCAATCGGTTGCGGTGTTGGAAATGAGTTGGTTTATCCTTCGTATGTCGTCGGGCGACAAGCCGATGACTGACCCAGCATCGTCAACGCCGATAAGAATCCTTCCACCCTTACTATTTGCAAGCGCTACCATTTCACCAGCGAGCGATTTGGCATTAGTGACATCTTGGCTCTGCTTAAATTGAGTTCGGCTGTCTTCACTACGACTGATCAATTCGATGAGTTCTATTGCTTCCATAGTTGGTAAATCTCCTTCCGACGAGCGAAGGCTTCATGCCCGCCTTCCATGATGGATACGATAGCCTTCTGAATACCAGGCTCGTCAATGCTACCGACCTGGATGTCGGCGCTCCTTCCGACAAAAGAACAGGCGCCCACCTGTTCCGCATCGCCCAATACAGGGAAATTGGCGTTGTGGGTCGCAAAGATAAACTGGATACTCTTCTTGAGCGTCCGTACCAACTTGATGACATCCTCAAAGATGGTCTGGTTGTCCAGGTCGTCTTCAGGTTGGTCAATGACGATCACATCGTTGTCGCGCTGGCTTAGGATGAAGAGAATCAATGCTGAAGCCCTTTGCCCCAGCGAGTGATCGCGCAGCTCCTTTCCGTGATACTCGATTTGGAAGATGTTTGGCACCTGCCAAGTGAGCAAGGATGCCTTGGCTTCATTGAAGTATTTTCGAAAAAGACCGCCGGAATCACCGAGGTTGTTGCAGATCGTATCCAGTGCTTCATAGACCGAGATGAAATCAGCATGTGAATCCAGCACGCCCTTCAAGGTTGCCTCTCGGAGCTTGCTGCCCCGGAAATGATTCTGCAACTCTTTCAGGAAAGCGACCTTGTCGCCCTTATACTGTGGGATAATTCGAATCGCCGTTTGGCTTTCATTCAGTTTCTTAATTTCCGCTTCGATCTGCTTGAACTCCTGGTGCCACATGTCGGAAAGCCGCTTCAATTCCTTCAGAAGCTCGTCTCGAAGAATGTTCTTTCGTGTATGGCTCTTGGCTATTTCTTCGAGCGCCAGTTTGGCTTTCTGCAATTCGGTGTTGAGCTTTACGAAATCGTCCGGACGAATACTCACGCCCCCTGCTAGTTGAAGTTGCTCGCTCAGTTGCCGCTCAATGGACGCGAAATCGTCCTTGAGTGCCTCGCGACGATGCTCCAGTTCAGCAAGTTTCTCGCGCAATGCGAGCGCATCATTGCGAGTCTCGGCAAGAACCTGCCGCGCATTATCGGGTGCCTTGCGTAATCGTTCAAGGATAGCGTTGATTTCTGTAATGATATCGGCGTTTTCTTTAGACTCAAGTTTGGACTGCGCGGCCAGCTCAGATTCCTGTTCCTTCAGAAATGAGTCGAACGATCGGACAAAAGCGTCCACTGCATCGGCGACCCGACGAGCATGCGTCACGTCTGCATTGAAGTCCACCTGACGCCGAAGCTGCTGCTCAACGCCGTACTTTTTGAAAAGCTCCAGACGAAACTCTGTGTCCTTCCTCTTGCTCTGGTATTCCTGCTCCAGAGTGTCCAAATCTTTCAGTTTGGCGAGATTCGCCATTACGTCCAACACCCGCTGGCTTTGGGCGATAATATCGCCCCGGATACCATCAAGTTTCAAGCCCAGCAAGCTTTCCACGAGTTCGCGCTCAGAACCTTCGCCTCTCTTCACCAACTCCTTTTGGCCGAAGAACAGGGTATTCTTCAAGGGAATGCGCACGCCCGGTCGCAATTCCCCTTCGAAGTATATGTCCGCTCGTTCGTTCAATATTCGGCGGATTTCGTAAAGCTGCCCCTGCGCGTCTTCCACCTCGACCACGACCTTTCCGCCACTGCCGAGGGCAAACCGGACAAGATCCTGCTTGTATTTAAGGTCCAACTCTTCCGTGGATTCAGGCAACGGCAATTCAAGCGCGAAGCGCAAGCACTCGAGAACGGCCGACTTTCCACTTCCGCGAATGCCGATTAAGCAGTTCATCTCGTCGGAAAGGTCGATCCGCTTTCCATCTAATATGCCTCCTTCAAAGCTAACTGATCGCACCAAGGAGTGAACCTGCCGCTGAATAGCCTTCTTGGACAAACGATCTGCCCCAGGCTTCAAGGCAAACTGGACCGCTTCAAAAGTGAAAGCGCCGATTTTGATGAAGGTCGGCTCACCGCACCCGACTTCGTCCAGCGTCTTGGGGTCCGAGCCTTCCACTTCCGAAGGATACCAAACGCCAAGCCAACCCTTCACCTTCTCACGCTTGTCTCGCGTCCTCACTTTCTGAAAAGCCGCTGTGCGGATGCAGAACAGTTCATTCTTGCCGAGTTCGGTGATTCTCCCCCCATCAAGTGCTCCCCAGAGACCGCTGTCTTCTTCTACGTGGGCGAAAATGAGCAGGTAGTCCTTGGCGAACTTGTCCAATTCGCGAAGGGTCTCCAGCAGATCGTGGTTTGATCGGGCATTGCTGTTGTCGTAACCGGTCTGGCCAGCGAAGGTCACTGCAAGAAAGCTGTTTATGTAGTCTTCGTTTTCGCGGTTGTCGACCCAATCTTCATGGAAGACAACGAGAGTGTGGATACCATTGCGGCCGTCTTTGACCGACAACTCAACTCCGGGCATTAGATAGATGTCTTCCTTCTTTGCGGCTTTCCGGAGTCCCTTAAACTCATCTCGGTCGAACTTGTTGTGATTGGTAATAACGCCGACGCGGATGTCCGCTTGCTTTAGTGCAGCGATATAAAACGCCACGAAATCCTGTTCAGAACCTGCATCTTTGAATTCCTTATCCCGCCGGGTATGTAGGTGGAAATCCGCCCGAACCCACCGTCCTCCATGAGCAAAAAAACTCTTTATTTCAGGCATTTTCGTGATCTCCAATTCGTTTTCTTGAAAAAACCTCTCAGAACTCTACACATTTTTTCCTTTTCTGCGATCTTTATGAGTCCCCATCATTATCATCCTTTGCTGCTTACTCCACTACGATCCACACTTTTCCCGGTTCCTTTCCTCTGGTAAGCGCGGCCAGGTATTCCTCGAAGCGTTTCCTCGTTTTCGCCGGGGCGGCCGGTGAACCGCCCGCAAGCAGGGCAGCGCGCAGCCTCTCCAGACAAAAAAACCCTTTCCTCCAAAAAAAGAAAAAGGGCCTATCGATCTTCATCCAATCATCCCCAGGTTGCCGTTTAAGAGAAAAAGGAAAGAAAAATTAACAAGATAGAAAAAAAATAGCATAGATGCCGGGCGATGTCAAATGGGGATTGGGGCAGCTACCGGATAGGGACGCAACGGGCAAATCACATAACACAACGAAACAAGATGGGCCTACTCAGGAGATCGTTGCTTCCAAGCCAGGTGGGATACGGGACAAAACAAAAAGGGTAAGCCTCTGCACATAAAAGAGCCCTCCCGTCATTTCGGGAAGGCTCTTGGTTAAACCCCGATTATTCTTTCGATGGATCTCAGGCCGCTTTGAGTACCTGTCCGGCCGAAATGAGCAGGCGGTCGAGGGCGGCCGCTTTGTTGCCCAGGCCGAAGGCCACGGCCATGAGCTGGGTAATAAAAACCACCGGGATGTTGAAGTGGGTGCCCAGGGCCTTGTTGATCTTCTTCTGGTAGGCCTCCAGGTTCATCTGGCACATGGGGCAGGCCGTGGAAATGATCTGGGCG